>CEWO01014078.1_pt1 | contig 53136 bp, 38 predicted proteins | sample 361561 | NCBI WGS metagenome assembly CEWO01 (sample SAMEA2623627, study PRJEB7988) | marine metagenome | isolation source: saline water (ENVO:00002010), including
CAAAAAATGGTAGGATGCAGTGTGGACTTTAAGGTACGCCGGCGGCAAGGGTAATGCCGAGAAGTTATATAAGCACTGGTTCAGAATTTAGTAACATGGCAGCACGAGCATCCCAGCCCTCGCTGTACTTTCTTGACGAAAGTGGAAGGGTGGCTTTCTTTCAACCTGGCTTTCCCTCCGAAGTCAACAGTTCTAACATGGTCAATGGGGCATTGTGTTCCAGTGCAAATACACCCTGGACATTGTCACAGTCGCATGCGCATGGTTCCATGACAGGATGGGAAAGCGACTTTAGACCACTGGACAGACCAGTCGTTGCTGGTGATCTTTTCTTCGTGAATTTGGACATTGGCATGGATGTGTGGGACACATGGAATGGCGAAGAAGACGTTTCGGACGACGAAGCGGGTTATGTTTCACCCGTGTTCCGCGCTCACTCTGGGGTGGTTGTCTGGGCCCCGTCAAACGGGGTTATGCCTGGTGGCTTCGTGGACATAGTATGGAATGATTGCCCCGAACCATGGCGATCAAGAACATTCAGAGTAGACACATCCATGTGGAGGTTTGACGGTGGATCTCGCTACTGGATCTGGGAAACAGACTTGGAACCCAGAAATTTTAGCGATACGAATTCAGAAGCGTCCTTGGTAGACAATTCAAGTCCGCCTTGGGGCTAAGTTTTCAATCGTGGTGGGTGGTTTTTGGCAGAAAAGATGGCGTCTGTTCAGTTGTGTATATCTTTTAGAAAGATTGGGTGTTTATTGGAAACCGAAGGGAGCAGCTGCAGAAAGAGCCGGGCCAAGTGTGTATATCTGTCTAATACAGGTGTGCTTTTTAGTGACTATTTTCGTTGTATGTGGGAAACGATGAGCCTGAAACTCTGTGTTGATACTGAACCGGGGTCGGTGGCGTCGATAGCATGACTGGAGCTGATGCAACAAGCTCGTTGCGTTTGTCCTCTGTAATTATGTCATGTATGGCTCTCGTTAAAGCCATGTTTGTCTCGAGATAGTGCTTCGCCATTGCCTCCCATGCATTCATGTTGTACAGTCCAAACAGAATCGTCCCTTGCTGTTCATAGATTTTTTTCTGTATCTCTTCCATACGTGTGAGCTTCTCCTTTATTTCCGGCAGGTCTTGATACCTCAAAACGTCAACATTTCGCTTCAGTTCTTGCATATCTCTGATCATCAGCCTCAACTCGCTGGAAGGCTGCATTGTCGGCAGCCATGCCTGTGATGGGTGCACAAAGTTTGGCTCCCTGGCCCCTTCCATTTGTCCGCAACGATGTGGACGACCTTATATACCAGAGGCATTCACTGCATCTTGATGCTTACACATCGGCGGCAGTTTGTTTTGCGTTGGTTGTGGGTGAAGTCGCGAATACAGTCGCGAATAGCTCGGTGTGAACAGGGCATACTGTGGAGGTCGTAGTTGCTGACAATCATGTACCCGTGCTTGTTTTCCTCACGCTTCAGGGAAAAGTAAGAGTGCTTCAAAAAAAGCGAGCTTTCCATCACACTGTTTTGATCGATCTCAGGGCCAAAAATGAACACCTGCATTCCTCCAGGGACCATGCGAGTTTGCACAAACTGGGCGAAATTATCATCGCCAATGGCTTTGCGCAGATCTCGGTCTACGCGATCTTTGTCGCGCGTGTAGGGCTCGTACAGCAAAAACTGGTGTTTGGAGCTTGTGCCGCGCCCTTCGATGTAAAAGCGTGTCACGTGGTCCCATGCAACCAGTTTCAGGCCGTTCAAAGCACTTTGAAATCGTATGCGTGCCTGAGGTACTGTTTCGAGGCGACTCTTGGTCATCCACCCACCAAACGAGCTTATCTTAATACGCTCTATTTTCATGAATTTTTGAAGCCACGAGCAGGCGGGCGTGTAGTCACTGCAAGCATAGCGATAGAAGCTGTTTGCTCGCACGAGTTTGAGAGTCGGACGGGTGTACTGCGCGATAATGATGAGAACTTCTGCAGGTATCGAAATTGAAGCCAGCGAGCCCGGCCTTGCTCGTCGCACATCGGCATTCCCCGCAAAGTATTGCAAGAATATCTGCAAGTTGCACTCGAGCGCGGCTGCATCGAGCGAACCCGAACCCGACATGAAAAATGCAATTTGGCGCAATTCTTTGTTTTAAAACGGGTTCTTTTATAGCCAGTCCTCCGGACGGGCCAAAATGCTCACAAACATTGCACGACTGCTTCCGCCCAACACGGTCTGTCCTGGCCATCGCATCGGCCATTTCATGCCTCTACCCGATGTCAGGGATGCTCCGCGCGTCATTGACGACATTGCCGTCGACTTTTCATATGCTTCTCGTCTTTTTCTTCCACATGATTACGACGCCTCCTGCATTTTTTTTGACGGCACCTACATCGGAGACTATGCGAGCTTCAGTGCGGCCTTCTCGCTTGTTGTAGTCTTTTGGGTCGTGCTTGTCGCCTTTGAGCTGAACCGCAAACCCTGAGGGCTGAAAGCCAGTGAAAAAGCTGACAAAGGCTGGTCGAAGTAGCACATCTCACAACCTACGGGAAAGAGAAAGATTTTGTGCAGTGGCATGTTTGGTTTAATGTCTACTCGTAAAAGATCCATTATCTCAGAATCTACGTGAGGGCGTGGGGGTTGCATTCGATCTGGAGCTGATCGGGAATCCCGAGGGGGTTGGGTGTCCCATCCTCGTAGTGAAACGGTGGTATCCCAAATGCAAAGTTGGAATCGTCCCTTCCCTCGGCGTCGCACAGGTGCAGAGTGTTGTGTGCAGGAAACTTGCCCGTGTCCAAGTTCGACCTGATTCTCATCATGTACTCTCTCGAGTGCATTTCGTACACCTGATCAATGCAAAGACTGTTCAGCCTGGTCTGGGCCTTGTCGCGCGCACGCATCTGCTCCTCGGTGTAATTCTTCGTAGAGCGCCCGTACACCTTGACGTCAAAGGCAGATCGGTTGGGATTGCCAAAGTAGGTAAGCAGCTCGGACTGCGACACCGGCATTGGCTTCAGGCAAGAGACATTGACCCAAATGCAGCGAATGCCGTTGTTGGGTTCCAGTTCAAAAAAGCCACCGGCACATTGGTCGAGCTCAAATTTCGACGAATACTGCACGTTCATGGCATGTTTGAACGAGTTTGCTGCGGATTCGTCGGTGAATTTTGCGTGTCCGTAGCGAACTTCGCCACTGAGAAGCTTCAAGCCAGCATCTGCAATGTTCATCCGCGACGAAAAAAACTCGATGATGGCGGCATTCAGGAGCCAGGGCTTCACATCGGAGGAGCGGCAAAGACGGAACTCGGCCTCACATGCGTTTTCGCCCTTTGCCGAGAACGATACCGTCGACACGTACACCGAGTCGGCAACGAGCATGTCCGGCTTGTTGTGGTATTTCGCGTGCAGGAACTCATTGACGAAGTTGCGCATGTTTTCTCTCTCGTTGTTCAGTTTGATCACCGGGCACTGCACCTGATACATTGCACGCGGGCGGAATCCAAGAATGTGCAAGACCGCGGCTGACATGCCGCCGTGTGATTCCTCGATATTGCAATTGAACACCACGATCGGCTCTGCCTGTGTTTTCTTCTTCGCAAGCTCCGCGGGCCTGTATGAGTACTTGAAGGCGACGGGGTGCGCGGGGTTGTCCTGGTCTTCGCCGTCGAGCAAGAGGTACCGCGGCGAGACGATCATCTCGGCGCACTCGTGGCTCTTCGCACCTGTTTTAAAACAAGAAAGCGCAAGAAAAAAAACGAAAAATCAAAAACGCGCGCAAACACTGTCTTTTAAAACAGAGTCTCGCTACGGGCTAATTGGCGGTCATTGCCGGCGCGATGTCGCGTTATGTCGACGACGCGGCTGATTTGTCCGGGTCGGGCCACAGCGAGGAAGAGGAGCCGGAAGATGGAGATGGTTCTGATCTTGAAGGCTTCATCAACGACGACAGTTCATCGTCCGCGGCATCCTCGTCGGCGCAGGAGGGTGAAAATTCTGACCGCGATATGGATTCTGGGGATGACGAGGACGAGCCGCTATTGAACGTTGCAGGACCTGTTTTGAGCGCAGATGACGATGCGCCGCTGTTGCACTTCGAAGCGCGCCACAGCACCGACGGGGTGGCGCAGACGAAGTCCAAGGACGGGGACTCGGATGATGGCAACAGCGACGCGAGCGCTCAACGATCCAGCGGTCGCAGGAACAGCACAGCTTTCAGTGACAGTGACTCTGAGGGTGGGTTGAGGCGCCATCGCACCCAACCAGGTAAAGAAGGTCATTTATCCACCGGAAATGCCCTACAGAGGAGGAAAGCGCGCCGTGCTCGTTCAGCGTCCACCGACGGAGATGTGATGGCAATGGAAGAGCGCGTCGACCCACAGTCGAGCGGCAAAAGCATGCAAAACACCGGCGATCCCTTGTACTTGAATCGATACTTTTGCGCAGTTGCATGTACATAATGTATATATGTGCGCAGTGTAAACGTGTTGAGTGTTGATTCCTGCAAAAATGGCTAAAACTGGCATGTTTGGTTGCAGCGAATCTTTGGATCTGGGCTCGAGTTCTGTCGAGAGGATGGAAGTGGATGACGGGACAGTTGCTGGTTTCTCGTTTGTGGCTCCTGAGAACCAGTGCGAATTTGTACCAACGTCGGCGGAGGAAACCTTGAAGAATCTTGGCATATCCAAGAATTGCACCCTAGGGGGCATCACAGTAATCCCAGGGCACGAATCCATTCTGCAGGCCGATTGCAAGGACCGGAACTTCAACCGTTTTGCCTGGTTTGCTCCGATCGACGACAAGGGATCGACGCCGACAATCATAAAGAAACTTCTCTATTGTCTCCACCATGTGCAGAAGTATTACCAGGATGTGCAGAAGCCGAATGCCAAGACGGCTCCGTTTGAGCCTGCAAACTGCACCTGCAAGGATGCGCATGTCACCTATCGTGGCGGAATGAGCTTTCACTATGTCACAGAGGGAGAAGACATCGTGAGCGTGCCTGTGTTCAAGGTCAATATGTTCATCGACGTGGCCAGCACCGGCGGGTTTTCGGCTATGACACAGGCGTACCAGTTTGTCGTGTTGGAGACACCCATCACATTTGACTTGGTGGAGTGCATCTATCGCAGCTGCAAGCACCAAAATTCTGCGGAGTCTGCTAAGATTGTCGAAGTCTTGAAGTCGTTCTGGTGTGATATTGCTAGTCACATGGCGAGCACGAATGGCAACACGGAACTAGTGCGTGCGCATAACTTTATGGCGATATCATTCGAGGACCTGTTTGATGATATTTCGCGCTTCTGCGTCTGGCGACTATTCAGGTTTGCCCTGTCCTCTTTGCTGGCCCTGCCATGTTTCTGCTCGTAACCACTGCGCGATAAACACAGGATCGCCCGGTGCATTTCTGCGGCCAGGCGTCACATGCATCTGCTGGCCACCAAGTTCCGTGTTGATGCGATTGGCGAGTCATGGAAGGATGCTAGCAATCGTATCGAGGTGCGCTTCGAAAACATCGACGTAAACATTCTCAGCCGGTTCAATCCATACGAGTACGATGCGTTTTGGTGTAAGCTCAGTGACCACTCGTCCAGCGTATGGTACAGCAGCCTGGACTCGTACAAAACCCTGGTCGAGAAGCACAAGAAGCGCAAGAAGCCCCGGGCGTCGGGCAGCAACGACCAGGACGATCAGGCTTTAGCTGACGCGGAGGATGATACGCCCCCCGACCCATGGGACCCCCCTCGCAAGTTTGATGTTCCCACGCACATCAACTTCAATGACCAAGCGACGCGCTCCAGGTTGAGGAATTTCATCGACGACGGCGGCATTGACATGCAGGCGTTTGACGACTTCATATCGAATGCGTCTTTGGATAATTTCTGCATGTCTGGCTTCCCGCAGAGCCTGATGTGTGCTTCGATCGAACTCAGCCTCTTCAAGCCCTTTTCAAACAAATACGTGGGCTGGGACATGTGGCTCAATGCCAAAAACGTCGAGCTGCCTCCGCAGATTAGCGTCCGTCTTCTTCTGCTCAAGAACAAGAAGAACTCAGAGAACTTTGGAAACGTCGACAGTTCTATCTCGGCGTACACCTCTGCTGAAAACGACCTGCCCAGAGACTGCTTTAGCATGGAAGATTACCGGCAACACCTCAGGGCCGGCAAGCCGAAGAATCTCACCCGCCCGTTAAAGGGCCGTTGTTTGGAGATTTACAAGATGCAGTGGGATGCCGTGACCAAAATCCGTGACCCAAGCAAGCGCGTGAGCTACATCTATGACCGCTACCTGCGCAACACGGTCCTTCCGCTGGTGGAGGTCAACATCAAGTCAGATGACACGGGAGAAATGGGCGGGTCGGACCCCCGCCTGGCTATTTGTTCTGAGTTGGCGTCAATGTCTTCGTCTGACCCTAACAAGGGGTATCGATGCAGAGCCGTGCATACCTTCCGCGAGGGGCTCAAAAACATGCTTCTCAACTCCAACGGCGCCGTGGACATCATCAAGCGGTTCAGGGGCAGCCTGGCTTCCAGCGAAGGGTGTTTGTATTTGATGCACGAACTGACCAACCTCAATGGCAACCTGAAACCAGACAACCAACGCATCCGGTTTCTGTTTGCGGACAGCGACTGTGGGTTCTTCTTGGACGGGTTGTCGAGCTTTTTTGAGATGGCTCCAAACTTTATCGGGCTACCCCTCTGGTGTCAGAATTTCAACGGCTGTGCTGGTACGCGGGAGAAGACCCGTGGCACTGGGGTGGACGAGGCCGTGAACCAGCACATCGCAGGCTACACGCCGATGGTGACAGACCCAAACTCGGGGGTGGATTACTCAGGCTGGTTGGAGCAGGGTGAGACCAAGGGCGTCAGTGAGACTGCGCTGTTTTCCAAGTACTCCACGACCATCACCAAGAACGGAGAAGTCCAGAGTGCCGTCACAGTGAATCAGCCCAACGTGGTCATCACGGAGCCCATCTACAACAATCAGGGGCAGAATGAGAATCTTGCCCGTATCAGCACCAACGTTCCGCGAAACTACAGCTCTGCTTCGTACGGCAAGCGCGACGTCACAGTGCAGAACAAGGACGGTTCCTGGGTGAACAGCGAGCAGCACCTCATCATGCTGATGCGATTGATCATGATGGCCGAAAACTCAAACAACCGCTCGCACTTTGCCATGACGCTGGAGTCGGTGGTGCAGGTGTGCGCCGCGGGGGCTGTTGACCAGGAAGACTTTCAGGGCAGGAAGCGCGCGCGGGGGCTCGATGCCAGGTCTCAGATGGGCATGCAGCAGCGTTTTTACGGGAAGCGACAGATTCCGTGGGTGACCAGCGTCGCAAACATGCTGGGGCGAGACGTCACCACCGTCTCCAACCACGCCGCCTTTGTCCATGGAAGTGCCTTTTTCGGACACAGGGGCGAGAAGAAGGTCAAGTCCGGAACAGAGACTACGTGGCAAGATATTTGCATTAGTGTGGTGCACAAACACCAGTGCATGATGAATTCCAGGGCCTCGTGTCCGCAGAACTGGCCAAGAATCACGGAAATGGCGAGGACCCGCTCAGTGCCTTATGGCTTGCGGCTGCATGCCACCAATTCTCTTCTGCACCACTCTGCCAAGAACAAGACGTGGCACGACATCCAGGAAAGTACAATTGTCAACTTTCTGGCCGACCCGGTTCCGGCCCAGACGCTGCCAGTGTTCCTGGCCAGTCTTTTGTACTCTTCCATGGACTGGCTTCTCTTTGTTGTCATGGGGGCATTCGCCAAATACTTTGACGTGCCTGCCATTGATCCGCAAATCATGGAGCGCGTGTATGCGGACCCGGACTACATTGTGCCGGATGCGGCGGCAAAGCCGATGAGGCGCTGGCTGGAACGGGTGGGCATTGGCGGCGCCGGCGCTGGGTCGTCTGGGTTTGAGCCCATGGTCGCCCCATTCGATTCCACGGCCATGGAAAAGTCTGTTTTGTACGTCACGACTGCATACGAAGACGGGGGCGACTTTGCCGAGGGCTCCTTGACTGCTAATATCGAGCCCCCAAAATCCTCAAACTTTTCCGACGACACCAAGGCAGTCTCCAACACCGATCGGATGTGTACGGCGGTGGCGAAGGTGCTCGTGAAGTTGTACGCTTCGCACTTTCGAGGGGCCTGCAACATTGGTGACTCGGAGCAAGGCAACTATAAGGCCTTTAAGCCCATCGCAGATTGTCTCGTCGAATACTCCAAGAAACCTATTCACTTTCATCGCTTTGGCGCCATACCCTCTGGACGTGGCTTTTGTTCCTTCAAGAGCATTTGTCGCGCCTTTGGCCTTTCTTCAAGCTTCTCTGGCGGTGGTTTCATGGATGCCGCTGTGGACACTGAAAACTACATGGGCACGCCGTTCATGGTTCGGCAGGCGTCTGGCAATATTTACCGTTTTGGCGCCGACCCGCGGTGGCTAATGTATTACAAATGTGTCGTGGGCCGGCGCGCGTGCATATCGCAGTCCTCGGGGCATGCCCTTTTGCATCACTGGACAGAGCAGTTTGTTATGCACCGAGTTCCGGAGTTGCTGTGCCCCTCAAACTACATCTTTTCGTCGATGACTTCGTCTGAAGCCGGGGGGTTCGCGTATACCAAGCTGCCGGAGCACAAGCGCCCAAGAACCTTTTTGCGACCCACTCCGGATTCCATCGTGTTGGATGCCAACTCTAAGGTTTGCTGCGGGCTTCTCTCGGGACTGCGGATGCCAGAGGACTGTTACATGGCAGAGCCGGCCGCCCGCCTAGCCAGCTCCGTGTCGGACGACCAATGCTCTGTTGGAATCAACGACGTCGTGCTGCCGTCGCTGCGATCCCCGACGATCCCAGTGTCGCAGTTTATCTACTGCGAGGTCAGATTTGAGTATAACTCAGACTCGGAAGTCGCAAGAAAGACATACCCTGCGGTCGTTTTCAGTGAGCAGTCCGTGAACGGCGAGCTTTATGTTGACAAGAATATGGACACAACGTGCGAAAAGGTGACCCGCCTCGACCAAAACGGGGCGCTGCAGCACACATCAAGCGGCTGTGCAAAGATCTCGCCAGTGCAGCGGACGCTGGAAACTGTCTGCAGTGGAGACATTGGCACAGTAACTTCGCACACCAAGGACATGTACATTCACTGGCAAAATGTCTATGCCCGCCCCGGCGTACTTCTTGAAATTGAGATTGAGCAGGGCTGTACCGTGTATGGTGTGTTGAAGGAGTGGCTCAGAGATGACGTCGACTGCGTCCATCGATACTTTAATCCCAGCACGATGGGATATCTTTGTGTTTTGAACGCAGCCGAGTCCGAATCTGCCATGTGGCCAGCTGACCCCCCGTTCGAGCTCGCAGACTATCAGCCTCTATTTCAGCACCAGGAGATGTTTTGGAATGTGCCTGGCTGCTGTGTCGATGATCTCTTGGTGTCCATTGGGCGGGTGCTTTACCTGGACGCATCGTCCGCCGACGCCAGAAAATTGATCCAAGGGGACATCTCTCTCATTGGATTTTTGGATTCTCCCAAGGTGACTGTGTCGAACACGCACCGGGGTGCCTCGCTAGATAAGTTTCTGTCTTGCGACTCGGTCTTGAGTGCGAATCAGAATCAAAAGCTGCTGCCCGTCATTCGGGTCACCTTGGTATACGAAATGCCCTCGGAGGTCCTGTCCGTTTCAGACGACAACGCCGACGGGCTCGGCGTGTATGTCGGGTTTCACGTGGAAAACCAAAAGGGCAAGCGGCATGTGTCTGCTAACATTCAGTACGCTCTTGTACAACCGAGGAGCCTGATCACCGAGTCGAGACTGAGCTTGATGAACACAGAGCCCGTTTTCTTTGCCTTTTTTGAGTAGACGTAGTATTTGGGCGCTTTTCAGTCACTTTGTGCGGGTCGTTGCGTGAAGAAAATAAATTTCTTATAGAGTCGACGTGGCTATTGTTTTCCTGGCAGCCCCCAAAACATGGGAATCGACTCGCTTTGGCCCAGGATTCTCAAAGGCGAGGGCGAGGAGTATGTTGAGAAGAAGCCACTGGGAGAACACGTCAAGACCTGTTTTGTGGACGGGCAGGTCATGCTGATGAAAAGCACCATGCCGCCTCACGTCACCACCTGGGATCAGTTTGTCACGCACAATTTTTGCAGCAAGATTCAGCGGTTGCATTCCACGTACCACAACGTGATCCTGTCGTTTGACAATTATCACGAAGTTCCAATCTACAAGTCGATTGAGCAGGCCAAGCGGTCGACAGTCAACCGGAAGCCATTCAACTTTGAAAAGGGCGATTCCTTTCCGGACCGCCCTCCCGGGGGAGACGTATGGAGTGATGCCTTGATGAACAGAAACTACAAGACGATGGTGATTAGCATCATAACCAAGGTGATGGCGGCCAAGTACTGCCCGCCTATCAAGCCGCGCACACTGATTCTCGACTTTTGCAACGTCGTAAAGATAGACTATGGGCATTATGGCTGCAAGCGCGAAGTCATGGCAGCAATGAAGCCTCTGGGCGAAAGCGACATCAAGTTTTTGAGATATGTCCCGTTCTTTGGGGCCATGTTGATCGAATCCGTGGACTCAGACGTGCTGCTCATCGCAATGCAGTTTATGCAAAAGCATTCGCAGGAACTGGAGATATATGTGAAGAGAATGGCGAGCAAGTCGATAGAGGATGCACAGGACAGCACACAGAAAAGAAAAGCGGGCGAAAAGAAACAGAGAACCATCCAATACGAAATCATCAACATCAAAAAACTGCTGGCAACGGTTCACGTCGCCATCAGACAGGCTGTTGGCACGGAGTTTATTCTATCGCCAGTGCAAATGACCCGCTACTCTCTGTTTTTGATGTTGATGTGTGGAAGCGACTATTCCAAGAAGCTGCCACAGATAGGGCCGTCGTTTGTGTGGGAACATCTACACATTTCAATCCCAATGCTAACTCTTTGCTTCACGGAGAATGAAGGGGGCTTTCACGTGGACGAGTCGGCGTGCATGAACTTGCTCTTTGTTGCCTTGTACAGAGAAAAGTTTCAAAAACACGTCAAAGAGGAGTCGGAGTCGTTTGATGACATTGTCGCCGATCTGCAAGCGAGCAAGTTGTCGGATGGAACGAAAAAAAAACTACCTGACCGCGAATCTTTGGTTTGTTTGATACGCACTGTCCTGTGGACAATGAGGTACTGGGAGCTGTGCAACGAAGGACCACCCATCGACACTTCGGGAAAACACGGGTTTATTCTGCGCAATGGAAAAATAGAGTTTGGCACGGAACTCGGCGGCTGATACGGATTACTTTTTTCCGGAATATGGCACGCAGTTGGGGACCATCCTTCCGCCCTTTGGTTTCATGCCCCTTTTCACGTAGCCCTTCCAGCACGGGTCAGTTTTCGGCTTTTGCTTGATAGTCATTTAGGCGCTTAATCTGAGCTTATTTATATAGTCTGCAGCATAGTTTGTGAATGGACGGGCATGGCCACTGGTTTGGGCCTTGAAAGTGGTTCACAAATGCACCAAGAATGATGATATATAAACCTCATTCCATACAAACGCCAACATGAGTGTCTCGCTGGATGATTCAGTACATAGCAGCGTCATATTAGAACTTCTGCATCAAAACGACCGCTTTGCCCAAAGCTTTGACCGGTGGTCACACGATAAGAAACCTGACCGCGATGTGCTGTGCATTCTGCTGAAAGACACTGCACACATCGACTGCAATCTTGTGCACACCCTGCATCTCTTGTACCCTGGGCGCATTCAGGGACCGTTTATTCTGGATCACACCATGTCCATTGAAATCCTCAATATGGATGCTAGCAGTGACCTGGCCTACAAGCCGCGGGCCATAGAGTCTGTGACGGGCAAGTCCCACAAGCAAGCGCGTGTTTCCTTTAGCAGCGACGATGTTGCTGGAAGCTCCAGGATTTCAGAAATATCCTCCACGTTGAATGAGAGCATCCACCGCTCAAACCATAGCCTTTGTACCCTTGGAAAAATGACCACTGGCAGAGACGAGGCCGGCGTGTGGCTCGCGTTTAATCTGGTGGTGGTAGGCCGAGTTCACCTTGGCTTTTTCTCTACGTTTGCCCTCAGCCCTGTCTTTATGCACGTCAAGAGCATGAGCCTGCGTCTGAAGCCAAGTATCCAAGTTTTTCTTCGTCTGTATGACGACGGCGATCGGCGTGTTGTCAAGCAGTGGCAGGTCTGTCCAGTGTACACTGAAAAGGGCGCCTTTGCGTGTATTCGCAGCGTAAGTACTGGATGATTGCCTGGAACGACTCTTTTTGCAGCTGCTTCCATTTGTTGTAGAAAGATCAGGTGTTTATTGGTAAAACCAATGGGAGCAGCTGCAGAGAGAGCCGGGCCAAGCCTTTGATCCAGCAACATTCAAGCACGAGGGCCACGCCCTGTGCGAATGCCATGCGAAAGGCGATTCCATTTGTTGTACCAATAAACACCTAACACATCTCCCTCTGCCGACGTGCGGGTCGTATCAATACGGATTGTGTCGGTCGTGGTACCGCTCTTTTTCGCATACGCGTTGCTTTGCGCGTTTTTCTTGGTTTCTGAGCTTCCAGTCCTTGTTCTTTTTCCGAATGTAATCTCTATTTTTCTGGTAATACCTTTGAAGTTGTTCTCTCACCTTTTCAGGATTTTTCGTCTTCCAGGACACCTTTGCGACCATGAACGAGTGCGCGAGTTCTGTTCGGGCGAATATATATAGTGTCGTTGTTTTTTTTGTTAGCCTGTGCGCTCAAACTCTTCTACTCTGCATCACGTCCGTACGGTAAAATATACATGGCAATCAAAAACCTAGAGAGATCAGGTGTTTATTGGTAAAACCAATGGGAGCAGCTGCAGAAAGAGCCGGCCCAAGCCTTTGATCCAGCCACAATCAAGCACGAGGGCCACGCCCTGTGCGATGCCATGCGGAAGGCTAAATCAAAAACCTATACAGATGTCCAGGTTCTGCATAATCCCAAGAAAGCAAGTGTACCTTTATTGCTATATAAGTAAATACAAAGAGTGCGCAATGTAGAGATGGATTCAGTGTTGATTGACCACAACCTGCGGCACTGTTGCAGAGCTTGTTGTGATTCCATGGCCATGTTAAGAAGGGATTGCCTGATAGCCTCCAGCATGGCTCCAAAAAGGGAGAGAATAGAGGAACCCGAAGAGGAGAACAAGAGCAAGGGGCAAAAACCAAATTCATCATCTCTTTCCCATTCGGAACAATTGCAGCTGTATTGGAGATGGAGGCAAAACGAATTGTGGCGGAATCGACAAGAACAGATACAAGACCCTTCTTGCGCGATGCAAAATATATAAGAAAGCAGGATCATTTGATTGATATGCCCCCAAAGGTTGGCATGCCCAATGACGGGCGATTCAAGTATCCTACTGTGCTCACTCAGAAAGGCAACCCAGACAAAAGGTACAATTGCAATGCGGTCGTCGGTGGAAAACGGCCACCGCAACTACCGCAGGATCAATCTTCGGATGAAAACACGAAAGAAGCCACGAGCTCGTGATGACGTCAAGCCAAACCCAAAAGCTTCGCGATGCAGTCAACTCAGGAAAGCGGCCACCGCAACTACCGCAGGATCAATCTTCGGATGAAAACACGAAAGAAGCCACGAGCTCGTAATGACGTCAAGCCAGCCCCCACAGCTTCTCGATGCCAAGTGGCAGTTGGCAACGACGAAACGCAGACAAAAAGTGCCCCTCCTTGTCACCGCCAACGCCGTCGCTCAACGTGTCTTTGTCAAAGCACCACGGAAGTTTGATCAGATTGAAATGATTTCCCATCGCGTTGCGTTTGATGATGATGTAAAACTGCGCAGTGTCCTTGTCTCCAACAACTTTGACGTCGTCGTGATTTTCGTCGACGACAAGAATGGTTGATTTCAGTGCGTTTGAAACCACGCCTGCACCGCAACACAGGTTATGTCAATGACAGGAAGATGCACTTATGAATGAGTAAAAAGCATACTCAACGCACCCATTTCAAACTCGCAGGCCCAGATACTTTTCTCCGCGCCCTTTTGCGAGGAGGCATAGTCAGATCCACAGTCCAGCATCTTGCGCTGTAAATCTCCCTTGTTCTTGATCCTGAATCTCTTCATGAAATCAAAGTCCACATTGTGCGCACACGCCTGGAACTGCAAGAAGACGTCGTCATCAACAGCGTCGGAGCAAATGGCCCGGAGAACCTGGCAGCCACTCTTCTGCGACACAAATGCACGGTGAACGCCATGCTGCACAAGAAGATCTCGTACATCGATTTCGATGCTTTCAAATGCCTTCACAATGGCACTGTAAAAGCAGTCGCCATTCTTCAAGATAGGCACTGTGACCGCGCCAGAAAATCCAAACCAATCGCTCAACTTCCTCGCGGTGCGCGGTTTGGTGCGCTTCTCGCAGTACGAGACATGTGCATGGCTGCGCTTAGGGCGCCCTGCCCTGCACTGTTCGGGTTGCAACGTCTTTGCCGTCGGTGCTGGTGCCTTGGTCTCCTCGAAAGTGATGCAATCAATGGCGACATCTGATGTGCGCCCTGTCCCGCACTGTTCGGGTTGCAACGTCTTTGCCGTCGGTGCTGGTGCCTTGGGCTCCTCGGAAGTGATGCAATCAATGGCGACATTTGATGGGCTCCCCGTTTCCAGGGCAAAATCGCGCCCCGCAGTGGGGGCCGTGTCTGCATTCCGATGTTGTTTGGGAGCTGCCGATGAGGTCACAGAAACGGAGCCAACCCCATACTGTGTGGGTGGTTGCTCGTTCATGACGGCGTTCACGCTCCTGCCTCCCGTGCAGCGCAAGGGTTCTTTGCGAACCTGGCGCTGCGTCAAATCACCCCAAATGTTTAAAACAACACGTGGCAGGAAGAAAACGCGTCTTTTCAAATTTTGAGCCTCATGAGTCGGGACAAACAGAGCTGGTTTTGTACTAGTAGTATTTGAAACCCTCTCTTTTCGCGTTTTTGAGAACTTTGTTTCATTTGAGATGCTTTAGATTGCGTACCAAACAAAACTAAACTTGCCCGTCTTATTTCAAAACAATCCACTTTCTGCGCGCTCGCACGCATGGACTGGCTGGAAGGCTTGTTCGAGGAGTCGCTTGAGCAGTCCGCGAACCTTTTCGTAGACGACTCGACAGAGGACTCTTGGGAGGCTTTGTCTGAAGACTTTTCACAGGCAAGTAGTGACTCGGGCGTGGATTACGATAGCCAGTGCTGCGCAGACGTGGCAGAAAAAGACAGATCGGCAGCAATGCAAGTGATAATGAGCGACAAGCAGCTGGACAGGATGGAGAAGAACCGCCAATCTGCCATGCGTTCTCGGCAGAATGACCGAGAGCGCTTATTGAATACCATCGCCAAGATCAAAGACCTGCAGGCGGAGATTGCTGCACTCCGAGACCTGGAAAAGCGTATGGAGAGCGATAATCGCAACATTGTAGAACATTGCAACTGTTTGAACACCAGTGCAGAGCAGTGACATGGTGAACGCACTTCTTTTTGAAAGACAAGAATCGCAAATTTGCGACTGTTTTGGGTCAAGAGACTCTGTCTTGCGCAGGGCGGGTGCATGGCCAATATTTCCTCGTACTGTCGTGTTCTTGCTTCTTCCGTGGACCTCGAGATTGTTGCCGTGGCGTGATACAGATATATAAATCCCGGATCTCAAAGCCGCCAGGAATGTCGCACATTGCCATACAATCACCAACAAACGTCATAAATTTCGCAAAACCAACCGAGGAGGTTGTCCACACGGGAGGGATCTCTATTCCAGACCTGGCAGCGATATTGGAGGAGGTTCAAAAGATCGACTGTTTTTCTAGATACGAAATATGCCTTGCGGGCAAGACGTCGGGGGGTGTGTCGGTGACTGATCGAGAAACGGGGCGTGAAATTCATATTATCAGGGGGTTGAATGCCGAAGAATGGCCATATATCAGCGACCGGAGCCTTGCCAAAGTGAAAAGCAGTGAAAATCTGTGTAATTTTTTTTCCAACGATTTTCAGGTCAACGCGATGGCTCGCTGCGATGACCTGGATGTGGAGCTGAGAAAGTTGGCGGATATCGTTTTGCATTTTTTTTCGACTCGTGAACAAGCTTGCTCACATCAAAGCGCTGGTGGCAACTCTCTTCCGTGAGCTTGCTTGCCGGTCAGGGTGAGGGTCTAGGCAGTATGCGCATGTTTAGTATTGGCAGGTCTGGTTTGTATATAAACGCAAAACACAAAATATATTCGAATCGAAGTTGCAATGAGGATCTTCAAAGCAAAATCAAAGAAGACGAAGCGAGGAGGAAACAAAAGACGAAAAAAGTCCAGCACAAACAAACCCCGGAGAGCAAGACCTAAAGGCCTGTATACCTATGTGTATGTGCTTCGTTCGGCCAGTCCCGGCACGAAGCGCAGCTATGTTGGCGTAACCAATGATCCAATGCGGCGCATCCGGCAGCACAATGGGTCACTGCAGGGAGGTGCAAAGTACACCAAAAAATTTGGGCCGTGGCGGTTTCATGCAATTTTCAGGTTTGACTCCCGGCATGATGCGCTGTCGGTGGAGTGGAAAGTCAAGCACCGCAAATCAAAGTCTGACGGTCCTCCGGGCTTGGACGCGATTGTGAGAAGAATCTACAGGCACGGTAATACGAAGGCGGGTTTTTTGGAACTTGTCGGCGGCCATGTCTGAGAGATAACCGTGAGCTATATATGCAGGGGCAGTTGAATATGGGCAGTATGCCTAAGCTGCAGCCAGTAAAAGTGCCCGCGAAAAAACAGCTTGCCACGATTCGACCGGCGAACAGAATGATTTGGAAGTCCAACATCCCCCATCATGTCACCAGCAGAAAGACGGCCGCGTTTCCATACCTGTTTCGGTTTTTCCACTGAAGATTCTTAGCCCGAAATGCACAGCGTGACGTAAACTGTCTCGGGAAATCCGCTTTAGCACCTCATCAAGCAATTAAGGGCGTGACGTAACTGATCATGTCGTTTTCAAGTGGACATGCCGTCAGAAAGTCGCCATACTTTGCTAGACGCTTGCCCTTCATCTTTTCAATGTGACGAAGAAGCAGGTCCTGGGTCTTTTGTATAGGAATCAACACCTTTGTGGGGTTGTTTGACAGGTTTAAATTAGGCTCCGCGCGCTCAACAAATATATTCACAAAACCCTCTGCGCCTCTTGACGTCGATTTGCTGACGACATCGGAATAAAAGAGGATGTCGTTCAGGTCCAAAGGCACCGTGGACAGATTGACTTTGCGGTCCGACTGTGACTCGGTCGAGTAAACGGCAACGGTGTGCACGTGCTCCGTGTTGATCCTGCATTTGACTGCGAGACGCCTTCTTCCAACGACACGATGTTTGCAGAAAAAGTCTGCCCGCAGTCTTGAATGGTTGCCACAGACAGATTTCATGGGGAACATATCTGCGATGGTGTCGCCGTTGTTACCAATCAGCGTTATCTTTGACAAAGCCACCGGAAGGTCGCCTGTTATGGCAACAATGGAAATGTCCGCTATCATTATAAGCAGAAACAATGCATAAACCTTTATATATTTGTCCCGACTTTCAAGCCAACAATTCACTTTGAGAGTGTCCTCGGTTCCATATCAAAAAACACAAACAACACCTGTAAGCTCCATTGCAGGATACAAAAAGAGAGGCTCTATCTCCACTCATTTTGCATCGTGTAGGCTCAACACCTGCATGCGTTTGTGCATTTGGGAGTGAATTCTTGAAACTATTTGGTCTCGAATCGTCAACATACAGATACATTTTGGTAATTTTTCTCGAGCCCACAAACAAGACGTGTTATCTATTCTTATAAGCGTGCGTGTTTGCAAGTATATAAGCAAACATAAAGTCGATTGCAAGAGATGTCAGACTCGACTGTAACACCACCCGCCGCCGCGGCAAGTTTTGTTTCTGAAGCAAAGGCAAATGACTCGTCACTTGCTTCTGCAGTGCCAGCGCAAGAGAAGCAAGCCCCTGTTGAGGCCAAGGAAGCCAATGAAGCGACGGGGGGCGCTGATTCACTTGAAAAGCTCCTGGCACACATTTCCGAGCTCCAGCGCGAGAACTCTGAGCTCGAACAGGCCATGCAGTATGTTCGGAACGGCAACATCCAAAAGTTGAAGGAGGCCATCAATGATAAGATCCAGCCGTGGATTTCGGGCCTGGACATCGCGGAGGAGTACAAGACCTCGTTCTTGAACGGCATTGAGAAGGCGTGCGCTGGTGGTTCCTCCAAGACCATGTCAAACTTTGAGGAGAACCCCGTTTACACTGTGGTGTGCAGTGCTGCGGCCGCTCATGGCATTGCAATCCAACAGCTTGAGGATACTCGCGAAAAGCTACAGAAAGCCGAGGAGAACCACAAGGCAGACCTTTTGAGCCAAGACAAGCGCATCCAGAGCAAGACTGACCAGGCTTTGCAATACGCTTCCAGCACTGATTCCTCCAGGACCAACAAGCGCACGCATCAGGAAATCTCGCCTGATGCTGGCAATTCAGAAAACCTGTGGGACAATATGTTTTCCACTATGCAGGCAAATGCATTTGGTCGCATGAATTAGAAAATAGAGAGAAGAAGGGGGTTGCATTAGCTTGAATTTTGATCGTGAAATAAAGTGTTTATTTTTGAAATATTTTTAGCACCACCGTGCGCCTTTTTGCAGCAGTGTCAAAAAGTCGGCCTCAGAAGCAATCAAGAAACTCTCGGACTCGTGTGAAATGTTTGGAAGATTTCGTGTACCAAACTGTATTCTAAAAGCAAAAACAAATAGTGGCAAATAATTTAGAAATGGTGGCCTCGTGAAAACGTTTAGGCCTTCAGCAGTGCAGGGATGCTAGTGTTGGTAATTTGAGGGTTTGCGGACGGATACATGCTCTTTCCGTTGCGAACGGAGGCAACGCCAACATAATCAGCACCGTGGTGCCCACAACCAAAGTCGGTCTTGTTCAAGGCCGGATCGTTGTAATACCAGCGTGAGGTGCCCTGATAAGCGAGTAGAAAAGGTTTAAGACTTCTCTCTTTTTCTTTCTCAAACAAGAGCGCAGCAAACAGACAGACAAACACACACACACACACACACACCTGATAAGCGAGCTTCGACACGGTAGATTCGTTTCCAATCGTTGCCTCCGGAGCAGTCTTGGTGAGGGCGCCCTGAGAGTTCATTTGCAGGGTTTCGTACACCATCTTGATCGTAGCCCTCAGTTCATTCGTAAAAGTACTATCAGAAATTCGCTTGTACACCTGTTGCTCGAACGCGGTTGCGTTGTTGATATATGCCTCAGGGGCCCCGAGAGGCTGCGTAGAGTCATCGTCGGACTTTAGCAGAATCGGGGACGGCATCCAATCAACTGCTGTCTTCATGGGAACGGGAACGATGCTGGCTTGATCAAAAGGCTTTGAAGGATCCGCGTATGCGTTGATAAAGTCGTCCGTTTTTTGCATATCGCAGACTTGAACATCCTTGCCGCCGCAGTATCCGTCATACGCAATATCCCAGACCCTGTGCATATTCCTGCAACCAATGTGCGTCAACTACAGTGACTCGTACAAGAGACAGGCATAATGAATTGCAAACTTCAAGTTTCCTTACCGTTCGTTGAAGACGATGGCTCGCTGTTGTTTCAAATTTTCAACGCGTTAGTTACAGTGCATGATACAATGGCAGGCATAATCAACTGAAAACAGAGAGGGAGTTCACACCTCGTGGTATTTGTACGTCTTTTTGAGCGCGTTCATCATTCATCACTATCAAGTCAGTTGCATTTTTTAACAGAAAAGTTTACAAGCATGCATGAGAAGAAACTGGAACTTACCATCCCCCAGACACCTGTTTGGCGTTAAGAAACATCAGAAAGTGGTGCAGGATGTCAGCAACTCATATTTTGAAACAAGCCAAACATGCATCGTCGCGTGTAACTTACCGTGCTGGCCGTCGTCGAAGACGCTCAACTCGGTCTGGCCCCTGGTGTCAGGAGAAGTAAACAATCAGCAAACGCATGTGAAATGTAACACAGTATTTTTGCAAACAAACTGCCAGCCAAGACTTACCAGAGTGTCGCCCCCAAGTAATTCAAACCACCACGCCCGATGATTGCACCAAGCATGTAGTGCTCAATGCACGGGCGAAGAAGAAGCAGAAAGTTCATGTCTTTCACTTCGCCCTTGTTAGTCCAAACTTGTGAACCTGCGGCCAGTGGAGTCGTAGTGTTCTGCAATGCATTTTGCATGATCTTGTCGATCGTGAGTGATACAAAATTATCTGTGAACTCGTCGTACAGCTCAACCCTTCCGGCCTTTTCTTCTGTGTTACCCGTGTACTTTATGGGCCCATAGTAAAATTCTGCAGTGCGAACACGTCGGCGCAAGACGTCGCGAGGAGCTGCTCCCTCTTCCATTGAAAAGGCCCTGGATTTGATGATATTGAGGCCTCTGTATTTGGAGATCGTGGGCCCCTGCTTCAAAATTTCGGCACCCTCATCGCCTTTGGCAATGTAAGAAGTCTTTTCTTGTGTCATAGTCATTTGAAACGTCAGTTTGGGTGAAGTCAGCATAAAGTCGGGCTCCTCTGCACCCCAAGACTGCAGAAGCTGCTTAGTGTCTTCTATGACGATATCCAGAGCGTTTTGGTTTTTTTGGCAAAAACCAAACATGTCAACGTAGTCCCTCAGGGTCTTGGTGACGGAATCATCCATGTAATACTGATCATTCACCTGCTTGCTGTAGCTCGGCGCCAGGACCAGCGCCATGTGAACATCTAGGTCGTTGGTGTTCTGCGCAAAAAAAAAATTAGAGGTTTATTCTGATGACTTATGCGACAGTTTGCGTTCTTTATGTATCGTACCTGAATACTTCCAACAACTTGCAGAATCTGAGTACAAGAATTGATCACATCAAGTCATTTAATGAAATCATGATACAATCAAAAGTTTGGCATGCATTTCACTTCACTTGCCTGGTTCTTGAAATTCTCTTTTCCCTGTTTTTTTTATATGGCAGTCAGTTACCGTAAAAACACAAGAAACGCGCAAGAGCATCATGTGAACAAAAATAGCACCTTCTCTGTCTGCATGAAATTGTGCTCCCTGTTGTTGTTTTGCGGAAAAGTCAGTATTCTTTGAAGCGCTGCATGCAATAACGGGGTGATTTTTTACTCTTGACTCTGTCAACATGGTGATCGCCAATCCCTGAGGTTCGAAGCAAAGTTAGTAACCATAACATGCAAACAAGAGCATGCAGAAAATGTGAACTGACCTGTCGAACTGTGTAGCCCTGTGTGAAAAAGTGTGCGTAAGCGTTAGTTCAACTCTTGAGTGCATTTTGCAGTACATCTACAATCAAACATTAGGCATGAAAACTTACCGAAAAGGTCTGTTTACGCTGAGTCAAAGTGCGCGCGGCGGACTCGTAGGGGACACGGGAGGCGAGGCCCTCGTCAAAGGCTGTAAAAGACAATGTCACGAGTCATTGTTAGTTTTATGCGCAATCACGCTGTACCGTAGCACTTTTTTCACGCTACTTACTGTAAACATTCCTGTTCGGCGTTAAGGAAGATAAGAAGGTTGTGCAGAATGTCAGTGATTGGTGCTTTCAAACAAGCCAAACATGCATCGTCGCGTATAATTTACCATTCCAGCTTGGCATCCGGGGTGTCCATGTACTGTTTTTGGTCAAGCAATCGAAGCGTTAGCACTTTGCAGGCTTACGAGCATCCAAGCCATTGTATTCTATACACACCTGGTAAGGAAGGATCAACGTCGTGAAAGGCGAGTAGGTTCCGTCTGTGATAAGCCCATCTGATAGAAGCAATGTAAAAATCAATTAGCAACAATAGTCACAGTCGTCCGCGCAAAATATCACAGGGATGCCGCAACTCACCTACGCGGTCTTGCATATAAGGATTGGGCCCCAGGAACTTTTCGGGAAGACGGTCTGGGATGTGCAGCCTGGAATGGCGGAAGTTGCGTTTCTTGTCCTGGTGCATTTCATTGCCACTGGGACCAAGAAGATTCAAAAAATCCTGCTCTGTGGTGTCACGCTGGTCGCGCGCCTGGCCGAGTTCATTTCCTGACTGGCCGGCGTTGAATGGGAATTGTGTCGCGGCACTCATGCTCTTTAATCAAGTGGAAGTACCCACGCTTATATATGTGTCGTGCAAGACCTCAAGTTTTCATAACCTTGTCGTCATTCAAATCGGGCTAGATTTGTTCTATAATAGACCATTTCGCCAAAAAAATCCACAATAATGCGTGGCGTGAGGTTTGAACCCCTCATTGCAATGTTTGCCGTCGTACAGTAGCGATTCCATGTCGAAAATGAATACCAAACAAAGGCATTGTCGCGAAAAAGCAGTCGCGCAGGTGGGTCTGTGCGCACAATACATATTGCAAGGGTCAAGTTCAATTTGGGTTAAATTATTACCTTGGAAGGATACGAGTTCAAGCGGCGAGTGTCTCGCTTGCCCTCTGTGCCTTGTAGCTCGACTTCGTCCGTGGTTTGCTTGATGTACGCCATGGGCGGAAGTTTCATCACATCGTGGATAATTTGCAGAAAGCGTGTACAGTTTCTCAAAAGCTTACATGAGATCCTCTTGCAGGTGCTGTAAATGGAAACTTCAAGATTTGGACATGCAAAGACAAGGGCACTGACAAACAGACAGACGCTGATTGTTTTTCCGAAACGTCTAGGCGTTGAGATCAATATCTCTTGTCGAATGGTTTCCCAGTTGTTGAGCTCAAGCAGTCGTGGATACGAGCGCTCAAAGTGACCTGGGGGGTCTGTTTTGAAAAGAACCTTGACTACTGCATTCAGAAACTGTTCATGGAAGCACCTTTGATGATAAGATCGCTCCCAACCCCCCTTATCCAGAGCTGCCAGAGCAGACCTTAGCTTTTTGATTCTGGAGAACCCATCAAAGGCTGTTGAGTCCGCCGCGCTTGCATCTTTGCTTGAGTTGTAAAAAGACGTCACGCTTCCAAACTTTTTGGTCAGAAAGTTTTTGCTTTCCTGTGAGAATGAATTAAGCGCATCGTCGTCACCTGCATACACAGTTTCATGGGAATTCTTCGCAATCAACTGATTGAATGTCGACTCGTCGTCCTCAACAACATGAATTGTCATGATCGCGGGCTTGTTTTTCGTGATATATATATACCAGAAAGCGATCTAGTGAGTGTAATCAGAATTTACGGGTGGTGTGATTGTTTATTGAAACAAGTGTGGCTGCGGCTCCCTGCAGTTACTGGAGGCAGAAGCAAAAACGACACCGATTATATCTGCTGCTCAATACCCGAAAGTCCACAAGCCTGTATCGGCAACCATTCAAAGTTGAAGTCATAAGGCATGATGAAATGAGTTGCGCTTCCGGTAAATACCAAGACGGCGGGGCCTCTGCAATGTCATCTTTAAACGTGCGGCGATGGCTGCAGACATGATCGCACCAGCGCCAAAGCAGGAAGCATTTCGAAAACGTTTGTTTTTTTGATTGTTTTTGTGGAAACTTTCAAAATTTGGTTTATTACTTTCTTGAACCGGATTGAATTCGTTTTAAAACAATTGGTCACGGAGAAGAGGATCCACATTAAGAAAGCGCGAGCCATTCGACATGCGGAGCAAGGCTGCAGTGTACAACACCGCCACACCGGCAGTGCAGCCCGTCCCATACGCCCAAATTCAACCGATTTTGGCTCTGCATGTACTTCACGTGAAGCTGTGCAATGCCGACAAAAAGGTGCATTTGGTTACCGCGGCCGATACAAACGTGGGCAAGACCGCGAACCTGAGCAGTGGCATTTTCGATGGTCTCGACGACATCGTGACGCTTCCTGGCAGTGAAATTTGTGAGCTTCCTGCTCACGCCACCTATGTCTTTGATCAGAGATACATGACGCAGCAAGAATTCAAGCCCTGGAAGATCAGGCACGAGTCTCGCTATTATTGATTTGCTCATTCAAAAGCAGGGGAATTGGTGGGCTTCTTCCTCGCGCCACCTACATGTCAAATCCAGAGAGAGAGATCAGGTGTTTATTGGTAAACCCAATGGGAGCAGCTGCAGGAAGAGCCGGGCCAAGCCTTTGATCCAGCCACATTCAAGCACGAGGGCCACGCCTTGTGCGAATGCCATGCGGAAGGCTATATGTCAAATCCAGTCAAAAAGGGGCGACTCCCCTGCTCGGGGTGGGGTGCAAACATGGGGTCGTATCTGCGACTACCCTCGCTCAGAGGTTGAACGTAGGGTTGCGCTGCGTGGGGGTGGTTTGGTGCATAGTCAAAGTGATACGGACTCGCAAATCCTGTCTGTTGTGGTTGAAACTGCTGCGGCAAGGCCTGGTAGTTTTGACTGTAGTCTTGTAAGTAAACGGCTGGTCCCATAAGCGCTGGTTTGTGGTCGGTGGACCTGTGGTGCGCAAGAACGGCGTATGCAGTCGCAATCATGCTCATAATTGACGCCACAAAAACACACACAGTCGATAGGCTGAGGATCCGTAGCAGCTCGGTGGGTCCTGGAAACGTCTGTGTGGTGGAGTAGTAAAACGGCAGCCCAGAGGTGTCTGGTGGCATGTCGCCAATCCAAGATGATTTGACGCCGACCGCAGCTGGGTTCAACGTGACAGCCTGCTGCACGCTCAACATCTTGACGCCGCGAGGCAATTTGCGCAGGTACACAGTCGGGTCAATCACCACCGATGACTTCTTGTTCTTCTCCGGTGTAAACACCATCTCGGTTTTGGCTGTAATGAACTCTTGAAGCAGACGGCGTCCGGGGCCGGTAGGTTCGCAATCGACGTTGTCAAGCACGACAAAAGACGTCGGTGTAATGGCTGCCACGCTGGCAGCTGTGGATAGTTTCAGGGCCTCCTCCATAATGTCTCTCATTTCTTCCAATGCCAGGCTCTCATTCTCGAGACACGCGATCCGCTTGGGCACCATGATTTCGACAATAGCCAGCCTGCTCGTCCCGTTTTCAATTTTGTTGCCACCACCCTCCAAGGTTATCTGCTCTTCGATCAAAGAAGCCATTTTGTCTGCCGAGTTTACCCCTTTGTACCTGCGCGAGCTCAGTTCGGAGGCAAACAGGGAATCGTTTCGAGACAAGCTCGTCAGGTTGACGTCGTCAACAGCGCTGCTGCTTTGCAGGACTCGGGAGCCCTGGTGATGTCGTCTGAGCATACTCTGTGCCGACGGATAGGGCACCATCTGCGCCGGTTGGGAACCCTGAAACTCAGCGTTTTCAAACGGTCCAAAATCCAGGCCCAGACGGTATTCTAGCTGTTCAAACGAGTCCCGCAACGTGGACGACACCCGCTTGGACAGGATGGAGAAGGGATTGTTAAACTCGTTGGCCATTTTTGCACCCTGCGCGAGTGCACGCGCTTGGTTTTGGTATGGCAGGTCAATGTCGACAGAAAATTCACAGCCATGCGCCACGTCGACAACGGTGCCCTGTGCGATTGAAATAAGTTCCCGGTTCAGTCCCAGGATAAACATGTACGTGTCGATGAACGTGTTTTGCAGGTACGGGTGTGCTGTCCAGAAATCGCACTGAACGGGCATGCTGGTGCTGCGTGTCACCTTGGCGTACACACTTTCTCCGTTCTGGTGCACGGTGGAGTGCATTGTTAGTAGCATGAAGCTGAACGTGTCCTGAACAACATCGATGTTGGACGTCACGTTTATCGCCCGGAGCGCGCCTTGTGTCCATGGAAGTTGGTTGGACTGCACAAACGCTTTCCGGTATCTGTCATTTGTTTGGAAGCGGTCAATCACAACGCCAGAATGCGTTCGTATGACGTCCTGCATAAACTCGGACGAACCAAGGCTCCCGGTTTTAATCCAGTTGTCCAAGTTCACGTCTGTTTCGTTGTAAATGACCCCACTGGTGTTCATCTGTCTGGGGATTGATAACGACGTGATGCTGGACGTTACAAAGTCAAAGACGGTATCCTCGACCTCCCACCGGCTAATGCAGCCGTATGAATTTCTGACGACGTGCAGGGGGCACAAAGTCAACAACTTCTCGCTAGGAATCAGAAACGCACTGTCTTCCAACCGCGAGCCTGGTGGAGTAATGAAGGCCTCGTTGCGTCGCAGCAGATTTCTGACAGCGATTCTCTTCAATTCAGACAGAAAGTAGATGCTAAACATACCAGAAAGCTTCAGTTCGTAAAGCCCCTTGCCGCTTGCCCCAAACACGCGGTCGTCTCCGAGGATCATGTAGGTCATGCTGCCGAGACCCAGTTCGGGCTTGTTCATGCATATCGAGTCCTTGTTGATTTCGTCGCAAATTTCGTTGCTGACCGGGTTGGTTATGTCTTCAAAAAATGACACTGAAGTGTTCAGGTCCTCCTTTCGCTGGATCAGGCCGCCAATCATGTCCACGGTCACAAGATCCTGGAGCTTCACGGTGGTTTGCACGCTCGTACACTGCACATTCAAGTTGTGGCGGTAGATCTGACTCGATGTCTGAACACGCTCCATCGACCTCTTGGCATTGCCTGTGTTCAGGACATTCACAAAGAAGTCGAGGTATAGTTTCTGAATCATGGCAGTGTGATCGAGGTCATAGGTTTCGAGCACAGTTTGCACAGCCCCAGTGCCGAGTGGAAAGACAAATACCAGATGCTTGCCCGAATTCGACGCCAGGTCGCTGCACACCGGTTCTTGAAAGACGCAAGTGTGTTCCTCTTGGAAAGATCTAAAGTCTGCAGACGCACTGTAAGGACACATGTACGCCGCCCCTCCAACCGAGGCCGTGTATCCTACACGGAAAGTGGCAGAGGTTGGTGGAATCACGCCATCAGCCACAAATTCGACGTCGTCGTCCAAAATGGTCATCGAGACCCTGGCAAAGTCATGGAACTGCGCGGGGCTGTCCCTCTGCACACGAACAATCTGTATGTCGATGTTTTGAGAAAGCGTCCTTGTCACGGAGCTCTCGGAAATCACCGTGTATGCGCTCGTGACAAGGGACGCCAGACTTTGCTGCGTGTACGTCACGGCCATGTGGCCGTCGAAAAAATGAACGTCCGCCACTCCGACGAAAAAGTCGAATTGAAACGCTCCCTGTGAAACTGTTTTGGACGCCATTTTTGTTTCGGCGTCGTGATACGAAAGAAAAACCTCGACGTCGTAGCCGTCATCCCGAGAAACCAGGGATGCACGGGTCGATTCGTTGGACGTGCCTCCGAATTCGCCCTCGGCGGAGACAGGGGGGATGTCCGCTTCCGGCAGGCTGCAGTCCCAAAACGGTTGCAGGCTCTGCGGCAGGTGAAACATGTCGCTCATTTTTTCCAGGCAGCAGCTGCCGTCTGCGTCGCCCGAGCCTGTGAATCTGCACGGGCGCTCTGAATCGCTCATGCCTTGCAAGTCACCACTGGGGCTTTTTTTGGATAGATACAATATCTTCTTACTCGACGCCGATGCCGGAATGCGGAGCCTGATCACCCACCCAAGACCGTTTGCCGGTGTATCCGACCACTTCTTTTCAACAATCTCCAAGCCGACAGACTTGACGTCAGATATGCTCTCCGAAATGTCCGTCTGGGCAACTCTCACATAAGAGAAGTTGAGCTGCGAACACGATGAATTGGCAATTTCTGTGATTGGCGACGTGTCGGAAATAATCCACTCAAGTGCAACGTCGACATAAAGCGACCACCGGCGCCGCCCAAACTGCGCAAAATCAACAACGGAGCTAGTTCGCGCCAGCGACGTGTCTGCATTGGGCAAAAGGATGCCACGTTCTGACATTTCAAGCAAGATCAGCGTGGAAAGCTTTTGGACGGTAGCGGACTCTACAAAGGACCGGTGGTCCTCAAACACGACCTGAAACCGGATTCCGTTTGATGAACATGCTTTGTTTTCATAGCCCAGAGGAATCTGCGTTTCGTCGCAGGCGCACGTGAAACTGTTGTATGCAGAAACGCATATCATCGTGGCGTCGCAGAGAGAGTCTTCTTTGCAGACATCCTTTGCTTTAAGGTCGCAATCTTTCATTTCTAGCAAGGGTGGAACTGGAAAGGATGAGCAGGTCTCGCTTGTGTACATGCCAGTCGGTGGTATTGTCGTGTTTGGGTCATATGACGCCGCATGTCTTTCCGCATCCCATAGAAACCCCTGTCCTTGTAACGCACATGTTTTTGAAAACATTGTCGGAATCAGATTCGTTTTGTCTATGGAATACCCCGAGTCTACACTGTTTGACACCGCGCGGAATTCCCAGTCACACATGTGATTCCTTGGAGGCACACATTGCACGCATCCGGGGCTGCCGTCGCAGAACTCGCCGTGATCCAATACTCCGTTGCCGCACAAGGGTGGACCTGTAGAGATCGAATTCAGTTTCAACACAAAACATGACAGGCAGGCAAAGAATGATGCGAGCAAGGGGCCGCTGCGATTGACTTATAGTGCTTATATAGCTCGCCCAAAAGAAACCAGAGTTTGAAAGGGAAATCTTGCTCACCAGCCCGTGACAGGAAAACGCAAAACGAGTAGAGGCACAGGTGCAGAAATGTTTGATAGCGAGTTTTATTAGTGAAAACAATGAGAGCAAGAGCAAGACTTCGAACCGTCCTCAAGCAGCCGCCGCTGTCGCAATCAGCCGTTACAAAATCACATACCCTAGCTTCACGCAATATTTCACTGGGTCGTCCTCTTCAATTTTGCTCAAAACCTGAGCTCTGCTAGGCCTGCCCCAAGCGCTGAAAATTGCCTGCCGCAACACGTCAAGGCGAATGCGGCCGTTTCGCTCATCTCCCAGGTCAATCTGTTTGAATTTCTGCAAGTGCAGCTTTCTGTCCCGAACAGCGCGAGCCATGCTTCCTGGGGTATAGATCAAAGGCTCGGGCTCTGCGACCGAAACTGACTTGCTGTGAAACTCTTGCATGTACCAGTCGGAAAACACCATCTTGAAAGGAGTGGCATTGTGGGTATGCTGCGTTGGTTTGATCTTCACCCGACGGGAGTCAATGGAAGCCAATCGCGGCTCATTCAAAGTCACCTCCATCTCGTTGCAGTATTTGCTCACAAGGCGGACCTTTTCTGCGTCGATGCGGACCCAGACAATGCTGTCCTTATACATCACACATGCCTTGATGCGACCATCTGGCTCAATTGTCACCTGCGAAAGTTCGAGTCCGGAAAGATGCTCATGCTGACCCTGAGTGCACATGCGCAGGGTGGGCCTAGGATCTGAAAAACATGCTCGGATCTTGCTCTTTGAATGTGCCATGCCTGCTTGCATGTTCATGATGTAGGCTCTGATCTTCTGCGCGTGTGTGACTTGTTTTTCGCATGAGGTGTGCTGTTCCGGCTTCAATGCGACCATGCTGCAGTCGAGCATCGCCAGCACGCGGTTTCAGGCAATTCTGAGTTGCAGGTATTTGAACAGAGCAAAACGTTTAGCTTGTTTTTTTACCACTGCCAATGAAAAGAGGTTTTTGGTACCAATTTTAAACACAAACCATTTTGAATCTTGAACCATTTTTTGTACCATACGTTCCCTTTTGTTTTGGAACAGCATCGCTTGTCTCTCGTGACAGCGTGGCAGTGTGCGCCAGGCCAGTGCGAAACAGATGGCGCCATGTTCTCCAGGCATCGGCGTGGAAGGTCGACTCCTGCTGCTGTTTGCGCACATGCCATCCCGTTTTCTGTGATTCCTGGCCAAGCGCGCGTCTCGTGAACATGCCACCTTGTAGCGTGGAACTGAAGATGTCTTGTGCTGTGCCAGACGCGGACGGCTTGACACTGGTTCCAGACAACGACGACTTGTACTTCAAACTTATTCGCGGAATCGGCGCCGACAGCACAAACGTTCCGCACACCGAAAGCGACGAACTTCTTTCGTCGGATGAAGATACACAGCCGATATTGAAGCGCATTCCCGTCGCCGTCCAGAGCAAGATCCCGCAGTTGCCACCACTTCGTCTTCGAAAGCAGCCACAGATTTTGCCAGCAGCTAGTTTGCGTGTGGTCGACTCTCTCGATTTGCATGGATGGAAAGCGCACAAATGCGAAGTCGACTTGAAGCAAGACCTGGCGCGCGCAAGACTCCTTGTTGAGTATCACAAGCTCGGTGCCGAGCAAGATCATTGTGTGAAGATGTGCACCGTGCCCGACATATCTTTTCGGAACCAACTGCAGATCAACCATTCGTTCAAGACACAGCTGGAGGAAACCAGAGAGGCTCTTTTGCAATGTTATCTTCTGCAGAATCACGAGCCGATGTTTCAAGTTGAAGGCAGCTTGCCTTTTCAGATTCAGCTTGATGCGCAAGATCGGGACTGCGCGTCGCAGTATCTCCAAAATCGCGAAGAGGTGTTACGGATGACCTTAATTGCTATTCGTGTGGAAAGGGCGTCAATTCTTTCCGCAGAGTCGCGCATTTTGGCTTTGGAAGAGAAGCTTGTGCACGCAAAACAGGAATTTGAAACGGCTTTGATGAAACAGCAGAAGAGAGAGTTTCTGTTCAGGAAGGAAATTCAGAAAAACGTGGACCGCAAGGATTTGTTGGAATGCCAGGAGAAACTGTTGTTGCAGAAAGAAATTGACATGCACTGGAATTTCACCGAGGTTGAGAAGGTGCAGAAATCGGTCAACGAGCAGGAAAAAACTTTGCGAGCCAAGCAGAAAGAACTGCAGGAATCACTTGCCAGGATCTCTGAGGACAAGAGAAAAATTTCCGCAGAGTTTTTGCGTCTCAAGGAAGGAAAACAAAAACTTTTTTGCGCGTTCAATTACATTCGGAAGTTGAGCCAGACCATTTCTGTCAGGAAGCGCCCGGTTTGCAATCTCTCGCACCATTCATCCTTTCCGGGCAGAACGAATATTGATCGGTACGTTGCCATGGTCAAACGCTGTAATAGGAAAACAACTTCGTTTGTAAAGCAGCAGGTGCGTGTAGTGCGCGAACTCAATTATGACCTCTGTGTTCGGGAGACGGATGTGGACCGGCGCGAGCGTAACCTTGAGCGTTCGATTTTTGGCACTGCTGCGGAAATGGAGCTCTTGCTGATGGACCCCGAAGATGTCGCTTGTTTTGAGGCAGCGATTGACCTCACACAGTCAACACTTTCCAAGGCGATCCATGGCATGTCGGGTGCGAAGGCGTTTGAAAGGCCAATTTCTGGTGATTGTGGCGAGGCGGCAGTCTCAACCTGCGCGACGCAGGTGACGGAGGACCTGCTCGGTGTCAAGGCGAAAGTCTCAACCTGCGCGACGCAGGTGACGGAGGACCTGCTCGGTGTCAAGGCGAAAGTCTCGTCTTGCGCGACGCAGGTGACGGAAGACCTGCTCGGGGTCAAGGCGAAAGTCTCAACCTGCGCGACGCAAGTGACGGAAGACCTGCTCGATGACAGTGAACCACTTCTTGATGTCTCAGCCCAATTGATTGAGAACACTATGCGAACCGAGCAAAGCCTTCGTGACTTATTCGACTTTCTTCGTCCCCACTTTGGAGCTTATGCATACAAGATATCCCTGATGCTGGCAGAGTATTTTGGACCGGATTTTTGCTTTGAGGAAGAACGAAGCGCGGAAATCCTCCATTGTTCGAATCAATTTGTGAGCGTGCTGAGAACATACGCTACGAGCGTGCATCTTGGTCTCCTACCAGAGTGTGAAAAAATGAGCATGTACCTCAGTGAAAGCTTTTTTTTCAGTCACTTCGACATTGCCAGCTTCATCTGCCGTTCATTCGACCCGGGCACAGTGAAGATGGTCGCGGAGAGTCGATTGCAAATCACTACCATTGCCTCCAATGTCGCCGCCTCTTGTGATTTTTTGGACTGGCTCACAGTGCAGCAGTATATGCTCTTTTTTAGGCTATGCATTGAACAGGACACACAAATCGTCCTTCAGTGGAAGGATGACAATGACAAGAAAGAGACGGCCAGGATTGCCTGCATGCAAGAGGCTGGCGTGTATCCCACCGAGACAATGATTCAGCGCAAGATTCACCAGTGGATTGAGACAAAACTGGGACACTACGATTATCTCATTGAGCAGGAGATTGCCTTTATCAAAAAATATGTTGTTCGCGAACGCTTGGATGGAGGTGCGCCCAAATCAATCATGGACATCTTTTACGCCCGCTACCCGGACTGGAAATACGATGTTGGTACCTTTTACGAATTCAGATACGTTCGGGGTGAAACCGGGGCCATCACCAGCATCGCATGAAAGCCTGGGTTCAGGTTCATCATGCTTACGTACGTCGGTCCCCGATACCCGGATTGGCAAATGCATTACGAATTCAGATACGTTTGGGGTGAAGCTGGGGCCATCACCAGCATCGCATGAAAGGCTGGGTTTATTATGTATACGTACGTGGGTCTTTAATATTCGCGTCTGTTTTCTACGGAACTATCTGGTATCTTCAAGGTTTTCACTGCATGTATCAAGACCTCTTTGTGTTCTTTGCAGTCTGGAAAGACAAAGTTGAGGTCCTCAATCACGCCCTGCAGAAAAACGCCAATGTCGCTGTAAAACGGTCTTGATTTTTCTTGGTGTGTTTTCTTTTCTCGCGTACGGCGGACGATTTCAGGGACATCGTTTTCGAGGAATGAAAGCAGGCGCGTGTCGGCTTTAGGCTTGTCGATTCTGCATGTAAGATGGATCAGAGGCAGTAGTATTCAGGTACAAATCGCGCTGTTCATGCAACGCACCTTGTTTTTTTTGCAGCTGATGCTGTGGTCTTGTTGCCTCGGCGACTTGCGTGCATTTTCTGTCGACATTCTGTGTCAGTCTATATACATTTTTGTGGCAAAGCTGGGAATAAATGAAAACCTCGAATCGTTGCTGCGTGCGACGCTTCTCCATCAGCAAGAAATTGGGGATCCTGTGTTCAGGGTTAGTTTTGAAGGGATTTTTGAGCGCCTGGCGTGATGGCGTGCTTACCTGAGCGTCTCGACGCCGTGCAGAACTTGGATATTAGCGAATCCTTTCTTCAGGCGCACGTGCCTGTAAATGCCTAGAAAAGGGTCCCGGGAAGCATAAATCAGGCAACAGGAGCGGGTCGTGCAAAGCGGACACGCGCACGTACATTTTGACATGCGAAGGCTGAGGTTCCAGAATTGACCCTTGTACAATATGGTAGGGATGTGTGCCGAACAGTGGCGGTTTCCTTTTGGTGTTATCCAGGTCACGATCGACTCGTTGGATTCTGTTTGTTTATTGAGTCGGTAGGTGTCACCGTAATAAGCCAAACCATGCAGGGCGTGCAAGTGACTGCACCTAAAAATTCAGTCGCTTCCTTGGAACACGGGCTGAAACTCTGTGTCCATGGGCGGCCCATGAGAACAATGTCATAATTTTTGATCTCAATGGCCTTCATTTGGTGTGGGCTAACCTAGGCATCGGTTACTTTGATGCATCTTTCTTTTTAATCTTGAAAAAAAAATAGAACACAGAGCAAATTTTAAATCAAGTGACTTGCAGGTTTTCGTGGCTTGCATGGGAAACAAGAGACCATTCGAAGAGAGCGAGGACGAAAGTGATGACAGCGATGAAGACTATAAGGCCCCGTCTTGCTCGTCCGATGACAGCGATTCCGACTTAGAGGCAGAAGAAGAAAGCAGCGAATCCGAACAAGGGGCCTGTTCCAACGACGAGGAAGACGACGACGAGGAGGAGAGTGACGAAGAGAGTGATGAAGAGGAAGACAGTGCATCTGAATCGGACGCCTGCAGCATTGCTGCAGTGAAATCAGCAAAGAGCACTAAAAAACGTTTGCGGTCGTAGATGAATAAACTTGGTTAGAAAGAGATCAGGCGCGACGGCAGTTGCACAAAAAAATGGGCAACAATCAAGCACAAGGGCCAAGCTAAAGGCTGAAGAAACTCAGTTACAAACAAACGCGATCGGCTGCAGTGCCATGAATTCCATGCCATGCGTGCCGTCTGACACGATCTGGGCCACAAAGGCCGTCATGTTTTGCTCCCATGCCAACACAACATTGGTTTGTTCGGGCTTCTCAGATTCCTCGACAAACCCAAAATGATCAACCAGCTGTTTCTGCTCGCGCTTGCGGTCCATGAAAAACATATCAGCCACTTCTTTCTGCGTGATGATTGACGACCTATATTTTTTCGCAACGTTGACCCGTCGACGAGGCTTGGTCTCGCGATTCTCTGACCAAGGCTTGCCGCGGTCTTCCTCTGCTGCCACGTACCGAGATACAATGTTTGGACAGAGCAGGAGCGGCAGGGGCTCCTCGTAGCGCAAGCCATAGAGCATGAAGGAACCGTAGTTATCGACAATTCCAAGCAAAGAAGTGGCCTCTTCCGACACCTTGAGCTGTTGCGTCTGTATGTTGTTGGACACGTCAGACACGTGCAGGCGGCGAAGGCAGTTTGTTTCCTGCTCTATCAACTCGGTGCTGGCAATGCTCTGCTCCGACACATTCACCACCGGGAAAGGGTGGACGGTTTCGTTAGGGCTGCGCTGCGAAAGAGGGCATAGATCATTCTCGACTCCGCTGCACGAGCGGAGCGAACTCTCCGGTTCAAATATGATGATCTCCTGTCCTGCTCCAACCAGCAGGGGAATCGGGCCCGCGCCCCGGGATGAGTCCACGCACCCCCTCGCATGCACTACGCGCTGCTCTGGACAAGTCTCGTCAATGTAGAGGTTTTCGTAGACGACACCGAGCGTCTCCACAGCAATTTTCTCCGCCTCTTGCGAACGGTGCGCCAGTACGTCGTCCTCCATGTGCACGGAGATGCCAAGCACCGCTGCCGCTCGCGCAATGCACCGCAAGCGGTTCCTGCGCGCAATGTTTTCAAGAAACCATGCTTCTTTCGAGTCACAGAAGTCTCTGGCGTTGCAGTGGCCCGCCACGTCCGATTTGATCGCGCGCACCAGCTCCGAACCCAGGCTGGGCATGGCACTGACACATACCAGAAAAAAGCCAGGGCGATCCCCGCCGCGCTGCTCATACAGGGCAATCATGCCGTTTCGCACGCACGGCTGCCAGGCACACCCGTCACGCAGGGCATTGTCCATCCCTGGGTCCCCCGCAAACGTCGACATCTCGTACAAATTGTAAAAATTGACAGCATTTGTTTCATAGTCGCGGTTCAATGCCTTCCGTGTCTTTTCCGGGCACTTTAAGACACAGCTCACGCCCGACCACCAGAAATCGTCGTGCTCGTCTGGCGGGAGCACCTCGTTTAGCCGCGGCAGCTTCTGGGACTTGTCGGTGACGGTATCAAGCAGATTGCGAACACGGTCTGGAGCCCTGGCCAATTTTCTCATGGTTGCGTCGTCAGAGGTGCAGCGGCAGATTGAAATGCCGCTGTACAGGTTTTCCGACGTCAACTCCAGGGCTCCGAGGCGACTTTCCAAGGGTATAGTGCTGAAAACGCCGTCGAGCGAGCCCCCGTCTCGCGCCATCTGCAAGTTGACACCAGGCATCACCCTTGCACCTGGGTTCCGGCTCTCAATCCCGGTCTTTTTCTCGTGAAAGGTCTGCACAAGGTTCACCGACCTGGGAGCCAACACAGCAAACATGTAGCCACCATTTGTGTACTCCATTTACTTGCAATAATCGCGTTGTGACCTTTTGTTTATATACAGCTGCCATAATTTTGGACGAATCTCGCGAAACTTGGAATCGCAGCTGAATTGACGGCAATCCGTACAGCTTAAAGTCCGGCAGAAAATTTGACCTGCCCCGTGAACAAAAACAAGCAAATCTTGCTTCGCCTTTGCCGGAGATAAACAGCGCAGGCTTCTCAAACAAACACCAGCGTTTCTTGCTCAACCTTCATTGACGACAGGCAGTACAGCTTAAAGTCCGGCAGAAAATTTGACCTGCCTGTTTGACAAAAACAAGCGAATCTTGCTTCACCTTTACCGGAGATACACAGCACGGGATTCTCAAACAAACACGAGCGTTTCTTGCTCCACCTTCATTGACGACAAGCAGTACAGCACCGCCCAGTGATGGCATATTGCCAGCACAGTAATGCCGCCGATCACATACAGATACACGGTCAAAACAGACAGGGAGTAATGCGCCTGTTCCAGCTCAGCCTCTACAAACGAGGCAAACCTTTCGAGTGCCTCAGATGTCGCGGCCACGCCATCCAAGCGCTTCGTGGCCATGGCCAGATTCTGGTCGATGTTCATGATGGTGGCGTTGAGCGCTGCCATAGTTCCTGCAAGCTGACATTCCATGTGATTGCCCCAAGCTTCCCCCACCCTGAGGCAGGTATCGGGGTGTTTTTGGCGCATCTGTAAAGTGCAAACATATATATAGACATTCCGTTCGCCTCCGTCACAACCAGATTTGCCAGTCGGGACATGGATTCGTCTGAAGGGAGAGAGCAGCACGCCGTGTGCTATGCGTTCTGGAAGGTGAAGCTTATGCCTTCCAGCCCCAAAACCGCCAACATGCTGACGTACTGCTTGGGCGCCGAGGACGTGGTGCATGCCAGCGTCATGCTCGGAAGAATTCGCATGGGCGACAACAACCGGCGACAACTACATCTCTATCCATGGGAAATCAGCGCATGGAATGGCAGGTATTCAAATTGATCTTTTTTGTCAGAAAGATTTTTACTAATGAATTGTGATGATGCGCAAAAATATAGGGTCTCGGGCATCTGCCCGTTAATGGGCAAATCAGACCCCAATTACACACCGTCCAAAACCATGTGTGTCTACCTCCACGAAATCCTGTTCATGCCAATCAGCGACGTCGTCGCCAGAAAATTTCAGGTGTGCTGAGACTTTGGTTGGAATGCGTGAAATAGTCCACTAACCACGGCAATGTGCAGGACATGATTGTGCCCTCGGAGCCCCACGGCTCCATATCGGTGCCAGGAACCACAAACGCGTTCAATACCAGCGAAAATGCCACGGGGGAGACACCCCTGACCAAACTGACGGGGTACCACTATCCGTCGCAATCTCGCATGGCCGCCGATTTCCTGAAGCGCCGTTGGAACGCCATGACCGAGCCTGGTGGGAGCAACTCCATGGAGCAAATTGCCGCCGCCCGCCGCATCTTTGACGCCAATGGAGCTCAGTGCGCACAGCTCTGCGTTGCCAACGCACTGGACGTCATCAACGCGCAGCAGAAACACTCGCAGGGGGTCAATGTCTCCAATTTCCACCTACACGCGTTCAGAAAGCTGTTGCACGACCACGAAACAAGCCTGCACCCGCAAAATGTCATGGAGACATTTGCCGCCGCCAGCGACGGGCAGCCCATGGTCGATTGCGAGATGCACGTCATCAAACTGTTTTCCTGCGCCTCCAACGGGGACGTCGACTTGTTTTGGGCTTACGGCAGACGCATCCCGGAGCTCGAGGACGTCGTCGTCCCGGACCCATGGCTCCAGCAGCCTATTTTACCTTGCGCGTTTATTGTGTAGATGCGGTGGGTTGAAATGAGCAGTGATCGAGAATTGCATGTTGGATTTTATGTACTTTAAAAAGGAAATATCGAGTACACAACACCCGGGCACCGCTTCCGTTCATCCCAGATGGTGGGAAAACGCTTGGTTTTTGCGCGGAACCGATCCTTCGAAGGTTGATGACACGATGTCTTCTTCAGCCACCCAAAAGGCGTCTCTTCGGTGAAAACGCATACCAGTAAAATGTGCTTTACAAAGTAAAGCAGAGGGCACGCGTCAGTGACGTGTCCACCACGTGCCCACACGGTCCTTTTAACTGGTGCGGGGCATGGCATTGGCCGCTGGAGACGGGTACGCCGTAGCCCTGAATGGCAAAGACGGCGTGTACCTTTGGGGTAGTCTGCCTAAGATGCCAGCTTCACAGCAATTGTCGGTGCCGTGCGCGAGGCAGGTCGCTGCTGGATGTTATGACGTGGCCGTAGTCACCACCGACGGGCAGCTGTTCATGTCGTGCTGTGGCAATTCAGGAACTCTTTTATTGGGAAGACAAACAGAAACAGAGACACTGAGGCTGGTGCAGCCCTCGGTATTTGCACACGTTCCGGTTTTGATGGTGGCGTGTGGTAGTGGTCACTCGGCTGTCGTTACTTTGGGAGGTTGCGTGTACACGTCCGGACACGGCTCTGACGGGCAGCTGGGGGATGGTTGCAACACGAACCGGTTGTCGGCAGTGTTGTTGCCGCGAGTTTTCTTTGACGACGAGCCGGTAGAAATGGTAACTTGTGGGGATTACTTCACCGCTGCTATCACTTCGCGGGGTGTATTCACGTGGGGGGCCAACGACCGCGGCCAATTGGGGCATAACAGTCGCGATTCTTCCAACATTCCGAAAAGAGTTGATCATGGCACACTCGATGGCGCAAATATCGTGTTTGCCGCCGCAGGGGCTGACTTTACGACGGTGGTATCGCAACGGGGCCGTCTTTTCGCTTGGGGTTGTAATCGTCATGGACAGATTGGAATCGGTAACAGCGACGCCGCAGAGGTGCCGCACTCCGTTTGTGCATGTGAAGGGACTTCTGTTATTATGGCGGCGTGTGGAAAAGCTCACACCTTGCTCGTTGTTGCGGATGGTGGAATGTGGGCGGCCGGGCGCGGGCAACACGGGCAACTTGGGCTGGGCGACACGCGGGCCAGGCGCGAGTTTGAACGCATACCCCCCGGGGCATGGAATGGAGAACGAGTTGTTGCTGCTGCCGCTGGACCTTCATTTTCCGTCGCAATGACGGATCTCGGTCACGTCTTTCAGTGGGGCATGGATTTTGGTACCGATCCTATGCTTCATGAATCGCGTTTGTTGCCTCAGCGCAGGTTCAGCAATGTACGTTTTGGAAGCAGCACCTCAAAGTATGAGGGACACATGTTGGCCTTTTCCGCGGGAATGCACGTGCGTCTGGGCGTATTCTCGCCGCTGCAAATGTTGGCAGGGGAAGAGTCTCTTGCCCGAATAATAGGCTCCTTTTTCAGGCGGCAAACGATGTTTCCTTGGACGACACTGAAATACGAGGGTCTATTGCGGCTTATGGGCGAGGGTTTGCCAATAGACACCACTTTACGTGAATTTCAAGAAAATCAGTGAATCATGTGTAGGTTATTCCATGATTTAAACCCCGCCCGCTACTGTGCATGTTACCAGACCCACTTTTCTTTGCAGGGCATGTCCTGCTCTGATAGAGTTGAAATCAGCAAAGATTTCGATTTTTGACACCTTCCAATAAACTCAAAGAAATTATCTTGTCGCATTGTAATGTTGATATATATATATGCCATGCACAATTCTTTCTAATGGGTTATATGCGTTTTAACAACCGACTTCCGTTTTGTTACAGTTTTGTCCTCGTATTTTTATGGCTAAGAATCGCAATTGCTGAAGTATCCCGCAGTGACTGTACAAACGGGACATATTTTGTCGAGAAAAAAGAAGAATGGTACTTGACTCGAGAAAGTGACTGGACAGGAAGTGGTTACGGAACTTGCAACACTAAATGCGAGGCACGTGGCGACCACTATATTTGCGAAAACTCAAGATATGCGGACGTTGATGGATACCGAAAGCTGGCAATGGTTATTTTTGGGTATAGCACGTCTGAAGAAGCTGATATTTTTGATGTCTCAACTTCGTCAAATTATCAGCCAGAATTTCCTGAAGTTCCGATGAGTTTGTTTGCCGACGAAGAAATTGCAGGAAATGGTATGTTTGAAAATGGGTTTGTAGACTTCGCGGCGCCGCCGTTCTATTCAGCTTTCAATAGATTCCCATATACTTGTACGAATGGTTGGGGAAATGAAGACCATTGTAAAGTCGAAAAATTCTCTCAGCCTGGCGATGATTACCCTGGACTGTATACCAGCGTTTGCTGCTCTGGCCTTTCTCGCAGGAAATTCTATGCATCCAACAAAGGTGTTCCAAGTAACAACCATTGTACAATGCAAAACAATAAGAGAAAAATAAGAAAACTCTGTGCATGTACCATTGAAAGTCATTGCAAGAATTGTCCTGGTGATTTTACCTCGGGTCCCAATGGTGCTGACGATATAAGCGGATGCATGTGCAAAGCTGGCACGTATCTATCAGATTACACTTTGGATGGTCGCATTAATCTTGGAGAAGACGAATTTTATTATGAAAAAAAAGGCGATTTTTCGTGCAGGGATGGTGGAGAGCGTACAGACTTGCAAGCTTATGATGGTATTGCTTATTCTTGGTGGAACTATGACAAGAAAGGATTAGACATGATTGACGCTGTTTTGAACCCCGAAGGCCAGAATGCTAAGGGGACACTTCATGAGAGATTGGAGAGATGTAAAAACAAATGCATTGGCCAAACAGACACAAATCATAATGCAGTAGGTTTTACATTTCAGAACTGGGATGGTGGATGGATTAGTTATGCATCGGACGCAACTGACGCACAGGGTGCTACGGGAGCGTGCTGGTGTCAATATCAAGATTCGGAAACCTGTGAACGAATACCCGGTGGTCATACTGTTCAGGCTGGGTTGGTTCGTTACGACATCATACCAATCCAGGAGTGTTTGCCTTGTGCAATTGGAAAATATAAGATTGTCATGGGAAACTTCAGTTGTACTGAATGTCCTGAAGGGTTTTCCACTTCCACTGACGGATCTGATGCTTCTACAGATTGTAATGTTTGTGCGCCAGGATACACTATGTCTGACAGTGGGACGTGTTTGATGTGCTCGGCAGGCAAATACAAAGACACAGTTGGGAATGGAATCTGCACCGACTGTGATGCTTCAAAGTCTTTATCCGGGAAAGGCGCAACAAGTTACATTTCATGCAAGGAGTGCAGTGATGGGTATCGGGCGCTTTCGGAGACAGGAAGTACAGATTGCATAGCCTGTCCTGCCGGAAAGAAATCAACCCACCCACGTACGGACAAATGCCTTGATTGTGAGGCAGGGAAATTTTCGGTGTTAGGCAGTAATCAATGTTTTGATTGTCCCGAGGGCAAGTATTCCAAATCACAGAATTCCGTCACATGCGAGTTGTGCGATGCCGGGCAGAAATCAGTTCCCGGTGCACACGGGACGAGAGAAGAATGCGAAAATTGTCCAGCGGGAAAGAGGTCGACCATACCCCCCACTGACATATGCTACGATTGTGCCGCTGGTAAATACTCTGTTCAAAAGCAAGAAGAGTGCGATGATTGCCCAGTGGGGACGAAATCAGATCATTCTGAACCCGGTATATGCCAGGCATGCGAAGCTGGAAAATACGTAGACTTTACAAGGGCATCGACGTGCTACGATTGTGCGGTCGGTAAATACTCAGATCAAGAAGGGACAAGTGCGTGTACCAATTGCGACAGTGGTCAAATAAGCAGCGCAACCGTGTGTCACAACTGTCCCGCCGGGACTTACATGGAAATGATTGACTTTACCTATTATCAGGGAGTTGAACAAAATTTATTTGATGAGTTTGACAATGCAACAGATCACATTTCGTCGAGTGTCAATACGTTCAGGAGAACTTTCACACTTGACCGTGAAATTGAAGGACATACCCAATTCATCTATGTGAAAATGAGAAGGGGGGATAGTTTTTACAAACGCACACATATGAGATATGCGGCGTCTGCTCAAATAATGAGGGTTGCAGAATCTGGCGTGAAACTAAAGCGGTCGTGTCATCGGTATCCAAGTGGGGATGAATGTGCTATGATTGATGATGTGACATTTAGTGAATGTGCATTAGATGCATCCGATGCTTATTTTCCAGCGCATAGTGAAAATTGTATGAGACCGAATACCAAGCAGCAGTGCAAACAATCCATGGATCATTTTTACACATTTGAAGATTCGTCAGAGCCGGACGGCCCCCATGGATGCTACTGTTACAAAATGGGAACTAAAAGGCATACGTGTTTTTTTAAGCATTTTGATTCTTACAAAGACATGCGCGATGACGTCAATTTCGATAATACTACAATGATGCGACCGTGCATGAACAAACTCTCCTCTTACCAAAATCGAAGCATCCAAATATACACCAGCAATGAGACTGTCGCATCGAACTTCATTGCAGATTATAAGGTGGAATATTTAAAGAATGCAGGGGAAGTTTTCAATTTCCTAAAGACAACCCACAGCGGCGGCCTGTACTTCAGAGACAACTGTAATCCAAATAAGGAGTCCGAAAACATTTGTGGCCTGCATCAGAGTAACGCATGGGCGAAAATTGCAAAATCAGATGGATCGGATGCTTGGGTGAAAATTTCAGAAAGTGTCGAGTCGACTTCTCAACTTCCACATGAAGTATCGTCGCAACCAGATTCTGCCATCATATATCATTTTTTCGACTACAAAGCTGACAATGTTCGTGAAACAAGCTCGACATTGAACAGAACTTGCCAGCCTTATTCGCTTCGGGCTTGTTTTGCATCGATGCCATCGACTGTTACCGATTTGCAATTAATAGAAAATGATGCATTGGGATGTCGTTGCAGTGATATCCTGTGCAAGTACGGTGTTTCAACTACTGAAGGAACCCCACCCTCGCCGATGGAGTTGGAATCGGGATACACAGCACCACAAGGACATGACTGTCACCGAATTCCCATTTGTCGCGACCAACAGAAATCAACTATTCTGTTCAACAAAAATCAAGAAGCCTCAGACGAAGACCTTATTTTTATGATGGAATTTGAGAAGGAAAAGATCGCACGCACAAACTTTGAGGACAAACTCGAACCCTGGCCCGATCTTGAAATCGAAATTGTCATTGCGCCGTATCATGAAGAATTTCACTACAATCAGTTTGAACTCGGACAGAACAGGACGCGATGGTATCATCATCCCTCATGTTTGGTATGTCAGGGGAACACGTACTTTACCGACGACAACATTCAAACCAACATAGCAAAAAGTTTAGGGGGCAATGGCGACAAGTGTTTGTCTTGCCCAGCTGGTAAAATAATTAGTGTGGGATCTAGAGGCATCATAACTCCGTACCCATGGGACCACGACGACGCAAGAGACTGCACCTTCCGCTGTAACCCGGGCTCCATGATGCGAGACATTTCGTTGACAGGAGAGGAAGAGAGAAATAAATGCTTGCCATGCCCTCCAGGTTTGTACCAGGACAGTTACGGGCAAACGGAGTGTAAATTTTGCCCTGCCGGAAAAGCCACACAGCCGGATTATTTATTTTCTGAAATTTACAACGATCGGGACCAGCCCGAGCTTTGGGCGCAAGTCAACAGCGAAACAAAATGTACTGAATGCCCCACCGGACAATTCCGGCCACATGGCCAGACGAGCGAGTGCAGCCCCTGCCCGATTGGGACGTATGTCGCAGGATTAGGAAACATTGATTGTAATGTATGTCCATCAGGAAAATATCAGGACGAAGTTGGAAGGGAAAATTGCAAAGTGTGTCCAGCAAACATGTTTCCGAATGATGACCGTACCGGGTGCGTCGATTCGGAATGTGATGAAGGAGAATACGAACTTGTGGGGCTTTGTCTTGAATGTCGTCCGGGCTTGTTTCTGAGTGCAGGGGTGTGCCAATATTGCGATCCGGGGAAATTTACCCTTGGAGGGGATGTGAAATGTGACATATGCGCCCCTGGAAAATTTTCAAACGACGTGGGAAGTACAGCATGTGCAGATTGTGGTCGCGGGGAGCAGAATTCACCGAGTTTCACAGGATGTGAACCGTGCAGTCCAGGATCCTACAATAATTACCCTGGGCTTCCATGCTCAAAATGTGAAAAGGGCAAGTTTACGGGGGCCAGTGGTGTGTATGAGTGTAGAGAATGTGAGCCAGGGAAATTTAAAGACACACGAGGCGCTCATGAGTGCGATGATTGTGCGAGTGGCACGTACCAGGCACAATCCGGGAAAACAATGTGCGAAACTTGCAGCGGCGAGGGTTACGTTGCCCTTCCATCAGCATGCATTGAGTACAATCAGACAGATTGTGGTGAAGGAGAATACAAACGACACTATTGGCAAAGTTGCGCTTTGCGCCCTGAAGAAACTGTAGTCCGCGAATGCACTCCATTTTACAAACACGTCTGGAACCTTGCGACGGATCTCTGCACGACAGAACTTGACCCTAATTTTTTTCTGACAAGCCCAGAGTATATGCCTTTGAAATGGTCTCACCATCCTTCTCTTGGTGTACAAGATGGCTTAGAGCCCGAACCACGGTTTGGTGTTGCAACCTCTAATACCATGACTCATAAGTTCAGACTTGTGGCATGGGGCGGTAATAGCGTCGACTTATTCTTTGTCAATCATACCAATCGGCTTCCTGAATTGGAAGATGGCTCGCGGAAATTCTCTTTTATAAGAATTGATCAAGAAGAGCTAGGACTTGGCGCCAAGAATGTCTCCAGTGTCAATTTCAGTCCAGCTGACACTTATTTGGATATTCGTTTGGACCCAAATGGCATCAAGATTTTTTCGGTCAAAGAAAAGCCAGCTTTGGTATTTGAAAACGCATCTGCCAGGGGTATTGTCTTTCTGCCAAGTGATGATTTGTTTTTTATCAATGTCGATGAGTCCAATGAAGTGATTGTATATGAGAAATCCGGGGAAACGTTTACGTCCACGTACACTATACCTCTGCAGAATGAGTGTTATTTTGTGTCTATGAAGGCGGGGTTGTCATATGATTTGGATTTTGAGGTGGATATCCAGACAGTTTGTTCCCCTGGCAATGTTGAGACGTTGCAAATCATCAAATACCAGGGGGATAGATATGTCTTAAGCGATCCAGATACAGAACGCAATCTACGTGGTGGTTTCAAAGTCGAATATGTTTTTAATGAGAATAAGAGCGATACTTTCTTGGTTACGAATTCAACCAACCAAATTGTGGACTCAGTGTTTGCATCGTTGCCTTTGTCACGAAACATTACACTGCGACCGGAAACGATTGATCAAAACTCACAGACAACATTGTTGTTATCACAGAAAGATAATCTGTTCAAACTGCATGAGAATGGATACCTGAGCACAAAGGTCGAACATTCGCACGAATTGGGGTTACTGTTTATGTTTTCAAAGAACGACAGCATGATTTTTGCTGTGAGAGACGGCGAGACTGACGTGTCCTGGATTTTCAATGTAGAAGAGGGTGATTTTATTATTGATTTCAAAATTTACAAAGATGACATATTCTTACACACCAACTCGGGGCTTTACCTTGTTGATTCTGAGTCTGGGCAATTAAAAACGCGCTTCGACATTAATAATGCACAGTTTTATGAGTCCAAAATAGTCGCAGATCACCTCTTAATGCATTGGACCTGTGGGCATGGACTTGTGGTCGGCAAAGGAGCACGCAGGGCATGTCACAAAGTTTGCCCCGACGACGAAACATGCGACGCGTCGTGTGACGCGGACCATTTTGCACATTTGTCGGCATTTGTTGCTTACAACCCCGGCACAAAGCAGTCATTTGAAGAAAAATGGTTAATTTGCGAAGAAAGTTGTCGGCAAAAACAAAGTCTCTGCGTTCGTGGAATATTGGGCGAACACATGTCAACGACAAGTCTGTCATTTGAAGAAATATCAAAAGATGGCATTGGCTGTAACATTCTTCCGCCCACTGCTGCTGAACTCACACGGCTTGACTGTTACTGCGACGGCGAAACTTTTGCGGGGAAAACAGTCAAGTATAAAAAATCAAATTTTGCAATGAGCTCCCTGGAAGAAATATCTATGCGCCAAGGAATTTCTGTGGTGTCCAAAATCAGAATAAATAGTCTTGAAGTAAGAACAATTTTTGCTCTTGAAGACGAATCACACTCGAGAACAATCAAGCTGAGCTCACAATCTGCAGGGGCGAGTCTGAAATTTTTAGATGGTGAGAACGACTGTACAGTCAACGTGGCAAATGTGCTTCAAGGAGAATGGTACAACCTTGTCCTGTCCGTCGACTTGTTCAGAACTACTGAGAAAATCCAGACTTTCTTTTTCGAAGACAAGATTGGACAGCGATTTGAACCAGAAGACAAAAACTGCAACGGATTAGATCTATCTGTTTTCGAAGAAAATTTTGGTTTTGAAACGCAAATAGGCACAGAGGAAAGCAACTTGAACGTTGCTGGTCTGTACGCATTTGATCATTTCTTAACAGAGGCGGAGACTGCAAAAATCCTGAAAAATATCAACATCGATGCGCCAGACGATACAAACTCATTGGGTATGTACTGTAAACAGTGTCCACCGACGCAAGTTTCGATGCCAAACAGCGTTGGGTCCGAACACTGTGGGTGTCAATCGGAAGAATACGGGCAGTGCGTAAATGTGACTGGGGATTTGAAAGTGCGTTGGACTGAAGAAGGTGATTGGGAAAAAGTGAACCATGAATTGGTAGTCGAGTGCCCCGGCGAAATGTTTACTGAAACATCACGCGGTTGTGACCAAGCCAAGCACTTTTCAGATTTTGTTTTGTCAAATGGCAATTGCTTTGGTGTAGGTGACGAGGTCTATGTGATGGAAGAATCTTTGCCCGCATTAATCGAGACCGTGAAGGGTGACAATGAATACGAAGTTTCGGGATTAATTAACCCCGTCAATGCAGGTGAAATTGGGTATAAAATGCAAAACGTTCTTTATTTGCGACAGTTTGTGACCGATCAGTTTGTGACGCGAAAAAACTACATCTGCAATAAAGAACCCTACGACAACAAAGTACTTGCCGGCAGCGTTGCCGCAAATGGAATTTTTGAGCCGTGTACTTCTGGGGAGTACATGGAATTTTTGGCTCGGGGAAAACAAGATTGTGAAATCGGTACAGACTACCCCTTCATTGAAAGGAAGAATTCGGTTTCTGAACACTGTGCGAATGCCGGGGAATACTGCTTTTGTCATGGTGCAATCAAGTACAATGGTGGAAGTCGTGAAATCACGAGCAATTCTGGTGTTCTGCGCTGCGATGACACGGACTTGCAAAATTATGTGAACGGGTCCTGTTTCTGTGTCAAGCATCTGAGCGGTTGCCTGTGCAATGGCGGTACGTGTTCTTACAATGAAGGCTTGGAACATGCGACCGATTTAACGTACAGTCAAATTGAAGCCGATGATTACTCACATGCTGCAATCGCCCCGACTTGCAAAAACTGTCCTGACAAAAAGACGTCCTCTGAGCACAGCATTGGACCCTCCTCTTGCACCTGTGGCAATGGCAAATATTTCGGCAGTGCAACGGATCGTTTCAGATTTTCAGGTCGACCCTCTGCCTACGACATTGAAGGGGGTGGGTGGAAACTCGTTCGCCGTGTGAAAGCTGGCGACAATTGGCACCCTTATCGAGATGACTTTGCAGGTGTGATTGAATATGGCAACTACAGTGAAGATGAAGTTTTTGATGAGACATTTTCAATTCCATTCGATAAGGACACGGAAGACGACGAGACGGAAATTTTGCTTGCAACTGGCGATGTGAAGTATTGGCTCGTGACAAAAGTGAAATATTTGAGATCGTCAACAAATAATGCAGAAAACGTGGCAGCAATCCGCAGCCTTTACTACCCTGACTGGTATGCGGTCCAGTGGGAATCGCGTGTTGGTTACGGTGAAGACCAGTGGATTTCAATGAAAAACATGCCACTTATAGACTTGAAGAATTCGTGCTACGAGCAAGAAAACTATGCGTGTCGTGTTACCTCAAGTTCACGATCTGATGACGGCAGCAGTGCCCCTGACAAGGCAACGGACGGTGATTCATCCACTTTTTGGGAAGGTGCTATGAGGTACGACCAATGGCTGCGGGTGGACATGGAGTTTAGTTATTACGTCAAGTGGGTGAAGGTCACCATGCAGTCAGATCTGCGCGAGTCTTTGAAAATTTATATTGGCGATTATCAAGACGCCACAGACTGGCGCGACGACAACATATGCTCTATGACTAATGATAATCCCACAAGCAATAACAAGAATGAATTTGAACTTTTCTGCAACCTGCGTGGTCGGTATGCGTACATTTTTTTCGATCCAGACGACGTGGTCACTACCAAGAAAATTTACGAAATAAAAATACTTGGGTATGATGCCAACAACATTAATGCTTCGGCTGCCTACACGCATCCTCATATTCTGTATGGTGACCACAACTCTACCGAGCACATCGACCTGGTCAAAAAACACAACGGGGCCAACGTCTTTGTGCGTTCCCCGAAACGGTTGTGTGTGGCTGATCAGAGGCATACCCAAACGTTTGCAGAGAACAAAAAGTCGTCATGCGAAAGAACGGAGTATGCAGATTCCTCTCTGGTTGTTTCCGTCGACGACATTTTGTTTTATGAGCGAGATCAGTTGTACAGACCTCTTGCGTCTGTTCCGTCACAAATACCATCCACTGGAATTACAGTTGTGACCAGAGTGATGTTCACTCGAGAATGCCCAAGCGATTCATGTTCAATATTTCAATTTGGCACCGCCGAGTCACAAACAAAGATGCGTTTGAGTATCGAAGACAAGAAAATAACACTGTCAGTTGACGGCAGCAATACAATTTCTATTGGAACCCCAATCGAATACGCAAAGTGGTATAACATAATTACCCGTCTGCAACATGATACACAAACAATCTTTTTGTTTATTTCCGATTCGAATTTCGAAAACATAATAGAGGAACATTCGACTTATGAGAATCAAGACCTTATGAAATCTGAAATGACTCACAACACACTGAATGACGAGGGTCATCCGTACGATTTGCAGGTGGCTGGCTTTCACGTTTTTAGAGACTTTATCGAAATAAATCATGCCAAACAGCTTGTCGCGAGCATCCGCATCGGCGCCGCGGACGACGACGTCGCAAATCACTTTTTCCAATGTACGACCTGTCCTCACGGATACACCTCGCGTGCAAAGCAAGCGTCTGGCATCCTACAGTGTTTCAAAAATTGCAAAACTGGTGAATACGCAGACCATGAGGGTTGGCGGGTCATTGCCCAGACCTTCATTCCAAGTCAAGAACCATTCATAAGGCACACGAAAGAGCCGTCTTTTCAATTCATTGATACCGACTTTGGCGACGCTACTCACGTCAAGTACGAGTGTACATTGGGGCGCGAGGGCACAGATATAAATCAAATTTCGAGCTACGAGCGCATTTTCAAAATACAGGATGTGTTTGAGGCATGCCCGGACAGGAAGCTTCACGACTGTGATGTCTCGAAAACGCCTTTTAATTTTTTCACGACTAGCCCCGCGAGTTTCAAACTAGAAATCAACCGCGTTACGTGCATGATCGATGACCCATTGCATCGCGAGGACGACCCGACTTACGGAACGTGGGGGCGTGTATCTGTTATCAAACACAATGGCGGTTTGGAGACACTTTCTGCGACGGGAACGTCGATATGCAGAAGATGCCCCTTTGGCAGTACATCTTTGGCTGGAGAAACAAAATGCACACTAGACGCAGCCGTGGGTCGTAATGCAAACAGGATTCAGCACTATTGGCCAGCTACCTGGTACCAGCGGTTCATGGCATTTCCACTAGACGATTTCACCACTCGCCAGTTTTACATTCCGCCACTGATTAGGGAGAAACATTTCTTGAAGCAACATTTCGACGAGGTTTACTCGAACTTGGATTATGACGTGTCGTACTACAACAAGTTGACAGAGTTTGCCCTTGACGATTACTTTCCCACATTTCAGTCAGCAAGGTACGAGAAAACTGAATCCACACACCTACATCATGGTTTCTTTGAATACGAAAGCTCTGCCGTTTTGGTCATACAAGATGATTGGCTGCTAGCGTTTGCAAAGCTGAAAAAAATCGAGATTCACGGAGAGGTGGCATCCAATAACGATCCATTTTTAATTCTCAGACACGCAAAGACTGGACAGCAGGCATTCCAACAAATCAGTTTCTCGGACATGTTTGAAGATTCCGAAATCGATTTGATCTCTGAATTGAAAAGCTTCAAGGGGGAGCACAATTTTGATTACGTTGCCACTGCGTTTCGGAAGCAAGTGTGCACGGGTATTGAAAACTGTGTTTTCCTGCAAACAACAAGGTTGATATTGGACAAAGATAATCCACAACTACATTTCCAGCACTTGCACGACTTGGCAATTAAAACACAAGAAAATAGCGATGGAGATTTGTTTACATCGTGTGGTAACGATGAAAATATGGAGTGTGACACATACTACTACGAAAACAACAAGCAGTGGGTAATCAATCTTGGGAGCCCTTGTATGGTCGCTGATATCGTCTTCAATTCTTTTTCTTACTGTGGTGACAAGGACGGGGTCACAGTCTATGTGAGTGTTGATGAGTCATTGGATGTCGATGCGGACAATCAATGTACCAAGAACGTGGATGCGGAGGATAATAACGAGACTTATACGTGTGAGAACACCAACCCGGCCCAGTTTGTGTTTTTGCAATTGCAGAACTGCCAAGAAACCAACAAAAGTTTGACTGTAGAAATAATGGGCAGGCGCGTCCTTACTGAGACGACTCCGGCCACCATCAAAATTATACCCAGTAAGGACAATGACGGCAAGCTGTTGCTATTTCAAAACAACCTTGTCGCTCTCATGCTTCCCACTGACGACTCCGATATTACTCCCGTCTGGCACGACATTACGTATGCAGACGGTGACACCATCATACCCTGGAAAGCGGAAACTTATGATTTTGCAGAACCAAGTATGCAATTCGCAGTCTTTCACCAAAAAATATACGACGAAACAGCCGTACTGTTGTATGAAGGAGTACCACCCTCAGGATCGTGGAAAACAGTACCAGAGAATTTGGAAATCCCAGGCAACATCCCTCTGTATTACGGAATCAAATCAAGTTCTCATGGGGCGTGCTTTTCAGAGGCACAGGGCGCAGACGAAAGAAGTATTCGTTTGGACCTTGGACAAATTAGAACAATTTTGGCCGTTGTCACAAGAGGAGTTGTGCAGTACTCTCTGTCGTGGAGCTTGGATGATGATAACTACGAAGAAATTGCATGCGGACATGAACAAGCTTCCGTTGACTGCCTAGGATATCTAGAAGACATTCAACAAGAAAAGACAAATAAACTTATTCGTCCAGTCGATGCTAAATACATACGGTTGTTGCTCCCAATAGGGGGGGAAAACACGATGGCCGCATGTTTACAAATGGGAGTTTTTGTGTATAAGACAGTGGAAGAAGAGAATGAATTGCACTTTCACAAAATTTTCAGACACGAATTGCAAACTACTCCAAAAAACGACACCTATTTACATATAGAAGGCAATTTAGGCGGCGGGGGCGATCACTGGGTCGGGTACATGAAGCCAACAAGTACCACTGCAGGAATCGGTAACAGTGACTATATATTTTTTGACGGGCAAAATACATGCGGCTGTGACTGTATCTGCACGGCCAATGATCCAAACAAGATTTGCGCCGGTGATCGTAGCTGGAACCTGCAGGAAATATTTTCCGACCATGTTCTATCAAGGGCCATAATGAAATTTAATCCCGGTGATAGCGATACGCAATTCAAATCTGATATTGCCCGATCCGTTGACGTGGGTAATTTTATGGCATTTTTATCCGGGTACATGACAATCTCTGCAAGAATCAGGATCGATACCAGCCAAGGGCATAAAGATATGGCATTGTTGCACTTGCAAAAAGTTGATTCTGAGAACAATTTGACCCCGTTCAACATAATTGTTTTTGTTGATTCACAAGGTGATTTATGCGTTACAATTTCGGAACGGACAGGGTGCAACTCAAACTCGTTGAGTGAAAATTTTGAAAACGTGTTCATAGAGTTGGGCGGAGAATCACAAGGATCGTTTTTGCAATTGAGGGTGGGGGGAGTACAAGTTCGATTTGAGGACATTACATTCGACAACAGTCCTGCCGTTTTTTCAGGCTCAATTGGAAGAATGAATCAATTAGAGAGATCTTCGGGTGGTTCCAAGGCATCATTCAACGGGGACATTTCAGCATTGTATGTATGGGGGGAACAATTACAGGACGAGCAGAAGGAAGAGGTATTCAATTTTTTCAATGACGAAGAGGTAACGTCCCTGTCAAAATTTTTACCTGATGTCATTGTAGAACCCAAAATCAGGTATACCGGCGGCGATGTGCAGGAAGACGAGAAATATTTTGACATCGTTGGCAATGGGGGGCTAACTATAGTTGCGCAGGTTGTGACCTCGGCTTCAGAAACCAAACAAACCAGTGAGGTATTCAACATGACTTTTGGTACGAGTAACGTGAAGTTGTATGTCGAAACCAATACAGTTACAAGTTCAAGTCAAACCTCGGCAAGTCTGGACGGGTTTGATTCATGGAGGAAGCGGCTGATTCAAAATACCCCGGTGGTGCCGGATGAAATTAACATCGACACGGTGGTGATTAATGAAAGGTATAATTCATGGTTTCTTGGAAACGGGTCGATTGTATTCGAAATTCCAGAAAAATTTGATAAAAACTACGATTTAAAGTTGTTTGATTCTCAAGATGATACCGTTGTCTATTTGTGTCAGGACCAAAATTGCTTAACCGAACAGCAAGTTCCAGGTCATAATACGTCCACTTGGGGCAAGTATTCAGACAAAGTTGACGGCATGGGACATTTCTTGAAGCTGGATATTCCTTCCAAGGCTAAGCTTGCCACTGGTTTGAATTTGAGGGCTAAGACGAGTAATTCGACCAAATTTACTCAGCCAGATTCACGCCAAAGAGACTACTTGGATGAAATGTTCCAAAAAATAGAAGCCACAACATCGCTACTTTGCTTGACAAATATACGTTACACAACCTTGTTTGATGACTATCTCAATTATTGCCCGAATCCATATGAACCCGGCGAGATATCAGCGCACGTTATGATGTACGATGATTCTTTTAGTGGTGCTGTAACTGAGCACCGCAACACTCCTTGGGTAGAATTTAAACTTGAAAGTACTTCTGAAACCACCTTTGATACGGTAAAACTTGAATTTTATCAATATTTCACGTGGGACGTGAATGAAACCCCCGATGGCAGCATTCAAGTTTGTTTGTGCGAAGAGCACAACGATGAAACAGTTACGAACTTCGCGACATTGACATTGCCATTCGCGACACCCGTACCTTCTATTGACGTGACGAATCAGGCGGAAACAATCAAACAGGTGATAACTGACATAGATACCGCAGCATTTGATACAGACGACATCGAAATCAGGTTGGATGATTCTGAATT
>CEWO01093276.1_pt1 | contig 53087 bp, 47 predicted proteins | sample 361561 | NCBI WGS metagenome assembly CEWO01 (sample SAMEA2623627, study PRJEB7988) | marine metagenome | isolation source: saline water (ENVO:00002010), including
GTTATTATTCTCATTGTCCTGGTCCTCTTCACACTTCTTTGCTAATGCTAAGTTGTAACGAGTTTCATCATCATCAGGATTATTTCTTAAAGCATTTTTATAAGCCAAAATAGCATCTGAACACATTTCTTTTTTCATAAATGAGTTACCTAAATTGTGAAATGCACTATGCTTCTCTGACTTATTACTTGCTAAAATTGTTGCTTGTATTTGTCTTGAAATTGCCTCGTCATATAATCCTTCATTATAATATTTATTCGATAAATTATAAGCAGCTCTTAAATCATTGGAAGAATCATCAATGGCAATCCTATAGTTTTTTTCAGCCTCCTCAAAGTTGCTGTCAAATAAATTATTACCCTTATTATAGAATTTCGCATAATTTTCTGATTGAGAATAGATATTTACAGAAATTAGCATAGAAATAAGTAAGCAAAATGTTAGACTATTTTTCATTAAATAAATTTAAATTTTTTAACCAAATTGTTTTCCCATCTTTCATGAAAGTATCTAAAACTACAAAAACAAATCCAATAAAAATGAACCACTGAAATTGATCCTCAAAGTCTGAAAACTTTTGGGTATCAAATTCTTTCTTTTCTGTGTTTTCTAAAATTTGAATTACTTCATTAATCACATCTTCTGTCACTGAACCATTAATGAATTTTCCTCCGGTTTTTTCAGAAATATTTTCTAAGTGAATTTTATTAAGCTTTGTAATAACCACTTCATTATTACTATCCTTCTTATAATTCATAACTAGTCCATTTTTCTTAATTGGAATGGGAGATCCCTTTTCGGTTCCAACACCAATTGAATAAATTGTAATATTATTTTTTGCAGCTAATTCTGCCATTTCGTATGATAAATCATTATGGTCTTCACCATCAGAGACTATAAATAACAAACGTTCAGTTGATTGGTCCTGATCAAAATAAGTTGAAGATAATCTTATTGCTTCGTCAATTGCTGTTCCCTGTGATGAAAGCATCTCAGTATTCATGTTTTGTAAAAACATTTTAGCAGATGAATAGTCTGTTGTTAAGGGTAATTGAGGAAAAGCTTTTCCAGCATAAGCTACAATTCCAATTCTATCACCACCTAAATTATTTATGATTTGGCCAATAAGTTGTTTGGACTTGTCAATCCTGCTTGGGATTATATCCTCAGCAAGCATGCTTTTGGAAACATCTAATGCAAAAACAATATCTACGCCGAGTCTTTGAAAAGTTTCAATCTTTGTTCCGATTTTGGGATTAATCATGGCTATTACAAACATTGAACTACCAATCAAAATAGCGAGTATTTTTATAATTGGTTTTATTTGTGAAATATTTGGGCTTAGCCTTTCTAAATTAGACTTTGAAAAAAATAATTTCTGCGTTTTAATTTTCCAAGCTCTATCAAAAACGAACAAAATGCTGATTAAAATAACCGGCAAAAATAACCATGACCAAAAAATATTTTCTAATTCGTACATTATATAAAGCTTCTTAAGATTGTTAATTTCATAATTATCTCAAATAAAATTAAAATGATTGCAGGTAGGAGAAAATATCTAAATTTTTCGTCAATAGAATAATATTTGAACTCTTCTATTTCTGTTTTTTCAAGTTCATCAATATCAGAATATATTTCTTTAAGACTATTATTATCTATAGCTCTAAAATATTTTCCGCCTGTCATTTCAGCAATTTGTGTAAGTAATTTTTCATCAATTTCAACTTGAACATTTGCATAATTTAATTTACCCCTAGCATCAATTCCGACGGGTGATAAAGCGAGGCCATTTGTTCCAATACCAATTGAATAAATTTTAATTTGAAACTCTTTTGCTAATTCAGCAGCTGTTACTGGATCTATAAATCCCGCATTATTAACTCCGTCAGTCAAAAGAATAATAACCTTACTTTTAGCTTTACTGTTTTTTATTCTATTAACAGATGTTGCAAGGCCCATTCCAATGGCGGTTCCTCCTTCAATAATATTGTTGTATTTAATCTCTTTAAGTGATCTAAGTATTATACTTTTATCGCTAGTAAGTGGAGTTTTAGTATAACTTTCTCCAGCATATTCAACTAAACCTATCCTATCAGATATTCGATTTTTAATAAATTCATCCGCAACATTTTTTAAGGCATCTAATCTATTTGGTTTTAAGTCTTTTGCTAACATACTTGCAGACACATCTATAGCAATAATTATATCAATCCCACTGTTAGTTTTTACTCTTGTTGATGTGTCAATTACTTGGGGTCTAGCTAGAGCTAAAATAATTAATATTAGTGAGATCAATCTTAAATATTTTAATATTGATTTGAGCTTTGAATAAAAATTACTTGAATCATTAAAACCATCTGAATTAGAAAATTTGATAGAATTATCTAATTTGTATCTGTTTAAATAGTTCCAAAAAATTATTATTGGGATAATGCCCAACAAAATAAAATATTCAGTATTTAAGAATTCTAAATTCATTTTTTATCTTCTTTTAATACTTCAATTGAATTTATAATTCTGTCTTTTATATTATCAATATACCTTGAATCATGTGTCAAGAGTATAGCCGTTTTAAATCCTTTTTCGTTTAAAAACCCTAGAATATTATAATTTCCAGGCCTAATCTTTTCACCTTTTATTTTAAAATCTGTAGTTCCAGAAATAAGTATCCCTCTAGCTTTATTATTAGTTTTAAATTCATCATATTTTATCAACATATTTTGAAGTCCTCTTTTCTCTAAATAATCTAAATTTAATTCTAAAATAGTTTGAAAATCTTTTGGATCAATTTTAGACTCAAAAGAATAATTTGAAATAAAAAATTCAATTGATCGATTTGAATTAATAAAATAAAATTGAGAATCTAGGCTAAAGTCATCATATAAAAATTCATCCGCAACATTTTTTCTAACCAAGACATCTGGCGATTCAACAAATATACCAGGTGATCCGTATTCAGATTTTACCCAAGTCTTATTTAATAATCTTAAATTTTCATTAAATGTTATTTTATCTAATGAATATTGGAATCCATATAATAGACCTGAGAAAATAAATAATATGAAAATAAAAGAAAGAGTAAAAATTGAAACTATTTTTACTCTTTCTATTTTCAATTTCTTTTCTGCCTGTTTAAGGTAATTTAAGTTTTTTAATTTTTCTTCCTCAGAAGGTTCAGGAAGTAAATCTGAGAATAACCTAACTTCTTCATTAATTACTTTTAAATCATTTTGAATCACATTTTTTTCGGGTAAAAATTTTGCAAACTTAACCAAGTCAGCTCTTTTTAAAATTTCTTCTATTCTTTTTATGGAATCTATCGAAATAGAAAAAGATTTTATTTCACTAAGATTATTTAATTTAAAAATTAATTCACTGGTTGTACTTTCTAGAGCTTTGTCATATACTTCTTTTTCAAAGAAGCTCCTTAGTGCAAATGTCAACTTAGAATAGAATAACTTAATATCTTTAGCTGAATAAATATTAATTTTTTCTAACTCATTCATTCTTTCTTGTATTAACTCAATCGGCCTTAATGAGGGTTGGATATTTAACAGTGGATTAAAAAATTCAAATACTTTTAATCTGAAATAAAACAATATTATAGTGAAAAAAATAATAAAAAGAATAATCGGATAATTCTTCTTTAAACCCAGTTTAAAAATTTCAAATGATGAGAATTTATCAAAAGATGACTTAATATCATAAAGACCTTGTTTGGTAGTATCAACTTCAACTAAATTAACAGTAATTTTTTTAGAGTCGGTTGAAAATAATTTATCTCCAATCTTAACCTTTATTTTGGGAATAATAAAATTACCTTCGTCAAATGAAATAATTCCGTATTTTTTTGAAAATAAATATCCACTTTCATTTTCAATTGTATCAACTTTAGTTTCTGAAATTAATTCGAAGGGTGTAAACGATGTTGAATCAGGAAAAATAATATTATCTTTTTTCTCTAAATTAACATCAATTACATATTCCAGTTCTTTTCCTATTAGTATAGAGTCAGATTCAACAGTAGCTGTAACACTTTGTGATTTAGATGCAGTGCTTTGTAAGAAAACAAAACAAAAAATAAAAATATTAAAAATTAGTTTCATCTACTTTTAAAATATTTAAGCAATTTCTTTTGATAATCTTCATGAGTATTGGATTCAATTATTCCAGAACCTGATTTTTTAAAAAAATCAATAAACTTATTTCTGTAAGAATTATGATATTCTGAGTATTTTCTTCTAACATTTTTTGAACCAGTATTCACAGTCATTCTTTTACCAGTTTCGTTATCATTAATATTTATTAATCCTAAATTTGGAATAACTTCTTCACTCTTATCAAAAATTCTTATACCTGTTACATCATGTTTTGAAGAGAATATTTTTAAAGAATTAGAATAGTCTTTGGAAATAAAATCTGAAATTATAAATGCAATTGATCTGTTCTTTAAAATATTAGACACAAACTTTAGAGGAATATTAATATCTGTATTTTTGCTTTTAGACTTGAATTCTAACAATTCTCTAATTATTCTTAAAATATGAGATTTACCCTTTTTTGGAGGAATATATAATTCGACAATATCAGAAAATAATATAAGGCCAACTTTATCATTATTTTTAGTAGCAGAAAAAGCTAGAGTTGCTGCCAATTCAGTTACATATTCATTTTTAAATAAAAAATTTGATCCAAAAAAATTTGATCCTGAAACATCAATAATTAACATCATTGTTAATTCTCTTTCCTCCTCAAAAACTTTAACAAAAGTATCATTATACCTTGCTGTTACATTCCAGTCAATTGATCTAACATCGTCTCCGTATTGATATTGTCTGACTTCACTAAAAGTCATTCCTCTTCCCTTAAAAGCAGATTGATATTCACCACCAAATATGTGATCAGACAATCTCTTAGTCTTAATTTCAATTTTTCTTACTTTTTTAAGAAGTTCTCTTGTATCCATTTTAAAAAATTATGGAACCTCAATTTCATTAACAATTTTTGTTATAATATCAACTGAGGAAAGGTTTTCTGCCTCGGCTTCATACGATAATCCTATTCTATGTTGTAGCACGTCATACACAACAGCTCTAACATCATCTGGAATAACATACCCTCTTCTATTTATAAATGCAAAACATTTTGCTGCCATAGCTAGATTAATACTACCTCTTGGAGATGCACCATATGATATTAGTGGTTTTAAATTTGATAAATTATATTTCTCAGGGAATCTAGTAGCAAAAATAATATCTAATATATATGATTCAATTTTTTCATCCATATAAACTTGTTTGACAACTTTCTGTGCATTTATTATTTTCTTCAAAGTTACAACCGGCTTAACTTCATTCATTGTTTGGTCTAAATTAGACCTCATAATTTGTTTTTCTTCTTCAATTTCGGGATAAGAAATAACTGTTTTTAGCATAAATCTGTCAACTTGAGCTTCAGGTAATGGGTATGTTCCTTCCTGGTCAATTGGGTTCTGTGTAGCCATAACCAAAAAGGGTTCTTCAAGTTTAAATGTTTCATCTCCTATTGTAATTTGCTTTTCTTGCATGGCTTCTAATAAAGCAGACTGAACTTTTGCCGGTGCTCTGTTAATTTCATCTGCCAAAACAAAACTTGCAAAAATAGGTCCTTTTTTTACGGTAAATTTGGATTGTTTAACGTTGAAAAGCTGTGTCCCAATTACATCTGCAGGAAGCAGATCTGGGGTAAATTGTATTCTACTAAAACTGCCTGATATAGACTTTGATAAAGTGTTTATAGCTAATGTTTTCGCTAATCCTGGTACACCTTCGAGTAAAATATGACCTTTAGCCAATAAACCAATCAATAATCTATCAATCATGTTTTTTTGACCTATAATAACTTTACCCATTTCAGATCTTAGTAAATCTATAAAGGCACTTTCTTTCTCAATTATTTTATTAATTTTCTGTATATCAACTTTATTTTCCATAAACAAAATTTGTTTTAACTTTAAATTGTTTATGCAAAATGGTAAAACAATACTAATATATCTGTTAAGATTAGGTTAAAAAACCAGCATTTTAACCAAATATTAACATTTTAAAAATTTAATTAATTGAAAACTATATTTATAACAGGTGCTACGAGTGGAATTGGATTAGCTATTGCAAAAAAAATGGCAAATAGTCAAAATCAACTTATTTTATGTGGTAGGAGGCAAAAAAAACTAGATGAAATTTCAAAAAAGCTTTCAGCTATAACCAATGTATTAACATTATGTTTTGATATCTCTGAAAAAAAAGAAGTAACTAAATTATTAGAAAATCTTCCTAAAGAATATAATTCTATTGATATTCTTATAAACAATGCTGGAAATGCACACGGGCTAGACAAAATCCAAGATGGTTCTCTCGATGACTGGGACAATATGGTTGATAGTAATATAAAGGGTTTATTATATGTTTCAAGGGTAATTATTCCTAAAATGATTAAAAAAGGAAGTGGACACATAATTAACATTGGGTCTCTTGCAGGACGAGAGGTATATGAAAAGGGTAATATTTACTGCGCAACAAAACATGCAGTTAATGCAATTTCTAAAGCCATGAGAATTGATTTAAATAAAACAGGAATAAAAGTTTCAGAAGTTAATCCAGGTCTTGTGGAAACTGACTTTTCCAGTGTGCGTTTCAAAGGGGATAGTGATAGGGCAGAAAAGGTTTATCAAGGTTATAAGGCGCTGCAAGCAGATGATATTGCTGATATTATAGAATTCGTAATAAACAGACCAAATCATGTTAATATTGCTGATATTCTAGTTTTACCTCAAGCACAGGCTACAAGTTCAATTATAAAAAAAAATTAATTTTGTAACTTAAATAAAACTTTAAATTATGAAAACACAAAAACTAAAAAATATTTTTCTAGCAATCATTGCTTTTAACTTAACATTTATTTCAATTACACAACTAGATCTTTTTAGTTCAAATGCGTATGCTAATGAAAATAAAAATATTTCGGAACTAAATTATGCTATGGTCCCGATTAACGCTGATGGATCTATAACCATAAAAATCAGTGATTTACAATTAGAAGATTTAAAAAACACTTTACAAAATGATATAAGTGTTGATCTTAGAGAAATTGGTGGTCATGATATTGCTTTTTGGAAAGCTGATTCTGCACCTTATAATGCTGGACTTTGGGTTAAAGAATATTAAAGATTAAGGAATTTTAATGACATGAAGAAATTATAATTTTATTAATGTAACCTTTGCGTAACATAAAATAAAATGTTACGTTTGCGTTACATTAATAAAAAAAAGAAATTATAATTATGGAAAATTTAATTCCAATATTAGGAATATTAACAGGAATAATTGTCCCAATAGCTGTATTTCTGTGGCTATATCATGATGATAAACACAAGAGAGAAACTGTAAAAGATATTGCCAAACATATTGATAATCCAGAAAAAGTTGAGGAGTTATTGAATATTTTTGAAGATAGGAAAAAAGAGCCTATAGATTATCGTAGAAATGGAGTAATAACAATTTTTGTAGGAATTGGTCTTTATCTTCTTGGAGTTTATGCGCTTGGAAGTGTATTAAAAGGAGTTGGAGCTTTGGTAGGAGCAATAGGTGTAGGGACTTTGATTGCGGGATATCTATATCCAAATACTGGAAAAGAATTAACAGATGCTGTTGATGAATATGAAAAAAAATAAATCTTGGGGAGAGATCATAAAAATCTTAGAAATAATCTTGAAGAGATTAGAAAATCTGTCAGAATGACCCAACTACAACTTTCAGAAAGTGCAGGTGTTTCTAGAAAAAGCATAAATGCAATTGAAAATGGCATTTATGTACCCTCAACTGTTTTGGCATTAAAAATTGCTAAAACACTTGGGTGTAAAGTAGAAGATTTATTTAAACTTCCGAGTGATTAAAGATCAAACTTTATTCCCTGAGCTAAAGGAAGATCATCTGTGTAGTTGATCGTATTTGTTTGTCTTCTCATATAAATTTTCCAAGCATCAGAACCTGATTCTCTACCGCCACCGGTATCTTTTTCACCACCAAATGCACCGCCGATTTCAGCTCCTGAGGTACCAATATTTACATTGGCTATTCCACAATCTGAACCTGCAGCTGAAAGGAATTTCTCAGCCTCTTTAAGGTTATTTGTCATAATTGCTGAGGACAATCCTTGGGTAACATTATTCTGAATTTCAATTGCATTGGTTAGTGTACCAGAATATTTAAGTAAGTATAAAATTGGGGCAAAAGTTTCTTCTTGTACTATTTCAAAATTGGACTCAGCCTCAACAATAGCTGGTTTTACATAGCAACCACTTTCATATCCTTCTCCTTTTAAAATTCCACCTTCAACAATGATATTTCCACCTTCTTCAACAACCTTATCTAAAGCTTTTGAATACATGTCAACAGCTAATTTATCAATTACAGGTCCTACATGATTAGACTGATCAAGAGGATTTCCAATTTTAATTTGTTTATATGCATTTACAACTGCATCACGAACTTCATTGTAAATATCTTCATGAATAATTAATCTTCTCGTTGATGTACACCTTTGACCCGCAGTACCTACTGCTCCAAAAACTGCACCCATTACTGTCATTTTAACATCAGCATCTGGAGTTACAATAATTGCATTATTTCCCCCCAACTCAAGCAATGACTTACCTAATCTTGCCCCTACTTCGCTAGCGACAATTTTGCCCATTCTAGTTGAGCCCGTAGCTGAAATAAGAGCAATTCTCTTATCCTTTGTCATATACTCCCCAACTTTATAATCACCATTTATTAAACAAGATATTCCTTCTGGCAAATCATTCTCTTTTAAAATATTAGCAATAATTTTTTGACATGCTACAGAACATAGCGGTGTCTTTTCACTTGGCTTCCAAACACATACATCACCACATATCCAAGCTAGTGCTGTATTCCAAGACCATACAGCTACAGGAAAATTAAAAGCTGAAATAATTCCAACTATTCCTAAAGGGTGGTATTGTTCATACATTCTATGACCAGGTCTTTCGCTATGCATTGTTAAACCATGAAGTTGTCTTGAAAGTCCAACAGCAAAATCACATATATCAATCATTTCTTGAACCTCACCTAATCCCTCTTGAAAACTTTTCCCCATTTCATAAGAAACTAAAACTCCAAGAGGCTCCTTTAATTCTCTTAGCTTATTTCCAAATTGTCTTACGATTTCACCTCTTTGCGGTGCAGGCACAGTTCTCCAATATTTAAATGCAGATTGAGCACTTTCAACAACTTTATTATAATCTTCAAATGTTGTTGTTGAAATAGTTCCGATTTCTTTTCCATCCACTGGAGAAAAACTAATGATGGAATCTCCCTCAGTAAAATAATTACTTCCAGTTGAAGTTCCAATATTATGACTTGATAAGCCTAATTTTTTTAATGTATTTTCAATATTCATGATAAATTATTTTATTTCTGAAATTTTAAGTGTGTTTACCATGCCGCTTTCCTTAACGGGCATTGCAGCAAGATTAATTACCATATCTCCTTTTTTTGCAAATCCTTTTTTATTTACAATTTCATTTATTTCTTCTATTGTCTTATCCGTTGATACGTTTCTATTGTAATAAAATGCTTTAACTCCCCAAAGTAAATTTAATCTACATAATATTCTTTTATTTGAAGTAAATACAAGAATATTTGAATGAGGTCTCCAAGATGAAACCTGAAAGCCAGTGTAACCACTTTGTGTCAGGGTTGTAATTGCAGCTATATTTGTTTCATTAGCAATTTGGGCAGCGTGATAACAAATAAATTTTGTTGTATATCTTTTTGTTTTAATTTTTGGTGGAGACTCAGGAACTGAAATCATATCTGAATATTCAACAGTAGAAATAATTTTAGCAATTTGAGAAACAACTTCGACTGGATATTGACCAACAGATGTTTCTGCTGAAAGCATGACAGCATCAGCTCCATCCATTATCGAATTTGCTACGTCATTTACCTCAGCCCTACTAGCTTTTAAACTATCAATCATACTCTCCATCATCTGTGTTGCAATAATTACAGGTATTCTATGCTTCTTAGCTAAATAAACAATTTTCTTTTGGATTAGAGGAACTTCCTCAGACGGTATTTCAATTCCTAAATCTCCACGAGCTACCATTATCCCATCAGAATTTTGAATTATTTCTTCAATGTTTTTAATTGCCTCAGGCTTTTCAATTTTTGCTATAATAGGTATCTTTTCCTCAGATTCTTTCTCGATAATATTTCTAAGGTTGATCATGTCTTTAGCATCCCTTACAAAGGATAGAGCTATCCAATCTAATTCCTTATTAATAGCGTATAACAAATCCTCTTTATCTTTTTTAGTTAAAGAAGGTGTTGAGATTTTTGTGTTAGGTAAATTGACCCCTTTCTTTGATGAAAGAGTTCCACCTTGAATATTTTTTAATTTTACTTCATCTATATTATTAGTTGAAATCACTTCAAACATAAGTTTTCCATCATCGATTAAAACTTTATCACCCTTCTTAACATCCTTGGCAAAGTCTATATATGAAAGAGATGCAATTTCTTTATTCCCTATTATTGACTTTGAACTATTTAGAGTAAATAGGTCACCTTTTTTAAAAATAACTCCATCTTCCATTTTCCCAATTCTAATTTTGGGACCTTGTAAATCAGCAAGTATGGCAACATTTGAATCAAGTTCTTGATTTATTTTTCTGATTATTTCAACATAATGATCAACTTCTTCATGAGTAGCATGTGAGAAATTTATCCGGAATACGTTAACACCAGCCCTGATTAATTTAGATATAATTGTTTTATTATTACATCTTGGACCTAAGGTTGCAACTATTTTAGTTTTTTTAAATCTTGTATTTGTCATGAAAAAATTAAATTTTCTTTATTTTCTAGTTTTTTTTCTGAAATAAAAGCTGTTATTACACCTTTTATTTCTAAAATCTTCTTAAGTGTTTTTTCGACATAAATTTTATTTGCAACATTTTCAACAATTAAAAAATAGTCTACTGTTTTCAACCCTGAAATAAAACTTTGTTCGTACGAAATTGAATTTTCATTGTAAAATAAAGTAGTTTGTTCTGAGTTATTTTTTTTAATAAATGAACCTTTGTTTGTAAAAAAAGTCCATTTTAAATATTTAGCTTCATCAAAAAACTCGAATTTAGAATAACACGTTTCAGAATCGATTAAACTTATGTCTTTTCTGTTTCTGATTAAAGAAATTTTCAACTTTTGATTTAGAAAAAATGCTAATCTGAATTCTTTTAAATCAGAATGAATGGCAATTAAATAATAATTATCCGAAAATTGATTTAAATTTAATTTATGGTTGTTCAAAATCAGAAATTTCATAGTAAAGATAAGCTTATTCTAGGAATTTTGATTTTGATGTCTTGAAATATCAACTTGAAACATGAAAAATGCACGCTTTGAAGCTTTTTCTTCTGCCTTTTTTTTTGATGTGTCTCTAGCTTTTGAAATAATTTTATCGTCAATTGAAAGTTTAACAGAAAAATGCTTTATTGGATCATTACCACTATCTTCAAAAGTTTTATAATTATATGTCTTTTTATTTTTTTGACACCACTCTATAAATAAACTTTTATAACTTATGACTTTGTTTTTTAACTTCTCCAAATCAACATGTGGATTAATTACTTTCTGAAAAATAAACCTCTTACAATAAGGGTAGCCACGATCAAGAAAAATGGCTCCAATTAATGATTCAAATAAGTTACCATGAATATTATCTCCATAATTTTCCTCTGAAATACTAGACTCAACAAATTTCAATAGGTTTAACTCTAAACCTAATTCATTTAAGTGATTTCTGCTTACAATTTTTGATCTCATTTGGGTCAAATAGCCTTCTGAGCCTGTTGGTATATTCTTAAACAAATAGGATGAAATAATGGAGCTTAAAATTGAATCGCCTAAAAACTCTAATCTTTCATAATTTACTGCCACCCCATTTAAATCTTTTTTATTTAACGATCTGTGTGTGAAAGCTCGTTTATAATATTTTAGTGATTTAGGATAAAAATTAAGTAATTTTTTCAGTGGTCTGTAAAAAGGATCCTTTTTTAATTTTAAAAAATTATTTAGATTAAAAAGCATATTAATCCCACTTTTTAAATAGCACACAAGCATTATGTCCTCCAAATCCAAATGTATTACTCATGCCTATTTTAGAATCTCTTTTTTGTGGCTTATTAAGTGTTAAATTTAATTTTGGATTTATATTTTCATCTATATTTTTATGATTGATTGTTGGGGGAACAACCCCATGATTTAATGATAAAATTATTGAAATAGCCTCAACTGCTCCGGCTGCCCCTAACAAATGTCCGGTCATAGATTTTGTTGAATTAATATTAATTTTTTCGGCATGTTTCCCAAAAACTTCATTAATTGCTTTTAGCTCTGCAATATCACCTAGAGGAGTTGATGTGCCGTGAGTATTGATTAAATCAATTTCATCTAATTTTATATTTGAGTCATTCAAGCAATTTTTAATAACAGCCTTTACCCCATTACCCTCAGGGTGTGGAGCAGTAATATGATGTGCATCTGAGGATAATCCTCCACCAAGAAATTCAGCATAGATTTTTGCTCCTCTTGCTTTTGCATGCTCATATTCTTCTAGAATTAACGTACCCGCACCTTCACCTAAAACAAATCCATCCCTTGTTGAGTCGAACGGTCTTGATGCAGATTGAGGAGAATCATTTCTAGTAGAAAGTGCATGCATTGCATTAAATCCTGCCATTCCGGCAATATTTACACCTGCTTCACTTCCACCAGTGACTATTACATCACAATAACCTAGTCTAATATAATTAAGTGAATCAACCATTGCGTTAGCTGAAGAAGCACATGCAGAAACTGTTGTGTAATTTGGCCCCATAAATCCATAATTCATGGAAATATATCCAGGAGTAATGTCGGCAATCATTTTGGGGATAAAAAACGGATTGAATCTAGGAGTCCCATCCCCGGATGCGTGGTCAAGCATCTGATTTTGAAATGTCTCAATGCCACCAATTCCAGACCCCCAAATAACACCTACTCTTAGTTTATCAATTTTTTCTAAATCAAGACGAGAATGTTTTATAGCTTCTTCAGTGGATACCATCCCATATTGTGTAAACCTATCCATCTTTCTTTGCTGTTTTCTATCAAGGTGCAGAGAAACATCAAAATCTTTTAATTCACAAGCAAATTTTGTTTTAAATTTTTCTGTATTAAAATATGTAATGGGAGCTGCACCACTCTTACCTTCAATAAGACCAGTCCAAAAATCATCAAGATTGTTCCCAATTGGTGTAAGAGCTCCAAGACCAGTAACAACTACTCGCTTTAAAGCCATAAGAAAAGAATTATGAATTTTCTATATAAGAAATCGCTTGACCAACAGTAGCGATATTTTCAGCTTGATCATCAGGAATTTGGATATCAAATTCTTTTTCAAATTCCATAATTAATTCTACTGTGTCTAGTGAATCTGCTCCAAGATCATTTGTGAAACTTGCTTCATTGACAACTTCACTTTCATCTACTCCTAATTTATCTACAATAATAGCTTTTACTTTTGATGCGATGTCTGACATAACTTTTAATTTTTTATTTATATTTAGTTAGAGTGCAAAAATAAAAAACTTTATTTTAATTTAACTAATTCAAAAAAAAAATTGTGAACATAAATTCACCAAAAAAAGTTAAAATCTTAATCTTAGCTTCAGGAAATGGTTCCAATGGAGAAAATATCGTTAATTATTTTAGAAAAAAAAATTATAATATTGATTGGAATATCATAACAAATAATAGAAATGCCGGTATAATTGAAAGATCAAGAAAATTAAAAGTTCCTTGCATGATTTTAGAAAAAGAAGAATTTAAAAATGAAAAAGCTTTATTTGAAATTCAAAAAATAGACCCTTCAATTATAATTTTAGCCGGTTTTTTACTAAAAATATCCGTCAGGATTTTAGAAAGGTTTTCAAATAAAATAATAAACATTCACCCTTCGTTACTCCCAGCATATGGAGGTAAAGGTATGTATGGAATGAATGTTCATGAAAAGGTTATTGAGAATTGCGAGAAAGAAAGCGGAATAACTATTCATTACGTAAACAAAAATTATGATGAAGGTGAAATAATATTTCAAAGAAAATTAAGAATCAATTATCCTTGTAATTCCAAAAAGCTGGCAGAAAAAATACATCAAATGGAAATGAAATTTTTTCCTGAAGTAATTGAAAATCTAATTAAAATCAGAAAGTAATGAGTAAAGAGAAATTCTATGTTGTATGGAAAGGTCATAACCCAGGAATATATTTATCATGGTCTGATTGTCAGAATGAAGTCAAAAATGTCAAAGGAGCTTTATACAGAAGCTATAAAAATTTGGAGGAAGCTAAAGGAGCTTTTTCTTTAGGCTATAAAAAATCAATAAAAAAAGATTCAAAAAAATATTTAGGTGCTGGTCCAGAACTTAATTCAATATCAGTAGATGCTGCATCAAGTGGAAATCCAGGAATAATGGAATATCAAGGAGTTGATACAAGATCAAAAAAAATTTTATTTAAAATGGGGCCATTCAAAAATTCAACTAATAATATTGGAGAATTCTTAGCTTTAGTTCACGGAATCGCAATGATGGAAAATCAAAGTGAAAAAAAAACTATATATTCTGATTCAATAACCGCAATAAGCTGGGTTAATAAAAAGAAATGTCAAACAAAATTAAAAAGAAATAAAGATAATAATGATGTTTTTATATTGATTGAAAGAGCAATATTTTGGCTAAAAAAAAGTAATTTTTCTGTTAAAATAAAAAAATGGGAAACAAAATTATGGGGAGAAATCCCAGCAGATTTTGGAAGAAAATAATATCATTTTTTTTTATTTAAAAATTTCATTTATATATTTAAAATATGAGTAAAATAATTATCGTAGGTACACTTGCTTTTGATACAATTGAAACACCATTTGGAAAAGTAGATAGAGTTTTGGGGGGATCGGCTCCGTTTGCCAGTCTATCCTCAAAAACTCAAAATATCGATTGTGCAATTATATCAATCATAGGTCACGATTTTCCGAAAAAATATCTAGACATTTTTATCAAAAAAGATATTGATATTTCTCAAGTTCAGATTGATAGAAACGGAAAAACTTTTTTCTGGCAAGGCAAATATCACAATAATATGAATAAAAGAGATACCATCGATACTCAGGTTAACGTTCTTGAAAAATTTAACCCAAAATTACCCAATAAATTCAATGAAATTGATGTACTTGTTTTGGGGAATCTTGATCCAAAAGTTCAATTAAATGTAATAGAACAATTTTCAAAAAAACCTGATTTTACTATGCTTGATACAATGAACTTTTGGATGGATAATAATTTAAATGAACTTTTAAAAGTTATAAAAAAAGTTGATTTGATATGTATTAATGATGAAGAAGTACTTCAACTTTCGGGCTCAACTAATTTAGACGATGGGGTTAATAAAATTCTTAAAATGGGGCCAAAATATATTATAGTAAAAATGGGGGAATATGGGGCAAGTATTTATTCGTCAAAAGAAAGCTTTTCTTGTAAAAGTTATCCAGTGTATAAAGTTATTGACCCTACTGGAGCTGGGGATTCTTTTGCTGGAAGCTTCGCAGGACATTTAGCTGTTTCAAAGGATTACAGCTTCAAATCAATATCTAAAGCATTGGTTTACGCTAATGCAATAGCTTCTTTTTGCGTTGAAAAATTTGGTATTGACAATATGCTAGACATAAAAAAAAGTGAAATCAACAAAAGAATAAATCATATTAAAAAACATAATATATAAATGCATATTTTTAAATATTTATTTTGTTTTTTTGTATGCTTACTAATTAGATAATGAGTGATGCTATAAAACATGAATGTGGAATTGGCCACATCAGACTACTTAAGCCACTAGAATTTTATAAAAAAAAATATGGTAGTGCATTTTATGGAATAAATAAAATGTATTTACTAATGGAAAAACAGCATAATAGAGGTCAAGATGGCGCTGGTTTCGCTAGTATAAAACTTGATATTGACCCAGGGGAGAGATTTATTAGTAGAATTCGTTCAATTGAAAAGCAACCAATCCAAGATGTTTTTAGTAAAATAAACGAACGAATAAATAAAGAATTAAAATTATCCCCTTCCTTAATTAACAACATCAAAAAGCTTAAAAATAATGTTCCTTATCTAGCAGAATCACTGTTAGGGCATGTCAGATACGGAACATTTGGTGGTAACAGTGTTGAAAATGTACATCCATTTTTAAGACAGAACAATTGGAAGCACAGAAACCTGATTCTGGCTGGAAATTTTAACATGACCAATTCAAAAGAACTTTTTAATAGTCTAATTGAATTAGGCCAACATCCAAAAGAATATACCGACACAGTTATTATAATGGAAAAAATTGGTCATTTCCTTGATGATGCCGTAAGAAAAATATACAAAGAATTAAAAAAAGAGGGGTTTTCTAAACAAGAATGTTCTTCCATTATCTCAGAAAAATTAGACATATTTAAAATTCTTAAAAAGGCCTCAAAAAGATGGGATGGAGGATATGTAATTGGTGGTTTATTGGGACACGGTGATTCTTTTGTTATGAGAGACCCTAATGGAATTAGACCTGCTTTTTACTTTAAAAATGATGAAGTAGTAGTAGTTGCCTCTGAAAGGCCTGCTATTCAAACAGCTTTTAATTTAAATATCGAAGAAATAAAAGAACTAAGTCCAGGTAAAGCAATAGTTGTTAAAAGTGATGGCTCTGTTAAAATAAAATCTGTAATTAAAGCAAAGGAAAATAAACAATGTTCTTTTGAAAGGATATATTTTTCCAGAGGAAATGACTCTGATATTTATCAGGAAAGAAAAAATTTAGGAAAACTTATTATGCCAGCTGTTTTGAACGAAATAAACTTTGATATAAAAAATACTGTTTTTTCATATATTCCAAATACTGCTGAGACCTCTTTTTTTGGAATGATTGAAAGTGTTGAAGAGTTTTTAAATTCAAAAAAAACAGATGAAATTATCGGCAAAAAAAGTCTATCTGAAGATAAAATAACTAACATACTTTCTGTAAGACCAAGAATTGAAAAAATTGCTGTAAAAGACGTGAAGTTACGAACCTTTATTACCGAAGATGATAGCAGAGATGATTTAGTAGAACACGTTTATGACATAACCTATGGTGTTGTAAAATCAAAAGATACACTGGTTATTATTGATGATAGTATAGTAAGAGGAACTACTTTAAAAAAAAGTATTTTAAAAATGCTTGACAGGCTAAATCCAAAAAAAATTATTATAGTTTCGTCCGCACCACAAATAAGATATCCTGATTGTTATGGAATTGATATGGCTAATTTGGAAAGTCTTATTGCATTTAATGCTGCGTTGAGTCTTTTGAAAGAAAAAGGGTTAGACTCTGTTTTACAAAATATTTACAAAAATTGTAAAGAGGAACTGAAATTAACAGATGATAAAATGAAAAATCATGTTAAAAAAATATACGATCAATTCTCTGCTAATCAAATCTCTGATAAAATCACGGAACTTCTAAGTTCACATCTTGAAAATAGAAATGTAAAAATAATTTTTCAGTCGATTGAAAACTTACACAAAGCATGTCCTAACTCAAAAGGTGACTGGTATTTTACAGGAAATTATCCAACCCCTGGCGGAAATAGAGTCGTAAACACAGCTTTTATTAATTTTTATGAGGGGAATAAAAAAAGAGCATATTAATTAATATATTATAAACAGAATTTAATTTATCTCAGATGAAATTTAAACAGAATATTTTAATCATTATTGTCATTTTAATATGCTTTTCTTGCGATCAAAAGAAATTTAATGATGTTCTTCCTTATGCGATTGAAATCAAAGAGGTTAGAAGCTATTTTAAAGCAATAGACATTAAAAAAAGACTAGAAAAATTTGATATTAAATCTTATATAGTATTAGAAAAAACAAGTGATGGTGACTGGTTTAAAATTATTTCTGGTGCTGAAGAATCTCTGGAAAATATTAAAAAATATAAAAGCGAATTAGAAAATTTAATGCCCATTAAAGATATACAAATTGTAAATTTTGAAAAAGTAAAAAATAAAATTGAATTTGATTTCAAAGAAAATCTAGAAGAAAATAAAAGGCTGAAATCTAAGAGCCCTAATTTACCAAAAAAAATATACAACTTAATTAATAAATTTCCTGATGACAAAAATTTCATTGTGAAAAGATTTTTTGTTTCCAATGCACCTGACTCAATTAAAAACATAAGAAAATTTAAATCAGCATATGATAATATTAATCATGATTTGCCTCGTGGTATTTCCTTAAAAAATTTAATGAAAGAATCTGAATGTTTAGCTGAGGTTATTTATGAAGATAATATTTTTGGTGATAGAGTTACCCTTGATATTGTCAAACTCAAAAAAAATTTAGATTTAGAAATTTTTGATCAAAGTAATAAATTCGATGAAATTGCTAACTATTTTGCAGAACTTGTACTAGAAACCGGAAATTATAATTATGAAAATAAGATTAGGATCAAGGCGTCTTCTTTTAAGGAATTTTCTGGATATAAAGTTACTATTCAACCCAAAAAATCTAGTGATAATTTAAGAACTTATTTTATTTTAGTTTCTCTAGATTCTGAGTATTTAGTTTTTTCACAGTCAACGGAAAAATCTGACGAAGAAATTCTAGATATAATGAAAGAATTAGGTAAAAACGATGGGCTTAACTCATATGATGAATTTTATAATTCATTTTACGCTCTTCCCAATGAATGCAATATCAATGACACTTTTATCTCAATATCTTCTGAAAAGTTATCAAGAAAATATGCGCGTGACAGAGGAAATGCAAAATGGGCAAAAAAAATGGTAGGTCATTGGCAAACTTCTGTATACTATAATGGTGTCAAAAATGGCAATTGGGCTTTATCGTTTTTTGATTTGCTAGGTAAAAGTAAGGTTAGCCTAATTTATGACAATCTTTACATAAAAGCACAAAAAAGAAATAGTTCAACAAAAACTATTGACCTATTTGGTAAAAAAGGTGTTATATTTAAAGGGAGGTATCCTTTTGAACTTTCATTTCCTGGAAATAGATTTGTGGTTTCGTTAAATAATTTTAACAGAGGGAAACTTACTGGAGGAGATATGGTTACAGTTGCTGAATGCCTGCAACTCAAATAGTTTACAGTTTATCCGAAACAGCAGTCCAATTTATAATACTAAAAAAACTATCGATATAATCTTTCCTTCTATTTTGATAATTTAAATAATATGCATGCTCCCAAACATCAAGTCCTAATATTGGAAAGCCGCCACAGCCAATGTTAGGCATAATTGGATTATCTTGATTAGCGGTAGAACATATTGATAAGGAACCATTACTAAGTGAGCAAAGCCAGGCCCATCCTGAACCGAATCTACTGAGCGCAGCCTTAGAGAAATCCGATTTAAAATTTTCAAGACTTCCAAAGGAATTTTCAATAGAAGAATTAAGTTTTTCTGACATTTTTCCCTTATTATTCGGACTTATTACTTCCCAAAATAATTTATGATTATAGTAACCCCCAGCATTATTTCTTAATGCCATATTAGTCATTTCAAGACCTGATAAAATTTGCAATATATCTTTTGATTCGTTTTCTGTTCCTTGAATTGCAGCATTTAGATTATTAGTGTATCCTTGATGATGCTTAGAATGATGAATTTCCATAGTTTTCGCATCTATATGAGGCTCAAGAGAATCATAAGAGTATCCTAGTTTTGGTAAAGTAAAGCTCATTTTAAAAAAGTTTTGTTTATCAAATTTACGATAAAGTTTTTCAATAATCAACTACTATTATTAACTTGTATAGTGTCATGAATAATCTAAATGTATTTAAAATTTATAACGCTTCTGCTGGAACCGGCAAAACTTTTAATTTAGTCAAAGAATATCTAGTTCTATTATTGAATAATAAAAACATTGAGATTTATAAAAATATTCTAGCTATTACATTTACTAATAAAGCTGTAAATGAAATGAAAAAAAGAATATTAGGATACCTAATTGAATTTTCTGGGCATATTTCTGAGGATTCTGCAATGATTGACGAAATAAAAAAAGAAACTGGTTTAAAAGAAAAAGAAATATTTTTAAAATCAAAGAAAATTTTAAAAAACCTGATTAAAAACTATTCGTCTTTTGAAATTTTAACAATTGATAAGCTTACCCAAAAGATTATTAGAAGTTTTACATATGAACTAGGAATTGATAGTAAATATGAGGTTGAAATTGATCAAAATGAAATTCTTCTTAAAGCTGTTGACAGTTTAATTTCAAAAATTGAAATTAATAATAAATATTTTGAAGAAATTATTAATTTCTCGTTTGAAAAAACAGAAAATGAAAAAAGTTGGGATGTAACAAATGACCTGCTGAGAGTATCTAAATTACTTCTTGAAGAAAATAATTATGATCATCTAAAGTTATTAAAAAAACTTACTATTGAAGATTTTAAAAGTTCTAAGGGGATCTTAAAAAAATCTATTAAAAGACTAAAAAAAAATATAATTGATTCGGCTAAAAGTGCATTACAATTAATCGAAAAAAATGAACTAAAAGATGAAAATTTTATTAGGCAAACCATTCCAAAGCATTTTAAAAAAATTATTTCAGAAAATTTTGAAAGATTATACAATAATAAACTAAAAGAAAATTTGAAAGATGGTAAATTACATTCTTCAAAATGTTCTGATAAAGACATTTCAAACATAAAAAAAATTAGAAGTGGTCTTGAAAATTATTATAAACTATGCAGACAAAATATTTATAAATTAAAATTATATAACAATATATTAAATAACTTATCTCCACTTTCTATTTTAGGCTTGATAAAAAGAGAGCTTGAAGAAATTAAAAGCGATGGAAATTTTATACTTATATCAGAATTTAATAAGCTAGTTAACGATGAGATAAAAAATCAACCGGCTCCATTTATATTTGAAAAAATTGGGGCTAAATTTAATCACTTTTTTATTGACGAATTTCAAGATACATCAAGAGTTCAGTGGGAAAATCTAAAACCACTTTTAGAAAATTCTTTATCAGCTGAAAATTCATCACTAACAATAGCTGGGGATCCAAAGCAAGCTATTTATGGATGGAGAGGTGGAGATGTTTACGAATTCATGGAGCTTGTAAATAAAAAAAATCCCTTTTTTTGTGAAAAAAAAATTGTTGGACTAGATATAAATTATAGAAGTTCAATTGAAATAATCGATTTTAACAACAAGTTATTTAGACATATTAAAGAACTATTTAAACAAAATTTAAGATTAAATGAAATACTTAATTTTCCTAAACAAAAGAATTTTAACAAAATAAAGGGAAGTGTAACGATTGACTTTTATGATAGCTCAAAAGATGAAAATTCAAATGAATATCATAAAGCTCAAACATTACTTAACATAAATGAAGCAAAAAAAAGAAATTATTCTCTCAAAGATATTTGTATCATAGTTAGAAAGAAAAAAGAAGGGATAGAAATAGGGGACTATCTTGTAGAGAACAATATTCCCATAATTTCATCTGAAGTTTTAAATTTATCAAATAGTCCATCTGTAAATCTAATAATAAGTCTCATTAATTTCTCTACAAATGAATCTAATTCTTCTAAGTTGAACTTGTGTAAATCTTTATGTAATTTAAAATTGATTAAAAATTCCAAAGAAGATTTTCTGTTGCAAGTGGCTAATATGAATTTTCAAGAAATGATGACAAAAGTAAACATTAATAATTTTTCATTTGAGCTAGAAAAATTAAAAATAAAACCAATTTATGAAGCAATTGAATATATAATCGATTCATTTCAGCTTGCTAAAAAGGGTAACTCATATGTTCAGTTCCTGTTAGATTTTGCAAATGAATATTCAAATAAATATCAAACCAGTCATATAGAATTTTTAGACTTTTACAACCAAAAAAAAGATAAACTTAATATTATTAGCCCAGCACAAATCGATGCAGTAGAAATTATTACAATTCATAAATCAAAAGGACTTGAATTTCCGATTGTAATTTATCCATTTGCTAATATTAATATTCATAAAGATCTAGATCCCAAAATCTGGATTAATTTTAAAGATAATCTAGGATTAAAAATTAAAAAGCCGTTAATCAATATAAATAAAGAATTAAAAGAAACAGACGAAAAATTATATAATGAATACAAAACAAAATTAGAGATTGATAATATAAATTTACTTTACGTTGTTTTAACAAGAGCCAAAAATGAGCTTTATATTATATCCGACAAAAATTTTGACAAAGATGGAAATGAAAAAACAAATTTATTTTCTGGAATTTTTATAAGTTATTTAAAAAAATATGGAATTTGGAATAAATCTAAAAATAAATATGAAATAGGAAGTAAATATAAATTTCATAATAAGAAGAAAAAATCAAAAAATATTTTTCAGAAAAATTTTATCTTTAATTCGAGAAGTAACAAAAATATTCTAATCAACAGAAAATATTCAAAGGCGTGGGTTCAGGGTTATGACAATTCACAAGAAAAAGGAAATATATTTCATCTTATTATGTCGGAAATATACTCAAAGAAAGATATTAATTTTGTTTTAAATAAATTTCATGAAATGGGGGAAATTAATTTTAAAGAAAAAAAAACATTAACAAAAAAAATAAAATCAATAATAAATCATAAAGAGCTTGAAAAATTTTTTAATCCAAACCTAAAAAGTTATAATGAAAGAGAAATTATAAACAAAAATATGAAAAGTTATATTCCTGATAGACTTGTATATTTAAATCGGAATAATGTAATAATAATAGATTATAAGACTGGTTTAAAAAAACCTGGTCACATTAATCAATTAAAAAAATATGAAAAAAGCTTAAGTCAAATGGGGCTAAAAACAGTTAAAAAAATATTGGTTTATATAAATCAAAATGTTGAGATAAAAATAATATGATTTGTTATGTTTTATTAAAACTATTCAATAATCAATCTTAATAAATCTTTATATTTGGAGAAAATCACTAAATTTACCGTGAATTTCGTATTTTGCGATATATTTTTAACGGTTAAAAAAAAATTATGAAAAAATTTTACACATTATTATTAACTACAATGTTAATTTTTGGATTTACAAATCTAAATGCTCAAGATAAAAATAATAAGTGGCAATTTAGCTTTGGGACTAATGCTGTTGATGTGGAGGCTGACTCTGACACACAATTTGCAGATTATTTTGATGTTAAACAAAACTGGAATGTAGCTAAGTCTCCTTTATCAATGTTCTCAGTTTCTAGATATATTGGTGACAACCTGTCTTTAGGTTTGGGAGGTTCTATTAACAGTATAAGTAAGTATGCTACTGGGGCTGAGCTTTCTGGAGTAACAAATGATTACTTCTCTGTAGATGCTATGTTAAAATATGATCTTTCTGACGTTTTTACGATTAAATTATTAAGCACTGAATTTGAACCTTTTGTTGGATTAGGCCCTGGATGGACATGGTTTGATGAGCAAGATGGTTTGACCGGAAATTTATCTGTAGGGGTTAATCATTGGTTTAATGATGTATTTGGTTTAACATTAATGGCTGAGTATAAAAATAATTATGACAATGTCGGTGGCGCTATGTTATTGGATGAAGGTGAAACTATGAGATGGTCTGCAAGTTTATCTGTTAAGTTTGGAGGAACTGACACTGACGGGGATGGAATATATGACGAATATGATGTTTGTCCTGATGTTGCTGGTCTCGAACAGTTTGAAGGTTGTCCTGATAGTGATAATGACGGAATTAAAGATAGCGAAGACGATTGCCCAATGTTAGCTGGTCTTATTGAGTATAATGGTTGTCCTGATACAGATGGAGACGGAATTTCTGACAATAAAGATAGATGCCCTAAAGTGGCTGGATTAGAAAGTATGGGGGGATGCCCAGATTCAGACTCTGACGGAATTACTGATGGTAAGGATTCTTGTCCTAAAGTAGCTGGGCCAAGAGCAAACAGAGGTTGTCCATGGCCAGATTCAGATGGTGATAGTGTTGTCGATAAGGATGATAATTGTCCTGACGTTCCGGGTACTGTAGCAAATAATGGGTGTCCAGAAAAGCCAACTGAAGAAGATGTTGAAGAAATAGTTGAACTGTCAATTGAAATTCAGTTTGGATTCGGATCTACAACATTTAAAGATGGTGCTTCTGATGTATTAGATAAAATAGTCTCAATTATATTAAAGTATCCCGATGCTAAATTTAGAGTTGAAGGTCATACTGATAGTATAGGTACTAAAGATTATAATCAGACTCTTTCTCAACGTAGAGCCAAAGCAGTGGTTGACTACTTAACTTCTAGAAATATTTCCTCAGATAGATTAAGTGCTAGAGGATATGGGGAAGATAATCCAATCGATAGCAATGTAACGAGAAGAGGTAGAGCGAAAAATAGAAGAGTTGAAATAATTTTTAAAAATTAAAATAATAACTCGTTAATAGTATGTTTTAAAAACGCTTCGCTAAATGCGAAGCGTTTTTTATTTTTATAATATGCATGGCTTTATAAAAAATGTTTTAAAAGATATTATTAAAAAAAAAATATCACTCACTGAAAATATATTTATTTTACCTAATAAAAGGTCTGGGTTATTTCTAAAAAGAGAAATTAGTAAAATATCAAATAAAACATTTTTTTCTCCTGTTATTTATGACATTGATGAGTTTATGTCAATTATATCAGAAATTAATAAAATTTCTGATACAGAATTATTATTTGATTTATACGAAGTTTATTTAAAAAATGAAAAGCCTAATAACCATCAGTCTTTTGATGAATTTATTCGCTGGGGTAAGACATTAATTAACGACTTTAATGAAATTGATAGAGAAATATGTAATACTGAATCTCTTTTCAATTATTTAGAAGCAATAAAAGAACTAAATCATTGGTCTAATTATGAAAGTGAAACAGAAATCATCAAAAATTACAAGACTTTTTGGAAAAATATTAAAATATTATATAAAGATTTACAAGAGGTCTTATTTAATAAAAGAAAAGGTTATCAAGGTTTAATATATAGAGAAGCAACAGAGAGAATTCAAAATTATGTTGAGAATCAAAAAGGATCTAAACACATATTTATAGGATTCAATGCATTAAGCAAATCTGAATCAGAAATAATTCAAGAGATAATTCAAAATCAATTAGGTGAAATATATTGGGATATAGATGAAAGGCATCTAAAATCCGGATATAATAATGCTTCTTATTTTATCGACTCATATTTTAAAAATTGGACATATTTTAAAAATAATAAACCCAATATTATTTCTGAAATGTATTCCGAAAAAAAAAATATTTCAACAATAGGCACTCCTAAAAATATTGGTCAGGTAAAATATGTCGGGGAAATATTAAGTAAAATGAATACTAATGATTTAAATGATACGGCAATTATTTTATCTGATGAAAAGCTGCTAATCCCAATGATTAATTCAATACCAAAAGAAATAAAAAATTTAAATATTACTATGGGTTATCCATTTAAATATTCTTCAGTATTTAGTCTATTTAATGTTGTCTTAAAAATTCATTCTAAAAAACAAAAGAATTATTATTATAAAAATATTTTTTCAATTTTATCTCATGAATTAATTAAACCAATCTTAAATAAGGATAAAGATATATGCCTTATCATAAAGAAAAACAATTTAATATATATTTCAAAGAATGAATTAATAGAATTAGATAAAAAAAATAGTGAAATATATGAGTTGTTATTTTCTAAATGGGCTGATTTAACCATTGGCATTAAATCATGTATACAATTAATAGACTTATTAAAAAAACATTATAACAAGAAAAAAATTAAAGACAATATAAATTTAGAATTTCTGTATAATGCGTATAAAATATTTAATCAGATTATGGTTTTTGTGGAAAATTATAAATCTATAAAAAATATAAATTCTTTAAGAACTATGTATAAAGAAATTGGCGAAATGAACACCATTCCATTTAGCGGGAATCCAGATAGTGGATTACAAATAATGGGGATGTTAGAATCTAGGTTATTGAATTATAAAAATATAATTATAATGTCCTTAAACGAAGGTATATTACCTAAAGGAAACTCAACAAATAGCTTTATTCCTTATGAAATTAAAAAGAAAAATGGATTACAAACATTTTCAGAAAAAGATGCTGTGTTTGCATATCATTTTTATAGAATAATAAAAAGAGCAAAAAATATTTGGTTGACATATAACACTGAACCTGACGGCTTAAATAACGGGGAAGTAAGCAGATTTATAAAACAAATAGAAATAGAGAAAATACACACTATCAATAACCAAATATTAGTAACAAATATTCCAAAAATTAATAAACATAAAATAATTTATAGAAAAACAAAATCAGTAAAAGATAAATTAGGAAAAATATTTAAAGAGAGGATAACCGTTTCAATGTTATGCTCTTACGTATTAAATAAGGAAAAATTCTTTGAGGATTATATAATACAATTAAAAGAAGATAAAATAGAAGAAACGATAGCTGCGAATACATTAGGAAATGTAATACACGATACTCTGGAAGAAATGTACAAGTCGTTAATAGGAGAGGTTGTCAAAATAAAACATCTAAATAAAATCAAAGAAAATTTAGAAAAAATAATTGTCAAAAACTTTAAAAAATATGTGAATGAAAAAAATATAAAAAAGGGGAAAAATATAATTATTGTAGAAACAGCAAAAAAGTATGTGGAGAGTGTGATAAAACTGGATATGTTAGAAATAAAGAGAGGAAATAAATTGAAAATAATATCATTAGAAAAGGAGTTTGAAAAGGAAATATTGATAGGAAAGGGAAAATATAAGATAAAAGGAAAAATAGACAGAATTGATCAAATAAACAAGACTATTAGGGTAATCGATTATAAAACAGGTAAAAAGTTATACGCAAGAAATTTAAATATAAAAGAATTAAATAAAATTAGAACAAAAGAAGGTATTTATAATCTACAGCTATTATTTTATTTAATTGGAGTTTATGAAAAATATAATATAGAAAATATGGAAGTAGGAATAATTTCAATAAAAAACATGAGTGAGGGTATTTTAACAGCAAAAATAAATAATAGTAGTACGTTCAATAAAAATAAAATTATCAAAATTAAGGAAGAAATTAAGATAATAATAAAGGAAATTTTATATAGTGATATTGATTTTAAAAATGATTAATTTTTTTTAAATCAAAATGCTTGAACAAAGTTCAGAATTTCTAATAGTAAATTTTGTATATTTAAATACATATATCTGTAATATAAAATAATTATATTATATTAATGTAATAAATAATGTAAAGTTATGAACATAAAAATAGCTCTTTCAAGACACGTAAATAAAAAAAACAAAAGAGCTATAATTTATGATTGTAGTGAGAGAAAATATAGAAAAAAAATAAGTACAGGGTTGTACTTAGACGAAAAATACCTAAAAAATGGAAAAATATTTATTAATGAAAAGACATCTAGCTCAACATCTTTGCGAATAATATTAGTAAAATTAAAAGAAAAGAAAGAAAAGGCTTTAAATCTATATATTGATAATAAATGGACATATAAAGAACTTGAGCAGCATCTTAAAAGAGGAATAAATCTGTATTCAATTGAGGAATATGTATTAAATTTTTTTTCTAAAACAAAAAATAAAATAACATTAAATGATTATATAAATGTTGTGAAAGTGTTTAAAAAACACTTAAAAAAAGAAAATATTCATTTTAACGATATATTAAAGAGTGGTGTTTTAAATACATTTAAATTTAATGCGCAAAAAAGAGGAATAAAAAACACTTCAATTAACTCATACATGAAAAAAATGGGTGTAATAATGAATAAAGCGCACCATGATGGTCTTATTTTAGAAAGGTTTAAAATTCCTAAATTCTTAATAGAAAAAGAATACTCAAGAAAAAAGAAAATCAACTATAGCAGAGATAAATTAATATTATCAGTAAATAACTGTAATGATATATTTCAAGTTCAAGCTTTGTCAATATTTACACTTTTACTAGTATGTGGGGGGATGAATCCATCAGATTTAATGAATTATACTTTAATAAAAAAAGAAAGTAAAACTCTGATTAACTCGATATTATTTGACCTTAATCATGATTACATGAAATTTAAAAAGTCTAAAAAAGGACTTACTTATAAATACATTAAAATAGGATATAGTATAAGAAATATAATAGATATTGTTAAAACACTTTTTATTATTACTCATTATAAAAAATACCCTTTTATTTTTGCATCATTCACTGATAAAAATAAAATATTCGATATGAACATATATGATAAATCTAGCTTATATAAAAATATATGGAATTTTTATCAAAGAAAATTAAGAGAAGTTTCGTCAATAAAATTTTCCGAAGCTAAAAGCATATATCAAGAATATTTGAAAGAAATTGAAATGACTAAAAATACTAGTGAAATAATGTTTGGAAATATAAAAGAAAACGAAATTTTAAAAATTAAAAATTTATCAGCTACTATGGAAAATATTGAAAAAGCAGAGCAAGATGTGTTAAGGGAAATTGGAATTGATGAAATTAATCAAATAATTATAAATAAACTTAAACTTTTAAATCTTGATTTAAACAATCATAGCTTTAAAAAATGTAAAACTCCATTAGAATTTTCCAAAATGTTAAAAAAAATTAATAGGTATCATAAAGGCTTATAAATTTTAGACTCTGTTTAAAACTATTAAACGACACACCTTTCTCTTTTTCAATTTTTATTGTTTTTATTTTATTAGGAATTAAATCAAAATAGTTATCTGAAAAATTATTTTCAATCGAAGAGCTAACAAATAAATTTTTAACCAAATTCTTTGAACTAAAACTAATTTGAAAATAGTCTTTAATGCTATTTACCTCATATTCAAATTTTGGTTCAGTTAGATCTAAATTTTTAAATTCTGTTAAATATTCTATTTTTTCAGAAATTATTTTTTCTTCTTTATAAATTTTTGCATGTAAGTATTTGTTTCTTAAAAAACCCTCTTTTTTTAAGAAAATACTATAATCTATATCCATTATTTTTTTTGAATTATTTGGGGCTGATTTAAATTTCTTTGTCCATGTTTTAATTAATTTACCTTTAAAATCTCGTAATTCTAAATTTAATCTTAAATTATCTTCATCAAGAAAATCGTTAATATAATAAAGATCTATCATATCAGATCGCTTGTAAAAAGATAATAATACTGGCGCAAATGATTCTTTTGTTTTGTAGTGTAATGCTTTCCACTTTCCATAATAATCAATGCTAGACCATGATGCAACTGGCCAACAGTCATTAAGTTGCCAGTATAAACTACCCATACAAATATCTCTATTTCTTCTATGAGCTTCCATGCCTACACTAATTCCTTCAGCCTGAAGTAATTGACTAACATAAAGAAAATGTTCAAACGAATCAGGAATATTATATTCACGTAGCATGTATTCTTCAATGGTACTATTTCCTATACTAGACCTTTGATGTGACTTCATTACTTCCGAATAAATATCATAATCAGACTCATCTGTGTATTTTTTTACAGATGAAAACTCTGGAAAAGACTGAAAACCAAATTCAGACATAAAACGTGGAATTTTGGTTTCATAAGTGCTAAAAGCTTCTTTCCCCCACCATACTCCCCAATAATGAGCATTTCCATGTGTTAGAGATTCTTTAATGCCTAATGAGCTACTTGGAGAAGATGACCAATACTGAGTATTTGAATCATATTCTTTTATAACCTCAGGGAGTATATTATGAAAAATCTGCTCATATGAGTCAAATATTGTATCAGCTATTGATTGAGATTGGTTCTCAATCACATTATTTTTCCAGCCCCAATTTTCCCATGCAGATAAAACTTCATTATTTCCACACCAAAGTGCCAAAGATGGATGAGATCTAATTCTCTTAACATTATAAATTGCTTCTTCCTTAACAGAATTTAGAAAATCTTTGTTTCCAGGATACATAGCACATGCAAACATAAAATCTTGCCAAACGAGTAGACCATACTTATCACACAGTTCATAAAATATATCTTCCTCATATATTCCTCCTCCCCAAACTCTAATCATATTCATATTTGCATCAACAGCTGATGATAGTATCCTATCATAATCTGCCTCTTTAACTCTTGGGAGAAAAACATCTTGTGGAATATAGTTTACTCCTTTCATAAATGTTGGGATGCCATTAACTTTAAAGAAAAAATTACTCCCGATTGAATCCTTTTCTGTAACTAATTCTATTGTTCTTAATCCAATTGATTTTGATACTTTAGAAATATAATTATTAGATTTTATTTCAAGTCTAACATCATAAAGTTTTTGCTCACCCATACCATTTGGCCACCATCTCTCAAAATCTTGAATTTCAAACGGTATTAAAAACTTATTTTCACCATCTTTTAAGTCAATTTTTTTTTCTAATATGCTTCTGTCATCTAAGAATATTTCAGCAATCAAATTTACATTAGAACCTTTAGAAAAAATCTCCAGTTCAGCATTTAATAAAGCAGTATCTTCAATAATTTTTTGATTAAAATGTAAATCTTCTATTTTAAAATTATTCCAAAAGTTGAGCTTAATTGGCCTCCAAATTCCAGAAGTTACCAATCTGGGGCCCCAGTCCCAGCCATAAGAATAGGGCGCTTTTCTTGTAAAAACCCCTACTTTTTTGTTGCCCTTAACCTTCCCAATTTCTGAAAGATCATTGGCATTTTCTGGAAGCTCATAGCCTAATTTGTCAAATTTATCTATTCCAGTGTTTATAGGAGACTTAAACTTAATTAATAAATCATTTTTTCCTCTCTTAATATACTTTTTAACCTCAACCTTTTTACCTACAAACATATTTTCTGAACTGTATATCAAAGAATCGTTTAAAAAAACATTTGCGTAAGTATCCAGGCCATAGAAATCTAATTCAATACTTTCAAAATTAAAATGATTTTCATTTACTTCAAAATCAGTTTTATAATGCCAATCTAACTTATCAACCCACTGTAATTCATGCTCATTAAGTCTATAAAATGGATCATGAATTTTATTGTTATCAATTAAATCTAGATGGACAGTCCCAGGAACTGTAGCTGACAAAAAAGTATTTTCTGCACTTGACTTGAATTCCCAATTTGAATTCAAGTCAAGTATAAATTGTTCATTTTTTTTGTAGCAAGACACTAAAATGAACATTGTTAAAAAAAATAATAAATAGCTATTTTTTAAATTCATACATTTAACAAATTATGAATTCTAAATTTTAAAGAAAAATGAATAATTTAAAATTTTTAATGTTTTATAAAAATGTTTGCTAAAAATAAGCTTTTAACGTTAATTATTTTTATGTCAGGTTTAAGCTTTTATTCACAAGATAAAATCGCTGATACAACCAAAATCATTGGCTGGCAAAAATCAGGAAAGACCAGTTTTTTAATTAATCAGACTGTATTCAATAATTGGGTTTCTGGAGGAGAAAATAGTGTTGCTGGTACTCTTTCTGTCGACTATAATCTTAATTTTTACAATAATGGTTGGTCTTGGGATACAAAAATGATTGGGTCATTTGGAGTTAATAAAAATAGTGATAGCAAATATTTTAAAAAAATAGACGACAGAATCGAAATAAACTCTGTGATGGGTAAAAAATTTATAGAAAAATATAGCTTTTCAAGTTTCTTGAACTTTAAGACCCAATTTGCTAAGGGATTTAAGTATTCAAATAATGAAGATGGAAATGAAATAAGAACTGAAAAAACAAGAATATTTTCTCCTGCCTATATTCAGCTTGGTGTTGGAATATATTGGAAAGAAAGTAATTCTCTATGGGTTAATTTTGCTCCTATTACAGGAAGGTTGATTCTAGCAAGTAAGAAATTTACAAATGATTTAAATGAAGGAGAGGAATATTTTGGTATACCAAGAGGTCAAAATTCAAGATTTGAATTAGGTGCATCAATCAGTGCTTTCTATAAATTTGAATTAATTGAAAATATAATGTTAGAGCAAAGAATAAACCTTTACTCAGATTATCTTTACAAGCCTGATAATATAGATGTTGACTATACACTTTCGGCATTTATGAAAATAAACGATTATCTTTCGACTACGCTTATAATTCAATGTCTATATGATGACAATGCGATAAAAAAAATACAATTAAGAGAAGTTTTTGGGCTATCGTTTATTATAGATATTTTAAAATTACCAAAGATTATCTAAAATTATCTACTCCTCAGTTTGGCTAACATTCTCAAAATCTCTAAATATAGCCAAATTAGAGTAACCAGTAGTCCAAAAGCGCCATACCATTCCATGTATTTGGGAGCGCCTTTTTCAACTCCTTCTTCGATAAAATCAAAGTCAATAACTAGATTTAAAGAAGCCACCACTATTATAGCTAAGGAAATTCCTATACTCATCATTGAAGAATTCTGGGGACTCAACAAAGAGATACCAGTCCCAAAGAAGCCCATAATAAAATTTATAAAATAAAGAAGTACTATTCCACCTGTAGCAGCAAAAACACCAAGTTTAAAATTTTCGGTTGGTTTTATTATTTTAGTCCTGTATGCAAATAATAAAGAAAATAGAATTAGTACTGTCAGGGAGATAGCTTGTAACACAATTCCTTCGTATTGTGTACTGTAAAAATAAGAAATGGATCCCAAAGCTAAACCTTCCAGAATAGCATATAATGGAACCGTATATGGCGCCCAATCTTTCTTAAATATGGTAAGAATAGCCAAAATCAAACCACCTATTGAACCAAATAATATCATAGATTCCATATTTGGAGAGAATGTATAATATGCAGAAGCAATTAATAATACTAAAGAGATTGCAGTTTTATCAACTGTTCCTTTGATAGTCATCTTAGTGTCTAGTAATAAAGATGAATTATTATTGATTTGATCAGAAAAGGTGTTTGAATTTAGGGCTGGATTTGAAGTCCTGTACGATAAATGAGAATTGCTCATAATTATAAATTTATATGACAAATTTAATTAATTATTCTTATACTGTTAAGTAATTGTAAATCAAATAGTAACACTTGATAAATTAACATATTTAAGGTTAAAAAATTATTGATTTCGTAATAAAAAAGTTGATTTTTAAATAATTTCGTATATTTGCATCATATTAACTAAAAATTGATTTAAAATGAAAAAATTATTACTTTTTATTACAGTACTATTTTTTGGAATTTCTACTATTAACGCACAAGATGATGCAAGCTATGGCTATGCTCAGGGTGACTGGTTAATGGGTGGAAGTGTTACTTTTAACTCTTCTGACACCGATGGTGTTGAAGAAAGCGGATCAATGATTGCGCCAGCTGCTCATTATTTTATTAATGATGAATGGGCTATCGGAGCTTCAGTTGGTCTAATGAGTAGTGAAACAGACGGAGACAAAATGTCTGATACACACTTTTCTTTTACTGCTAGGAACTATTTCATGGAATTAAATGAAAGAAACAAAATATACTTTAGTTTAGGCTTAGGTATGGCTAGTGGTGATAGTTATAGTGACAGTGCCACTTCATTAGGAGCTGGTTTTGGTATCAATTATTTCATGACAGAAAATATTATAATTGACTTTAATCTTGCTAACATATTATCTTACAATAAGCAGGGTGATAATTCGTCAATGAATATTGGATGGGAAGGCTCTATCAATAACAGATGGGCAAGCCCAACATTAGGGATTATTTTTAAGTTATAAGTCAATTTAAAAATCCTATTAATAAAAACCGCCCAATGGGCGGTTTTTTTATGCATTAATTTTTATTTATAAATTCTGCTATTATATTAACTAAATTGTTGTCGATTGGTAGATCAGGGTTACCATACGTTTGAAGATTTAAAATAAAATTTTCACTTGCTTGACGAAAAACATGATTCATTCCTTCAACAATCTCTAATGTTGAACTGGGTGCGGCATCATAAAGCATTTGAGCATCCTTAACCTCGATTTGAATATCGTTTGTACCTTGAATTATCAAAATAGGAATATTTAATTTTGAGATTTCTTCTCTAGGATCATAACTGGCAGCATCAATAAGAAAACTTTGAATACCAGGACCAAATAAATTGTTAAGCATAGGCGGAACAGAATCAACTAGTTTTTTAGCTCTTAATTGTACAATAATAGGGTCAGACATTGATTTAATATATGGAGCCCTATTAGAAAGTTGTCTTTGAATGACGGTCAAATAATCCTCACCAGCTCCAGCAATGGAAATAAATTTATCAAGCTCTGATTTTTGACCTGCAATCATTCCGATTAATGACCCTTCGCTATGACCAATAACTGTTATTGAATTGTAATCATTAGATTGTATAAAATATTTTATTATTTCACCTACATCATTAGTAAAATCTTGAAATTTAATTTGATTATCAGATGTTAAATCTCCTATACTTTTAGCAACTCCTCTTTTATCAAATCGATATGAGCTTATACCTTTCTTATAAAGTTCATCAGCTAAAATTTTCAAATAATTGCCTTTTATTGAAGAATTATTTCCATCTCTATCAGTTGGTCCTGAACCCGCAATTATAATAGCTAAATTAGACTGCGGTTGTTCATGTTTTAATAATGAACCATATATTTTATGGCTATCAAAACTACTTATTACTATCTCTTGACTTATTAAGCTGTTAAAAGCAAATAAAAAAAATATTAAAAATTTATTCATAAATTAAAGAATAAAAATTATCCCATTGTGAAATACATTATCAAGGCAATCATAAATAGGATTGATAATGCAGGATATGATTTCTTTATTGGGTCTTTAACTTTAAAATGCATAAAAACAGCCGCAATCATAAGAGCAGCTAAAACAATTAAATTATAGAAAAGTAACTTTTCTATCCATATACTTATAATTAGCATTATTGCAATAGCTACTTTTAAAAACCCTACAAGATACATAGACCACTCAGGGAGACCATAAGCTATGAATTCTTCATTCATGTTTTTGGCATTACCACCTCTGTATTCAGTAGTTTTATTAAATCGCAAAAGCCATACATTAATAAGTCCAATTGAAATTATTAACTGTAAAATCATAATAAATTTCATGTCAAAATATTTTTGGTTATTAGTTTAAATATATAAAATTATTTTAATTGCTTGGGGAATTTTAAATCAATAAGATTACAATTTTCAATAGAGATATTATTCCAACCATTACAATCAAAATCAATAACGGCAATTCCGGTAGTTGGCAAGTTGTCTAACGTAATATTAGTAATAAGATTTATAAAATTTGTAAGCCCTGGATTGTGGGCTATAATCATAGCCGAATTATATTGATTAGGATAATTTTTTATAAAACTTAAAATCGAATTGGCTGAACAATGATACAAATTGTCATCATAATTTATATTTTTAAATTCAATATTTAATCTAAAAAATTTAGATGTTTCAAAAGTTCTTAATGAACTACTTGAATGAAGAATATCAATATTATCCATTGTATTACTTAAATATTTAGACATTAAAGGACCGTCAGTCTTACCCCGATTGTTAAGAGGTCTATGGAAATCACTTAAACTTAAATCTTTCCACGAAGATTTTGAATGCCTAACAATAATAATTTTTTTCAAACTAAAATTTTAATAAAACATTTAAGTTTTTGAATTTATAATTATCCTAATTTAGCACTTTTATTTTTATGGACTCATTAACTCAAATTGTTTTAGGAGCATCTGTAGCAGAAGCTTCATTAGGAAAAAAAATTGGCAATAAAGCAATTGTTCTTGGTGCAATTTCAGGAACCATTCCTGACCTAGACATTGTACTGAGATTTTTTGTTGATGATCTTACTGCTTCGGTAATGCATAGAGGGTTTTCCCATTCACTTATATTCCCCTTCATCGCTGCCCCAATTCTTGCATGGATTTTAAAAAAAATATATTATAAGTATTCTGACGTAAGCTTCTACGATTGGTTGAAAATGTTCTTTTTAGCAATAATTACACATCCTTTACTTGATGCCCAAACAACTTGGGGAACTCAACTATTTTGGCCCTTTGAATGGCGGGTAGCTATTGAAAACATATTCATTATTGATTTTATATATACACTTCCTTTTTTAACTTTTCTCATACTTACTTCATTTCAAGACAGGCTTTCAAAAAAAAGGAGGCTATATAATTCACTTGGACTAATTATAAGTTCAGCATATTTGCTTATTACCTTATCATTTAAAGGAATCGCACATTATAATATTGCAAAAGCATTAGAGAAAAAAAATGTTGAATATATAGATATTAATACAAGAGCCACATACTTTAACAGTATTTTATGGTCTGGTCAAATTGAATTAGAAGATTCTTATATGTTCACTTATTACTCTTTATTTGATAAATCAATGCCTGTTTTTACCAAAAAGTTTCCTAAAAACCATGATATGTTACAGCCATTTATCAATGACAAAAAAATTCAACAATTAATAATTTTATCAAATAATCATTACATCATGACTAATGAAAATGATAAATTAATTTTCTGGAATTTAAAGCTTGGGTTAAAGGGGTTTGATGAAAAAGCTTCCCCGTATATATGGTCATATGTTATCGAAAAAAATAATAAAGGGCAATTACTATTAGGCGAAACAAACGAAAAAATGGATGCTTTGAAAATTCAAGAAGAAAGATCATTTAGAAATAACAGAAAATACTCAGAAGAATTTAGTAAGTTTTATGAGAGATTAAAAGGAATTTAATTTAATTTTGATTAATGCCTACACCGCTTATTATTATAGTTACTTTATTTGTTTTGAATTGGATTATTAGAATTCTAATAAGAAAAAAACCTCAAAATAAATCATTAATGAAATTAAGTTTTTTCGTCAGTTTTAGTATGATTGCTTATACAATTTATTATTTCTTTTTTGTAAAATAATTCACGCGATCAAATGAAAAGCTAATTAACAGTAAAGGTTACCTGTTTAATTTCTTTACCAAGTTCTACGCTACGGTCTCCTGGTGAGCTTCCACCAACAAATATATTGAAGATTCCTGGCTCTATTTCTTTTATACCTTTCTCGTTAAAAGAGCCAATCATATTATGATCAAGAGCTATGTTTATTTTCTTCTTTTCCCCAGGCTCAAGATGTATTCGTTTAAAAAATATTAAAGAAGAGTTAGGTGTTCTAAAGGAAGAATTAACATCCTTTATGTAAACTTGAACGACTTCTTCTCCAGCAATATCACTGTTATTTAACACTTCAAAATTTAAGTGAATCATATCGCCAATCTCTATTTTATTTTTTTTAAGGAATAGCTCCGAATAATCAAAACTTGAATAGCTTAATCCAAAACCAAATGGATACATTGGTTTATACTTTGTGAATTTATAAGTTCTATTTTCCATACTATAATCATTATAATCTGGAAGGTGGGATATAGATTCAGGGATTGTTATAGGTAGCTTCCCTGAAGGATTAACATCTCCAAAAATTATATCTGCTAAAGCATTTCCACCTTGTTCGCCCAAATACCAAGCATAAACTATTGCATCAACATAATCAGAAATTTCTGAAAGATCGATAGCAGACCCTGCTTTAATAACTAAAACTATTGGCTTGTCACCTGCACTATTTCTTAAATCTTTTAAATAATTTATCTGATTTCTTGGTAGTCTTATTGAGTTTCTGTCACCATTTGCATCTGATGAAATTGCATCGCCTTCTTCTCCTTCAATTAAAGCTGAAATACCCATTACAGCAATTGTTACATCGCTAGAAGCAGCCAAGCCTGTTGGCCATTTCTGCCTGTCTCTTTCATTAATTAAATCAACTCCTTCATTAAACCTGATGATTGTCCCATTAGAAACCTTGTCCACTATACCTTCTAATGGTGTAACAATATTGGGACTTAATCCATTATAATTTGCAAGCAATGTATTTAGGTTTGCTGCATTTGGGCCAGTGATAAAAAGTCTATTTATACTTTTTGATAAAGGAAGGATATTGTTTTTATTTTTTAATAATACTATTGACTTAGCAGCTACACTTCTAGCTAAATTTATATGCTCTTTAGTATTTATATTATTTTTGTTTAGTTTATCATAGGGGTTATCATCAATATCTTTTAAAATTCCAAGCTTTAGTCTTGTCATAAATAATCTTTTCAAAGAAATATCTAGATCATTTTCAGTCAAAAAACCTTGATTAATAGCGCTAGGAATCAAATTATATAATGAGCCGCAATTTAAATCTACTCCACCCTTTATTGCATAAGCTACACTCTCCTCATCTGAAATTGTAAAGTTATGACCTGATTTAATGTCATATATAGCTCCGCAGTCAGAAACAACATGACCCTTAAATCCCCAAGATTTTCTCAATAAATTATTCAACAGTAATTCACTTCCACAGCAGGGTTTATCATTTAATCTATTATATGCACACATAACTATTTCTACATTTGCATCAACTAATTCTTTAAATGCGGGCAAGTAAGTTTCTGTTAAATCTTGAGCAGTAACTTTTGCATTAAAGCTATGCCTATTTGCTTCTGGTCCTGAATGTACAGCAAAATGTTTTGCTCCTGCAGCAACCTTTAGATACTTGTAATGGCTCCCCTGCAAACCATAAACAAATGCTTTGCCCATTTTACCGGTTAAGTAAGGGTCTTCCCCATATGTTTCGTGCCCACGACCCCACCTAGGATCTCTGAATATATTTATGTTTGGAGACCAAAAAGTTAATCCAGTATACTCTGTTTTTATTCCTTTTTTCTTAAATATATTATGTATTGCCCTGGCCTCACTAGAGATTGCATCTGCAACCTGTCTTATCAGCTCTGTATCAAATGTTGCACCCATTGCAATTGCTTGAGGAAAAACTGTCGCTTTAGAAGATCTTGCAACTCCATGCAAACCTTCGTTCCACCAATTATACATTTCTATTCCGTGGTTAGGAATTGCAGCTGAGTTACTTAACATCTGTGAGGACTTCTCTTGAATTGTTAAGAGAGAGATTATACTGTCTGCAGTTCTCTCATAAGAACTGATTATTTCAAATGAAGGATTATAAATATTTTCTTGTGAAACAAGATTAAAATAAATTAAAATTGTATTTAAAAAAAATAATGAAATTTTTAAATTTATCTTAAACATATTATTCTAATTTACAATAAAAAATAACATGAATGTATTAATTACAGGGAGTACTGGAATGGTAGGCAAATCTGTTTTATTTGAATGTATTAAAGATAATAGAGTTAAAAAAATATTTCTGTTAAATAGAGTTTCATCAAATGTCAAAAGTTCTAAAGTTTATGAATATATTATAGATGATTTTTTGAAAATTAAAGAACTGAGAGATAAATTAAAAAAATGCAATGCCTGTTTTCATTGCATGGGAATTACTTCTTTTGGACAAAATCCTGATTATTATTATAAGGTCACTTTTGAAATGACAAAAGTCTTAACAGATTTTATCTATGAAATAAATCCCGATTCTATAATGACTTACGTTTCAGGTGAGGGAACAAATTCAGCAGAAAACAGTAAAATAAGTTGGGCTAATGTAAAAGGGAAAGCAGAAAACTATATTTTAAAAAAAGGATTAAAAGACGCCTACATGATAAGATTGGGTTTATTAATTCCAGAAAATGGAATCAAAGCAAAAACAAAATTATATAACTTTTTCTACACTTTAATGACACCATTTTACCCATTGATGAAATTGATTCCTTATAATACAACCAGTTCAAAGCTAGGTTTAGCAATGATAAATTGTTTTTATTACCCCTCAAATGATAAATACCTAAACAATAAAAAAATTAACACGCTTTCTGCTAAACACATGAATAAATAATATATAATGACTATTTTTATTTTTATAAAATAAAAATAGATGAAAAAATTATTCATTTTTATTGTTTTTGTCTTTGTATTTACAAACTCAAATAGTCAAGAAATTGGTTTTGGACTAACAATTCAAGGGCCTTCTTCAGGTTTAAGCGGAAAGGTTGTTTTTGACAATACTCATGCTGGAGAAATAATATTTGGGGTGTTAGGGACTGTTAATAATCTTTCAGGAAAATATTCTTATTACATTAACAGGGAGAATAAATTAGATAAATATATTTATTTACAAGCTGGAAATTGGAAATACAATTCTATAGGAGTGGATGAGTCGGTTTTTGGATATGCTATAGGTGTTGGTATAGACTTTTCTTTAACATCTTTTTATTGGTGGCCCAAAAACCTTAAAACCTCCATTGAGTTAGGTTTAAATAAAGTAAATTTAAATTATTATGATTATCCCTCAATCAATTTTGGTGTTGGATTGCATTACTACTTAGACTGATGAAATTAAAAAATATTAAATATATTTTAATTGTTTCATTGTTTTTCTCATGTCAAGCTGATAATGATATGGAAAACTCAGAAAATCAGCTTATATCCTCAATAATTTCAGGAGTTGATATTTCAGACTATCCAAAGATATCAAGTTTTAACCCAACTTTTTATGATGAAAATAATAACAAAATTAGCTTTATTAATTCACTAATTCAAAACGGTGTAAATACAGTTAGACTAAAATTATGGGTAAATCCTGTTAATGAACATTCATCTCTTAAAGAAGTAAAACAATTTTCAAGTGAATTAAAATCATTAGGTTTTAAAATTTTGATCACTCCTCATTTTTCTGATACATGGGCTCATCCAGGACAACAACAAACCCCAAGTGATTGGGCGCAATTAAGTTTTGAGGAATTAAAAAATCAAGTATATGCTTATACAAGTCAAATAATGAATGAAATAAATCCAGATTACATTCAAATTGGAAATGAAATAAATACAGGTATATTATTCCCTCACGGAAGAATTGCAGATAATCAAGACCAGTTTGTTGAATTGGTAAAACAGGGTGCTAATGCAGTCAGAAATAGCTCAACTAATACAAAAATTATTCTTCATTGTGCTGGGTTTCAATCCTCTGACTGGTTTTTTAATATTGTAGATGAAGTTGATTATGACATTATAGGAATCTCATATTATCCTATGCACCACGGAAAGTCATTAAATGATTTACAAACTCAATTATCAAACCTTTCAAGTAATTTTGAAAAAGAGATCTTAATTGCAGAAACTTCTTATCCGTTTACCTTGGGTTGGAATGATTGGACAAATAATAATTTAGGATATGAAGAGCATCTTATACTTCCTGATTATCCGGCAAGTCCACAAGGGCAAAAGGATTTTATTAGAGATATTAAAAACCTAATATTTGAAGTCAATAATGGGATAGGGTTTTGCTACTGGGGCGCAGAGCGAATTGCTTGGGATGGAGAAACCTCAATAAACGGATCAACTTGGGAAAACCAAGCTGTCTTTGATTTTAATAACAAAGAACTTCCTGTATTAGAAGAATTTAATTTGGATTAAATTGCAGTTTTTTTATGGCATGATTTTTTATGTAAACTACTTAAAAAATCATGAAAAAAATACTTTACTTATTTATTCTAGTAAGCTTTTATAGCTTTTCACAACAAACAGTTGATTTAAATAATAGCTCTGTAAAATGGACCGGAAAAGCAATTGCTGGAAAATCTCACTTTGGAACTTTATCATTTAAGTCAGCCAATTTAACCATTAAAAAAGGTAATTCTGTAGAAGGAGGTTTTATTGTTGATATGACTTCATTATCTGTGGATGACCTTACTGGTAAAGGAAAAAAATCATTAGAAGGCCACTTGATGTCTGATGACTTTTTTAGTGTAGATAAATTTAACGAAGCAAATCTAGAAATACTTGGTTCAAAAGCCGAAACCAGTTCAGATGGTATGTCTGGTCGATATATAGTGGATGGAAATCTTACCATCAAAGGAATAACAAATCCTGTAACATTTGAAATATCGTTATATAAGGAAAATACTTATCGTGCAACACTAGTTTTTGACAGATCAAAGTTCGATGTAAGATACGGATCGGATAGTTTTTTTGATAATTTAGGAGATCGAGTAATTCTTAATGAAATTGAGCTGGTGGTTGATCTTGTAATTATGTAAATTATTAGACTAAATAAAAATAGATACCCTACTTTAAACGTTAGGGTATCTATTTTAATTTTTTATCAGCCTAAAGACTACTTTTTTATTTTCAGAAATAACAGATAAAAAATAAATTCCTGCTTTCTCATTAATATTTAAATTAAATTTTTGTCCCTGAACTAAAGATTTAGTTATTATTTTTCTTCCTAATATATCATTTAACTGTATGTTTATATCGTTATAATTATTTCTTAAATCAACAGTGATAATTCCGTTAGTAGGGTTTGGATAAATAATCGGCTTTAAAGGGAAACTGTTTTCTATTATACCTAGACCTGACTCTATAATAAAAACAGTATAATCTTCAGTTTCTCCATAGGTGGTTTCAACACAAGGGTCAATTGGTACATCTCCACTCCAATTAGATTTAGCTCTTAAAATATGTTCTCCTAAATTTACATCTTGTGGGATGTTAATAGTAATAGTTTCTGTGTATAATCCAGCTGCCTCTCCAGGAGCAATAACAAAATTGTCTAAAAGAACTTCATCTTCGGTAAAATCTAAATCGTCATTGTAATCAATCCAAACTTTAATATACTGATCTCCATAACCTGTTGTTACTGTTAAATCATAATCTAATCCTTGTTCTAGCTCGGTAGATAAAGAGGTGAAATTTCCATATCCCTCACACCCAGAGGTGTTGTTAATTTCTGCTATCTGAAATAATTGAAAACCATCGTTATAGTCACAATTCATTGATGGTGTACATAAAATATTAGCCTTTACTTGATACATAAATTTATAGGTTTCAGAAATTAATCCGTCTACAGATTCAGCATAAACCTTAAAAAATACTTTTGTTCCTGATTCAAAATTTGGTATCGCTGAGTTTGAAACCCAAATATTATTTTCTGAATTTGACATTTGGATTGTTTCAGAAAGTGACTCTGTTGACCATTCAACATATACATTATTTAAATCTCCATCATGCTCAATTGTAGAAGTAACAAATTGATCTATCCCTTCTTTTGGCTGTGTATCAGTAGGTTGATTAGAAATTCTTGTTGTTAAAATTGAAGGATAATTTTCTCTTCCTGAGAGAGAATATTCCCAAAGGCCTCTACCCCAAGTGGTCCCTCTTAATGTGTTAGAGCCATACACAACCTCTAACTCCATAACAGTTGTGTTTGGAAGATTTTCGTTAAATAGTTGCCAGTTGTTTTCATTCATACTTTTCTTGTAAACACCAATCTCAGCACCAAGATAAATTGTTGAATTTTCGGTATGATCAATCACTACTGACCTGATTGGCATATTACCCAGATTATATGTGATATTCTGCCAGGTATCACCCATATTATTAGAAATATATATCTTTTGTCCATTATTTCCATACGTGCCATATGTAACAATTATTGTATCATCATTCTTTGGATCAAAAGCAATGTCTGTTATAAATTGATTTGGAAGACCTTGAGAAACTTCAGTGAATGTTAAGCCTCCATCATTTGAAATTTTAAGTCTATTGTAGTCAGAAACAGCAATTATATCAGAATCATTTTCAGCGATTGCAGCATTTTGAATATTTCCAGAAAATAAACTATTACCAAGGGTGTTCCATGTAGATCCAAAATCATCGCTTCTGTATAAAATATTTGTCATCGTATAAATACTCATTTGATTATTTGGATCGTACATTAAAGGAGTTACCCAATCTCCACTAAAATCTTCAGGATTTACCCCATCTTGATTATATCCTCCATCTTTAGTTCTCCTTTTACCTCCAAACTGTAAGCTACCAATCATCCAATCATCGTTTAAAGGATGGATGATTCCTTCCATTCCATCAGCACCATAAAATTCTATCCATGTATTTTCATTCTTAATACTTGTTCCATTATCCTGAGAACCGGTAATTGTTCTAAAATGATTTGATTGACTTGCTCCCAAACAGTAGTTTTCCCTTATAGATTGGCCTTCAAAAATCTCCCAACTTATCCCAAAATCACTACTTTTAGCTAATAACCCATCGGTATTAACCCAGAACACACCATTATAACTTTTTGCCCCCCTAATATCAGCATGGACATATTGACCTGTTGTATCATAATTTGCATTCCCAGTAGCCCAATAAGTTACTTGATTAAATGTTTGTCCTCCATCTATACTCCTATGAGTATCTATATCGCCCAAAATCATATAATTTGTATCTATATCATTTACAACAAATGCTCCATAATTTGAAATTCCTGGATTACTAATAAGGGAAAAAGTTTCTCCTAAATTTTCTGATTTCCAAACCCCATCACTCGTCCCAATAAAAACACAATTTTCACAAGCAGCAGAAACTGATAATCTAATATTGCTATTATTCCCAGAAATATTCCCAGATTGGATAAAACTTAATCCAGCATCAGAAGAAACATATATTTTTGAATCTTCATTATATGTAGATGCGTAAATAATATTTTCGTTTGTAGGGTGAAATTCAATATAATCATAATCTTGGTTATATTCCCATGAACTACCAGTCTGAGTAAATGAAAATGATTGGAAATTGTTTTCTGATCTAAATATTCCTTCTGAAGTTCCTGCAAAAACAAGATCTGGGATAGTTGGATGATACATTATCTTGAATATACGATTATTCGTTCCTAATCCTCCCCAATTTAAATTATCCGAGTTAAAATTTGTAACAGACCAATTAGCTCCGCCATCTAAAGATTGATAAATCCCGTGAGTAGTTCCGTTATAGGAATTTCTTACATTAATTAAAACATGATTTGGATTTGATGGTGATACAGCAATTGTATTTACCCCTGAAGCAAATAAAAAATCTGTAGTATTTTCCCAAGTTACACCACCATCCAAAGTCTTCCAAAATCCTCCGCTTCTAGAACCTAGAAAAATTCGATTTTGATCAATAGGGTCAATATAAAAACTTTCAATACGTCCTAAACCAACTGCATAATGGCCAGTTACCTCTTCAATATAATATGGTCCTAATTCTTCCCATCCATTATCAAAATTTGATTTATTTGAATCTGTATTTTTTGAAATAAATTCTTTAAATTCTTGAGAAACAAAGTTTGGCTCAACAGTATTTCTGTTACCGCTAGGATAATATTTAGGTTCATTTTCATAAAGCCATCTTTGATAAGCTTTCCAGCCAGAACCTTTTTTTGTTTTATCAATATTTTTAAAATACTCTTCAGCTTCTTCTACAACATCATATAAATTAACATTAAGATCATTAGCCATTTCTTTCCAGGTTTGGGAGTAAGAAAGGCCTGTATATAATAGAGTAAAAAATATTAATATATATCTCAAAACAAATTTTTATACAATTTACAATAATTTAGAATAAGAAGATGTCACTGAAAATGAAAGCCCTATTTAATCAATAGCTAGTTTTGAAGGGCCCTCAAAATGACAGACTCCATTATTTCATAACCTTTACTATTTGGATGAACTAAATCATTTGCAGAAGTATAATCAGGTACTTTTAATCCCCCTTTTCCATCATTCATTTTAGAGTAGTAATCAACATATACTATATTGTTTTTTAAACAGTACTCTTTAAGTTTTTTGTTAAGTTTAATGACTTTATTTGCTGGGTTTATATTTGGTGACCAAGGAAAGTCTTTCGCTGGAAGAACCGAACATATATAAGGCTTAACTCCATACTCTTTTGCAATCTCAGACATTGAAAAGATATTTTCAGCAATATTAGAAATTGTCATTTTACCTGTGTTGCCAGCAATATCGTTTATACCTGCCAAAATCACCACAGAAATTGGCTTTAGATTTATAACGTCAGGCTTAAACCTGATTAACATTTGTGGTGTTGTTTGTCCGCTAATACCTCTATTTAAAAATTTATTGTTTTGAAAAAAAACGGGTCTATATTTTGACCAATTTTCTGTAATAGAATTACCCATAAAAATAACAAGATTTGGAATAGGGTTTTTGATTATATCTAAATTTTCAGATTTATACTTAGACAAATTAGCCCAATCGTCGAGTCTTCCACCGCCTTGAATAAAATCAACTTGAGAATTCATATTAAGAAAGGCTAAAATAAATAATATTGTAAAAAAATTTTTCATAGGATTAACCCCCTCTTCCAACTTTTCTAACTCCTCCAGACTTTGATTTATTATTTTGATTAGTAGCTTTATTTTTTTCTGATTTTTGATTAGAATCCTTCAGCTTATTTTTAGATTTCTTATCAAATCTACTTCCAAAAAATTTACTTGGCATAATTTATTTATTTAATTGGTTAAACACTTTTTCAGGTATAATCATTTCAATTGCTTGAGTATTCTCTTTTGAAATTTCAGAGTATTTCCACTCTTTTTCAAATTTAACAGCAATCATTGATTGAATAGCGTTAATATAAATTGTATTCTCGTCAAATTTAACAGCATCTTGACCATGTATTCTTATAAAATTTTGTTTTAGTTCTTCAATAGCAGCGAGCATATCACCACTTAATTCAATAACTGTATTGGCCTTATAATCAATCCTACAATAATCAGAATCTTCGTGTCTAATAATGTTAGAAATTTTTTCGATACCCAATATATTTATCTTCATATTCATTCCCATTTGAGACATCATTTCAAAAACTCCAATTAATTGTTCTTTTGGAGCTATTTCAAATAATTTGGGGTTCCACATTGATGAAACAGTGCCCCAATCTCCCTGATTATAAGCTTCAGTATACGAATTTAAATCAATCATAAAATTTTTCTCAAGATCAACTTGTGAGAATAATGTGAGATTTGTTAAAAAAAATATACCTAACAAATAGTTTTTCATTTTTTTAAAATTTGATTTAATTTAAATTACAATATTAATAGCAGTATTGCTTAATAAAAAATAATTAAATTTAAAAAAAATAATTCTCATTATATATGAGTAAAATATTTATTTACTTTTTGCTTGGCCTTTTAATTTCTTGTGAAAATATAAAAAAGCAAGATCTGTCTAAGTTAAATATTCCTGATGGAATGATTTGGGTTGAATCAAAATCATTTTTAAAGGGGGCTAAAACTAATGATCAATTTGCAATGAATTTAGAAAAACCTTCTCATAACGTTTTAGTAGATGGTTTTTTTATTGATAAAACTGAAGTAACTAATAAACAATTTAAGGAGTTTGTAAATGCAACTAATTATATTACAGTTGCTGAAAGAGAATTAGATTGGGATGAAATGAAAAAAAATATTCCACCAGGAACTGAAAAACCACATGATTCTATTTTCCAACCAGGTAGTTTAATATTTAATAAAAATGTAAAGTCTTTAAATAATATTAATAATTATCATGCTTGGTGGAAGTGGGAAGTTGGTGCTAATTGGAAGGCTCCAGCCGGGCCTGGATCAAGCATAAAAAACAAAGATAATTACCCTGTGGTTCATATTACATATGAAGATGCGTTAGCCTACTGTAAATGGGCAAATAGAAGATTACCGACTGAAGCAGAATGGGAATCAGCAGCACAGGGAGAATATAATGATGCTATTTTCACGTGGGGCGATAACACAAACTTAATAAGTTTAAATGCAAATACTTGGCAAGGAAATTTTCCGATAAATAATAATGGAGAAGATGGCTTTGAAATGATTGCTCCTGTCAAATCATATCCTGCCAATAGTATTGGAGTTTTTGATATGATAGGAAATGTTTGGGAAATGACTGATGATCTATATAATATTAATTATTACAATGAATTAGGTTCTTCAAAAAAAATTAATAACCCAAAAGGAGCTGAAAGGTGTTATAATCCTTTGATTCCTTATGAAATTCAATACGTTATGAAAGGAGGTTCATTTCTTTGTCATCAATCATACTGTGCGAGTTATAGAATATCTGCAAGAATGAGTTTTGAAATGAATTCTAGTTCGGACCACAGAGGATTCAGGACTGTTGTTACCCCTCAAATGCTACTAAATAAATAGAGTTTTTCTAATGATTCATTCTCTATTTTTTTATATTTAATACAATTAAATTAAATCCAAAAGTTTTAGATGTATTGTTTAGGATTAGATATTGGTAGTTCTTCTGTAAAAGCGGCTTTGGTAGAGGTTAAATCTGGGAAAAGTATTTTAAGCGTTCACGAACCTAAAAATGAAATGAATATCATTTCATTGAATAATGATTGGGCTGAACAGGACCCCAATATGTGGTGGGAGCATACATGCAATGCTATAAAGAGAGTTTGTAAAGAATCTCATGTTGACTCAAAAAAAATAACATCAATCGGGATCTCATATCAAATGCATGGACTTGTAATAATTGACAAAGACGGAGAAATATTGAGAAATTCAATTATTTGGTGTGATAGTAGGGCGGTAAACATTGGGGTAGAAGCATTTTCCCAAATTGGTGAAGAAAAATGCATGTCTCGTCTGTTAAACTCACCAGGAAATTTTACAGCATCAAAGTTAAAATGGGTTAAAGATAATGAGCCTGAAGTATATGAAAAAGTTTATAAGTATATGCTCCCTGGAGATTACATAGCATATAAGCTTACAGGCGAAATTAACACAACCCGCAATGGGCTCTCAGAGGGTATAATTTGGGACTATAAAGAAAATAAGCCTGCAAACTGGTTATTAGAATACTATGGAATTGACACAAATTTAACGCCAGATTTAATTGATAATTTTTCTGTTCAAGGAAAAACTAATTCCATATCATCAAAAGAGACTGGGTTAGCAATAAATGTTCCAGTTACTTACAGAGCTGGTGATCAACCAAATAATGCATTATCTCTAAACGTATTTAATCCAGGAGAAGCCGCACTCTCAGGTGGAACATCTGGGGTTATCTATTCGATAACTGATAATTTAAATTCGAAAGAATCTTCAAGAATAAATCATTTTGCACATGTAAACTATACTGAGAATTTAAAATGTATTGGAAAACTCCTTTGTATAAATGGGGCAGGAATTCAATATAGATGGTTAAGAAATCATAGTATTGATGCTTCGTATGAAAAAATGAATGAAATGGCATCAAAGATTTCTGTCGGGTCGGACGGTATTTCTGTAATTCCTTTTGGAAATGGGGCTGAAAGAATGTTAAATAATAAAAATATCGGTACGCAAATCTGTAATATAAATTTAAATAAACATAGTCACGGACATTTATACAGATCATCTTTAGAAGGAATAGCATTTTCATTTATATATGGAGCAGAAATCTTAAAAAATGACAACTCACCAATTAGTGTTTTAAGAGCAGGAAATGATAACTTATTTAGATCTAAAATATTTGCCAATACAGTAGCTACATTAATTGGGCGCGAAATAGAAATATATAATACTACTGGTGCTTTTGGTGCAGCAAGAGCTTCAGCAATTTTAAACGGACATATAGAAAATTTTAGAAAAAAAATTACCAAAAATGATCATGTCATGACATTTTTGCCGTTAAAAAATAAATCTGAATATGAAGATGCATATTTGAGATGGAAGAAAGATTTAGAAGGGATATTAAATAATAAATAACTTAATTATGAGTAAAGAATATTATAAAGGAATAAAAAAAATTCAGTTCGAGGGTAATCAATCAGACAACCCACTTGCTTTTAAATATTATGATCCAAATAAAATTGTAGCTGGTAAAACAATGAAAGAGCATTTTAAATTTGCTATTGCATATTGGCATACATTCTGTGGTGTTGGATCTGATCCCTTTGGGCCTGGAACTCAAAACTTTGAATGGGATAAATCGCCTGATCCAATTCAAGCTGCAAAAGACAAGGCTGATGCTGCGTTTGAATTTATTGAAAAAATGGGATTTGATTATTTTTGCTTTCATGATTATGATTTAGTGAAAGAAGCTACAACACTTTCTGAATCTGAAAAAAGATTAGATACAATTGTAAACTACATTAAAGAAAAGAAAAACCATTCTGGAATAAAACTTCTTTGGGGTACTGCAAATTGTTTCTCAAACCCAAGATACATGAACGGGGCAGCAACCAATCCAAATTTTAATGTTGTTGCAAGAGCTGGAGCACAAGTTAAATTAGCCCTTGATGCAACCATTGCTTTAAACGGAGAAAATTATGTTTTTTGGGGAGGTCGTGAAGGATACATGTCTTTACTTAATACTGATATGGGTCGTGAATTAGATCATATGGGGGAGTTTTTAACAATAGCAAGAGACTATGCAAGAGCTCAAGGATTTAAAGGGACGTTTTTTATTGAGCCTAAGCCTATGGAGCCAATGAAACATCAATATGATTTTGACTCTGCTACCGCAATTGGATTTTTAAAAGAATATGGATTAGACAAAGATTTTAAACTAAATATAGAGGTTAACCATGCGACTCTAGCTCAACATACAATGCAACATGAATTGGCAGTAGCGGCTAAAGCTGGAATGCTTGGAAGTATTGATGCAAACAGAGGTGACTATCAAAATGGATGGGACACAGACCAATTTCCAAATAATATCCAAGAAACAACTGAAGCGATGCTAGTATTCCTTGAAGCTGGTGGTCTAAAAGGTGGAGGTATTAATTTTGATGCTAAAATTAGAAGAAACTCAACTGATATTGAAGATATTTTTTATGCACACATTGGTGGTGCAGACACATTTGCGCGTGCGTTGATAACAGCTGATAAAATAATTTCTTCGTCATCCTATACTGAGCTTAGAAAAAAACGATATCAAACATTTGATAGCGGAAAAGGTAAAGACTTTGAGAACGGAAAATTAGAATTAAAAGATCTATATAATATTGCCAAAGAATCAAATGAAATAGATCCTGAAAGTGGTAAGCAAGAATTATTTGAAAATATTATAAATCAATATATATAATTTGGTATCAGTTCTTGAAAGTTTGGATTGGATTGTTTTAGCAATATATTTTCTTGCCTTAATCTTTGTTGCTGTTTGGGTAGCATTACAAAAAAATAAAAATACAGAAGATTATTTTTTAGCAGGAAGAAATGTAGGATGGTTTGTTATTGGCGCTTCAATATTTGCGTCAAATATAGGCTCAGAACACGTTGTTGGATTAGCTGGAACCGGATTTGAATCTGGAACTCCAATGGCTCATTATGAACTACACGCTTGGATTGTACTCTTATTAGGGTGGCTATTTTTACCTTTTTATATACGTAGTGGTGCATTTACAATGCCTGAGTTTTTAGAAAAAAGATTTGATTCAAAATCAAGATGGTTCTTATCTCTTTTTTCACTTATAGCATATGTTCTTACAAAAGTTTCCGTTACAATTTATGCTGGAGGAATTGTTGTTTCAGAGTTGTTAGCAATACCGTTTTGGTACGGGGCTATAGGAGTTGTTGTCTTCACTGGCATTTATACAATTATTGGAGGGATGAAAGCAGTGATTTATACTGAAACGCTACAAGCAATAGTTCTAATTTTAGGATCAATTATAATAACATTTTTAGGACTGCATGAAGTAGGCGGGTGGAATGAATTAAGAAATATTGTAATTGCTGAAAGCCCAGATCATTTTAATATGTGGAGACCAATGAATGATCCTGATTTTCCGTGGACCGGGTTATTATTTGGTGGTACGATTGTAGGAGTTTGGTACTGGTGTACTGATCAGTATATTGTACAAAGAACACTCGCTGCAAATAATATTAAGATTGGAAGAAGAGGTGCAATTTTTGGTGCATACTTAAAATTACTTCCAATATTTATTTTCTTAATTCCAGGTATAATTGCATTTGCACTTTCTATACAAAACCCTGACATTTTTGCAATTGAAAAAGCTGATAGAGCCTTTCCTATGCTTGTGAAAACCTTATTACCTGTTGGGTTAAAAGGTTTAGTCGCCGGAGGATTAATGGCTGCATTAATGAGCTCACTTGCTTCAGTTTTTAATTCGTGCTCAACGATTTTTACTATAGATATATATAAAAAATTAAGGCCTAAAGAGTCTGAAAAAAAATTATTAAATGTTGGTAAAATTGCAACTTCAATAATTGTCATTCTTGGAATTATTTGGATACCTATTATGGAAAAAATAGGTGGAGGAGTAATGTATCAATATCTGCAAAATGTTCAGTCGTATATAGCCCCTCCAGTGAGTGCGGTATTTATATTAGGGATTATTTGGAAAAGGGTAAATGCTCAAGCTGCAATTACAACATTGCTAGCAGGATTAATATTATTAATTTTAAGACTTGGGTCTGAAATTTACTTTCAGCCTGAAATTAGTTCAGGTGAAATTATCGATAGCTACATGTTTGTTTTTGCAACTATTAATTTTTCACATATGGCAATACTTATGTTTATTTTTTCAATAATACTTTGCATCACAGTTACGCTCTCAACATCTGAGCCAGATTATCAAAAAATTCTTGGATTATCATTTGGAACATTAACCAAAGAGCAAAGACTAGAAAACAAAAATAGCTATGAGACAATTGATATTGTTCTTTCGGTTATTTTAGTGATTTTAATTATAGGTGTTCTAAGTTACTTTACAGGATAACAACAATTAAGTTACTTCGAATATTGTTCTTTTATTGTGGGCTCTCCACTTAAATACCAATTTGATTTTAAAAAAATATCTGATTTTAATATTGTATCTATAAAGTCATCGCCTCTATTAAAAAAAGAATGCTCTGCTCCATCATATAAAACAACATCACATCTACTACCAACTGATTCCATAATTTTTTTATAATTTATAATCGTTTCAAAAGGTACTATCTTATCTTTTATCCCGGTTAAAATGATAGTAGGCGGAGATCCTTTAGAAATATTATGAATTGGTGAAGCATCTGAAGGATTATCAATCCATAACCACTTCTTTGAACCAAAATCGATAACTGGATTATATAAAACTAAAAGATTAGGTTTAGAACTTATACC
>CEWO01035113.1_pt1 | contig 52598 bp, 48 predicted proteins | sample 361561 | NCBI WGS metagenome assembly CEWO01 (sample SAMEA2623627, study PRJEB7988) | marine metagenome | isolation source: saline water (ENVO:00002010), including
TTTATATCGGTATCAGAAATAGTGAAATGGTGAGGTGTTGCTTCGCATGTAACGTTTACTCCCCTTGATTTAGCTTCTTTAATTATTTCAACTGAGTTATGTGTAGAAACATGACATACATGCAAATGAGCATTAGTATATTCCGCTATAGCTATATCTTTTATGATTCCTAATTCTTCAGAGATATTGGGTATTCCTTTTAATCCATACTTCTTAGAGAAACTTCCTTCGTTTGCAACACCATCTAAAGAAAACGAACAGTCTTCACAATGAGAAATAACAGGAAAAGAATTTTTCTTTGCCAATGTCATAGCATCAAAGAGTAGCTTAGAATTAGAAACTGGAAATCCGTCGTCAGAGATTGCTACACAACCCGCTTTAATATTTTCAATAATTTTTGCCAATTTAAGATTGTTCAGAGACTTGGTAATTGCACCAATAGGAAAGATGTTAACCAAGCCTATCTTTTTTGACTTATCGATAATATATTTTGTAATTTTAGGTTGGTCATTAGCAGGAAATGTATTTGGCATACATGCAATTGATGTAAAACCACCAGCTACAGCAGCTTGAGAGCCTGAAGTAATAGTTTCCTTATGTCTAAAACCCGGATCCCTTAAGTGAACATGAATATCTACCAAACCTGGGGCAACAACAAGGCCTTTAGCATCTACGACTTCATCAAATATTTTCTCATTAATATTTTTTCTATTATGCAAATTAGAGATAATTCCATTTTGAACTTCAATATTCATAACTTTATTAATTTTTTGAGAGGGATCAACTAATAAACCATTTTTTATCAATATCTTCATTTATTTCATAACTCTTTCTAGTAAGATTTGTCTACACCAGACACCGTATCTTATCTGATCAAAATATTTAGCTCTTTTATCTATATCGAATTCAACAGGAATTTCGCTAACTCTTGGAAACGGATGCATTACTATTGAATTCTCAGGGAGAGATTCAAGCTGCTTCAATGTTAATGAATAATCGTGGACACTTCCTCTTTCCTTTTGAACTCTTGTTACATACAGTATGTCTGTTTCTTTTAATACCTCATTTATATCACTAGTCTCATAGCAACTTTTAGGTAAATCTGAAGATAAGCTTAAATCTTTAGGGCTAACTAAATTAAAGTGATTATTCTCAAATCTATTCAATAACTTAACAAGGCTTTTGACTGTCCTTCCATTCTTTAAATCTCCAACCAATGTAACTCTAAGGTTTGAGAGTTTTTTGTTAAAAAAATTATAAATTGTAAACCCGTCTATAATAGTCTGTGTCGGGTGCTCAGAATTACCATCACCGGCGTTAATTATTGGAACAGAGCTAACTTTTGCAGCAGTGTCTGCGGCACCATTATCTGGATGTCTTACAACTATGGCATCACTCATAGCTGACATAGTCATTACAGTGTCCTCAAAAGATTCTCCTTTTGCAACGCTGGAGAACTGAACATTATTAATTGGAATTACGCTACCACCACAAGTACTCATTGCACTATAAAAAGATGAAGAAGTTCGAGTTGAAGGTTCGTAGAACAGGTTGGTAAGAACCTTTCCTTTTAAAGAATTATTACTTTTCCCTTTTCTTTTACTTGCATCTGACCATAAGGAATATAGGAAATCATCAGTTAGGTCGTTAACACTTAAAATATGTATCATATTAATTATTTAATTGTATTAAAAAACCTCCCTAATCTTAGAATATCTTTAACATTTTTAAAATTATTATTCCATGAAAAATGTATTAGAAAAGCTTTCCCTATAATATTTTCTCTTGGAACAAAGCCCCAGAACCTACTGTCCATACTATTGTCCCTATTGTCTCCTAATACAAAATAACTTTCACTAGGTACGACTAAACGATCAATGTTTCCTAACAAATTCCCATTTCCAGAATATATAACTTCTGTCTTACCCTGATTGAAAATGTTTGTATATACGTTATGTTCAACACCATCTAAGAAATAGTTTTTTGGAATCTTCTTTGAAATTAGATTTCCATTTATATAAATATCATTCAGGTCTATAGAAATAATATCTCCTGGAACGCCTACAACTCTTTTAATATAATAAATACTTGATAATCCAACAAAGCCCCCGTTGGGACAACTTATTGATTTGAGGTCTTTAGGGTATCTAAATACAACTACGTCGCCTCTTTTAATTTCTTTAAAAGAAGGAATTATTTTAGACTTTGAGCAGGGCAGACCTACCCCATAACTTATCCTATCAACTAAAATTTGGTCCCCCACCATCAATGTTGGGTACATTGACTTTGAAGGTATTTTGAAAGGTTGAACAAAGATATACCTAATAAATAAAGCTACTATTAAGGCAAAAAGTAGGGATTTAATTGTTGAAAGAGCTTTAGATGAACTTTTGTTTTCTGAATCCATAACTAATTAAGCTATATTCTACTGTTTTTTTCAAATAAGTTAAATTCTGAATTTGAGATCAATAACCTTTCTACACTATAAACATCTGGTATAGAGTCTAAACCTCGAGTTATTTCATATAAATGCTTAGCATTATTGACTAAAATTTCTAAATAGATAGAGGACTTAGAGGAAGATATTTTTTTTGCATTAATTTTTAAAATATTTGATTCATGCTTTGCAATCAAATTGGAAACCTCAGACAATATTCCAGTTTTATCATTGCAATATAACCTTAAACTTGTTGTGGACTTGAGATTATATTTATCGTCCCATCGAGCCTCTACAAGTCTTGTTGAATCAACTTGAAGAATTTGTTTACATGAAATTCTATGGATAGATATTCCCCTACCTAAAGTAATAAAGCCAATAATCTCATCCCCATATATAGGTCCACAACAATTTGCCATTCTGACCATAACATTATTTGCACCACCAACAATAATTGCATTATTGGGGTTAAGATAATTTGTTTCTTTTGATTCTAAATTAGTTTTTACTCCTAGATTAAAGCAATTAAGTATCTCAATAATATTAACTTTAGAGAGGCTGTAATTTATATAAAGATTTTCAAGATTTTTTAAATTCTTTTCCGCTGAAAAAACTTTGAGCTTTTCAATTACTGAGGGGTCCGTAATGTTTAATCCATACTTAGCTAACTTTTTACTCAATATTTCCTTGCCAATTTTTTCAGAATCTTTTGAAATAATATTTTTAATAGAGTTTCTTATTTTAGATTTAGCTTTCGAGGATACGACATATTTCAACCAATCTTTTGAGGGTTCACGATTTTTATTAATAATAATCTCAATAGCATCTCCACTTTTTAATTTGTATGAAAATGGAACGATGGCTCCATTCACTCGTGCTCCAGAGCACTTATTTCCTAAGTCAGTATGGATAGCATATGCAAAATCAATTACACAGGAATCAATTGGTAACTCTTTTAACTCACCTTTGGGAGTAAAAACGTAAACAAAATCCGTAATCAATTCGTCTTTAATTGCATCAATAAATTCTCTTGGGTCGCTTAAGGTCTGAGTCTCAAAAATATTCTTCACACTCTCTGGTAGATCAATTAACTTCTTTCTTTCTTTAGAGTCAATCTTGTATTTCCAATGCGCCGCAACGCCATATTCTGCAATCTCATGCATTTCTTCAGTTCTTATCTGAACCTCAACTTTATCCCCAAAGGGTCCTATAACTACAGTATGTAGAGATTGATAACCATTGCTCTTTGGTAAGGCGATGTAATCTTTAAATCTTCCTGGTATAGGTTTCCATGTTGAGTGAACGGCTCCTAACGCTGCATAACAAGAAGCTATATCCTTAGAGATAATTCTAAAAGCTTTAATATCAAGAACTTTGTCAGGGTCTAAATTCTTCTTAATCATCTTCTTGTAAATACTATAAAAATTCTTAAATCTTGTATTTACTAATGCATCCAAATTGAACTTATTCAACTCTGTCTGAAGTAAGCTTTTAATTTCTGATGAATACTTCTCCCATTCGTCCTTTTTAGAATTAAACATTTTTGAAATTTCATCATACTCATTAGGCTTTAACACTTCGAAACATCTATCTTCAAGTTCTGTTCTAATCCAATAAATTCCCAATCTGTCAGCTAATGGTGCATACAAATCAACAGTTTCTTTGGCGAAAATTTTTCTTCTTTCTTCAGGAAGATACGAGATAGTTCTTATGTTGTGAAGTCTATCAGCCAATTTAACTAAAATTACTCTAATATCTTTTCCGGTTGCTAAAATTAGCTTTCTAAAATCCTCAGCCTGTTTTTCAAAAGTTGAGCTAATCTTTAGCTTGCTAATCTTGGTTACGCCATCAACTAAAGTGCATATTTCCTCACCAAATATTTTGGTTATATCTGCTTTTGTAGCAAGTGTATCCTCGATTGTATCATGCAAAAGACCAGTAATGATAGACTCTTTATCGAGCTTAATATCCGCAAGAATTGAAGTTACTTCCATAGGATGTATAAGATAAGGTTCGCCAGAATATCTTTTTTGTCCTGCATGGACCTTTGCGGAATAAGCATAGGCTTTTGTCACTTCTGCAATATCTTCAGATGTTAAATAAGGATTAACTTTTTCTAAAATATCATTAAATCTAATCATTTACATACTCGATAATATTTTCTCAATCTCATTATAACAGTCATTAAAATCATCATTAACTATTAGATGATCAAAGTGAATTGATTTCATTATTTCGTTCTTTGCCTCTATGATCCTGTTCTCGATTTGTACAATTTCCATATCTCCTCTATCTGTCAATCTATCTTTTAAAGCTTCAATAGAAGGTGGTCGAATAAAAAAGGATATAGAATCAAAGTGATTAGTATTAATAATGTTATAAGCACCTTTAACATCTATATCAAGAAGGATACTATGTCCGAATTTTAAAGAATCTTCAATTGCCTTCAAGGGTGTCCCATAATAGTTTCCGTGAACCTCCTCATACTCAAGAAAAGCATTTTTTTTAATTAAATCTTCAAATTCCGTCTTAGAAATAAATATATAATGATCGTTATTTGACTCACTAGGTCTTTTATCTCTGGTTGTATAGGAAATAGAGAAGTCTAAATTTTTAGAACTTGCAAGTAATTTAGTAGTTATAGAAGATTTACCAACGCCTGAGGGTCCAGAAATAATAATTAGATAATTCCCTTTAATTAACATTATAAGGTTATTCTAATGTAAAAAATAAAATAATGGAATTATAGATTGCCTGCTCTTGAAGTACCTTCACATGCAGGACAACTAAAGCTATTGCCAGTACAAGTAGAAAGCCTCTTTTCAAGAAGGTCCAATATTAAGTCATCTATACCCAATGGTTTCGCAACATGATAATTTGTTCCAGGGTATTTCTTTGAAGCCTCAAGGGCTAAAGAAGGGATATCTTGCTGCCAATGTCTTCCAGGTCCTAAGAAGAAAGGGCATATTACAATAAAATCAGCACCTTTTTCGACACAATTGCCATAAGCTGTTTCGATTGAAGGCTCAGCAAGCTCCATATGTGCGGGTTCGATAATATTGTATTTTGTTGAAAACCTCTCATGGAAAAGAGTAGCAACGTCTAGTAACATTTGATTGCTTTCATTTTTTTTTGATCCATGATCAACGATTACAATGCCTTTATTCATATCGAGATTATAACTGAAAATTATAAGATTGCCGAAGGCGGGACTCGAACCCGCACATCCGAAGACACCACCCCCTCAAGATGGCGCGTCTACCAATTCCGCCACTTCGGCATTGAAAATTAGGCTCCAAACTTACTAAGCATTTCAGCATGAGCAAGAATAAAATTCATTAAATTTTTACCTTCGAACAAGCCAAGCATTCCCTTCATACATTCTTTCTCTGTAAATCTCTTAGATGTGCCATGAAAACTATTTTTAGAATTTATAATTACAGGGACTGGGTGCCAACTATGGCCTTTCATTTTAGATGGAGTTGAATGGTCACCAGTAATACAAACTACATCAAACTTTAACTTTAAAACTTTTTCTAATTCATTATCGAATCTTTCAATTACTTTTATTTTCTCTTTATAATTTCCATCTTCCCCAAAGCTGTCAGTTTTCTTAATATGGAAATAGAAGAAATCATAGTTATTAAACTCTTTTTTTAGAGTTTTTATTTGAGACTGGAGAGTTGACTCTTTAACTTCAAGTGGAGTCATTCCAACAAGCTTAGAAATACCTTTATACATTGGATAAGTCACTATTGACGCTGCCTTCAATCCATAGAGCGATTCAATCGTGGGAATTTTTGGGTAAACAGAGAATCCTCTTAATAGAGCATAGTTTGCTTTTTTTTCATTCTTAAGAGCTATTCTTATCAATGATATTAACTTTGTAATTATCTTAGACACCTTATAAGATTTATTGTTAATACTTTGAGGTGCTAAGGGGGGTACTCCAACTTCCTCAGGATCTGTATCAACAATCATAGTTTCTGAACTTTCAAGCTTTTTCTTAAACTTTAACTTACAAACAAATCTATGTTCAAGACCTGAAACAAATTCTACGCCAACCCCATCAACCTTTTTAATTTTTGATTGTAATATTTTAATTATCCTCTGATTAGTCTCTGTTGTAATTCTTCCAGCTCGTCTATCTGTAACAATTATTTTAGCCCCATCTTCTTTAATAGTTGAAAAATTACCTCTTATAAGAAGGTCATTGTCTGTGACAGCAACATCTAACCCTAATGCTTCAAGCACTCCTCTGCCAATATCATAGCTCAGAGGATCATATCCAAATAAAGATAAGTGAGCTGCTCCACTTCCTGGGGTAAGGCCACTTAAAATTGGAATATGAGCTCCAGTTTCTGATTTTTTAACTAACTTATCCAAATATGGGGTCTTGGCAGCTTCAAGTTCCGTCAACTTAGGATAAGGAATTCCACCAACTCCATCTAAAACAAAGAGAATAATTTTTGACTTCTTATTTTTAGTTAAGCTACTTCTCAGCTCATGCATAATTAAACCTGAATCTATAAATTTACTACTAAACCATCATAACCTGGTTCTATTCCTTTTGGAAGATATCTAAGTAGCTCGGTATATTTTAAATCTGATCCCATATGTGTAAGTATCGTTCTCTTGGAACCTACTTTTTTTGCAATTAATATAGCTTCATCAACCGATAAATGAGCGTCATGTTTTGAGTATCTTAATGCATCAATTATTAAAAGGTCCAGGTTTTCAATTTTGGCCAATGTCTCATCAGAAGCAAAGCTACAGTCTGTAATATAAGCAAAGTTATTAATTCTATAGCCCAAAATATCCCAATCTTTATGTTTAACAGGTAGGGGAATTATCTCCACACCTTGTTCAACAAATGAAGTGCTAACTTCTCTTAGATCAAGCCTAGGCCTACCTGAAATATTTTTTTTATTAAAAATATAAGAAAAATTTTTCTTTATGTCCTCTATAGTGAAATCATTAGCGAAGCAACTAATTTTATCTTTTTTTATGTAACTGAAGATTCTCAGGTCATCAATTCCATGGGTATGGTCAGCATGGGAATGAGTATATAAAACAAAATCAATATTCCTTACATTATTTGCTAGTGCCTGCTGCCTAAAGTCTGGAGTTGTATCTATTAATATATTCACATCGTCGACAGTTATAAATAGAGAGCTACGTGTTCTCCAATCTTTTTCATCAATACCTGCAGTATCTCTTCCTAAGACTGGGGATCCTACCGAGGAACCACAACCCAACATCAATACTCTCATTTAAAAAATATATCATCACTCATTAGTAATTCAAAAAGCCTTAGATATATTGTATTCTTATAATAAATGAATTCTAATGTTAAAAAAAAGAGAATTGATGATTTAGTAAAGTTAATTAATTATCACAATAAACGCTACTACCTTGAAGATAAGCCTGAAATTAGTGATGAAGAATTTGATTTAATCTTAAAAGAACTGTTGGCACTAGAAGAGGAAAATCCAACTCTAATGGATCCAAGCTCTCCTTCACAGAAAGTAGGAGGTTTTATTTCAAAAAACTTTAAAAAATTTCAACACTTAGAGAAGATGTATAGTCTTGAAAATATATCAAACAAAGAAGAGCTTAAAAAATTTATTATTAAAGTTGAAAAGACCTTCCCAAATCCTTCATTTATTTTAGAACCAAAATTTGATGGATCATCTGTTTCCATAACATATAAAAAAGGTATTTATATCTCTGCCGCAACTAGAGGCGATGGTTCAACTGGAGAAGATATCACAGAAAACATTAAAACAATAAAGAATGTTCCTTTAAAACTTTTAGATGATAATCCACCTGACCTAATTGAAATAAGAGGTGAAGTAATATTTCCGATAAGAGAATTTACTTATTTAAATAAGAGATTAGAAAAAACTAATCAAGCCTTTTCTAATCCTCGCAATGCAGCAGCCGGATCACTTAGACAGCTAGATACTAAAATAACTGCAGACAGGCCACTAGTTTTTATCCCATGGGGGTTAGGTAAATCAATTAATCTTAATATTCTAACAGAGCTTCAACTTATATTGAAATTCAAAGAATGGGGTTTTTCATTACTTGGTGAATTTTTAGAAGCTGAAAATTTAGATTTTATTCAAGACCACTTTGAAGATGTTTTAAAAGATAGAGATAAATTAGACTACGAAATTGATGGATTAGTAATTAAGCTAAATCATTTTAAAGATCAAAAAATATTAGGTTTTACTTCTAAGTATCCTAAATGGGCAGCAGCAATTAAATTCCCCTCAATGGTTGCAAGAACTAATATTCAGCAGGTTACTTATCAAATCGGTCGTACTGGAATGATTACTCCAGTTGCCGAATTGCAAGAAGTAGCACTGGGGGGTGTTAAAGTTAAAAGAGCTTCGCTTCATAATTTTGATCAAATAAAATTACTTAATTTGAATGTTAAAGACGAAGTTTTAATAGAGAGAGCAGGCGATGTAATACCCAAAGTTTTAAAAGTATATAAAAAAATTAACTCCAACAAGTTTAAACCTCCACTAAATTGTCCGTCATGTAAATCATTACTATCCAAGGAAGGTTCTTATCTTTTTTGTAAAGAAAAAAGTTGCATTGAAGTATTAAAAGGAAAGGTTGCTTACCTTGCGTCTAAAAAGTGTTTTAATATAATTGGTCTTGGAGAAAACATCGTAGACAATCTAGTTTCAAATAATATTATTAAGAATATTTCTGATGTCTTTCGTTTAGAAAAAGAACAACTTTTGGAACTTGAAGGTTTTGGTAATACACTTGCTGAAAATATAATACTAGAGATTAACAATAAGAAGTCTATTACTCTTAGTAAATTTATAAGCTCTCTAGGCATAAGAAATGTAGGAGAAAATGTCTCAAATCTTTTAGCAAAAAACTTTGCGACGATTGACAGAATATCATCTCTGAAGGAATATCAAATAGAGTCTATAGATGGAATTGGCCCTGAAATTACAAAGAGTATCATAGAATTTTTTGCAGATAATAAGAATAAAGAAGAAATTAAAGTGATGTTAGAAAGTGGTATTAAAATCTCTAGGGATTTCCTGATTGAGGGAGATAAATTTCTGGGAAAATCAATCTGTATAACTGGAAAACTGGAGAATTATTCCAGAGAGGAATTAATTAAAATAATAGTTAAACAGCAAGGAAAGGTCGTCAACTCTATAAGTAAGAATACTGATATTTTAATTAGTGGTGAAAAATCTGGGTCAAAATTAGAAAAAGCTAAATTGTTAAACATAACAATTATGAACGTAAATGAGTTTTTAAATTTGTAAAAATAAAATCAAACCTAAGACAACTCTATAGATTGCGAATATAGTAAATCCACTAATACTAGAAAATTTATAAAATAGCCTTAGAGTGAGATAAGAACTTAAAAAAGAAAATATTAGTGAAACTACTATATCAATCCAAATATCATTAATAATGACTTTATCAATATCCACCTTGAAAATTGCAAAGGAGAACGCTCCGACAATAACAGGTATTGAGAGAAAAACTGAATATAATATTGAACTCTCTCTGTCTATGCTTAATATTCTTGAAGATATTATTGTAGATGCTGATCGACTCACGCCAGGAATCAAAGAAATACATTGCGAAAAACCAATTATTAAAGAATCTTTGTAGGAAATATTTTTCAAAGATTTGCTAGTGTCAGAAAGTCTATCTGAAAAGAAAAGAGCTAAACCAAAAAAAACTGTTGTGAAAATTATCAACATATCAATCTGTCCAGAATTCTCTATCAAATCATATACAAGAAAACCAACTATAAAGATTGGAATAGTAGAGATAACAATTGATTTTATAAAATTTCGATTTTTTAAAATTATCAGTTTAGACTTTGTATCGATAACTAAAAAACAGATCAGTGCCAAGGCTGAACCCATATGCATCGAAGCAATTAGCAGTAAACTTAGAGATTCACTAGAAAAAAATTTACTATAAATTATTAGATGTAGAGAAGAGCTTACTGGAATGAACTCGGTTATACCCTGAATAATTGACGAAATAAAAAGGTCAATCAACTTAAGAACCTGCTAAGTAAAATTGCTGTTGCTACATTGACATTAAGTGAATTAGTTAGCCCCTTCCTTTTTATTCGAACTAGTATGTCACAATTCTTACTAATTAAAGTACTAAGCCCTTTGTCTTCAGAACCCATTACTATAGCAATTTTTTCGTCGATAAATTTATCATATTTTGCATCTTTATAGTCATCACCATCAAGATGCGCTCCAAGTATCCAATAGTCTTTACTCTTAAGTTCTTTAATAACATTTCCAAGATTAGATACTTGATAAAAATTTACCGAGAAAATTGCACCAGCGGATGATTTCACAGAGCCGGGTGATACAGAGGCAGTCCTATCACTTGGAATAATAATAGTAGATACTCCAAAGAAAACGGATGTTCTTGCAATTGCCCCTATATTCTGTGGATCTTGTATGTGGTCCAATATAATTATTTTCCCTAAATCATTGATATTTTGCTTTAATTCACTTAACCCCATAATAGAATTAACTTTAATTTCTGCAGCAATCGATTGATGATTGTTAGTATTGGATAAGTTCTCAAATTGTCTATCTGAGATATATTCAATACTTATATGTTTTACTTTGGCAAGCTGTTTATCAGAAAATTTATTAATGGTTTTTTTAGATACATACAACTTGACTATCTTTTCTGAATATAGGTTTATACAATCGAGAACGGGATTGACTCCATATATAATCATTCAGCTTTGAGTCTCCCTTGGCTCTTTAAATTCATATTATTTGGGTTAATAAAATTGGTATAAACACTTAGGACTTTTTGATTAAAATATTTCTTATCCCAAAGTTCATTAGAATCAAAAGGTACCCCTTGAATATATGAGCCAAAATGCAAATGATCTCCAAAAGCTAAACCTGTCTGTCCTGTTTTCCCAATAACAACTTTACTGGTAACCATATCGCCAACATCAACTGATATTTCACTTAAGTGGCTATATAAGGAATAAAAACCTAACCCGTGATCAATAATTATAGTTTTTCCATAGATTCCTAGACCATTATTACTCAAAAAGGTAACAATGCCCTCTGAAGATGCATAAACTTTAGCATTCTCAATAGATGACAAATCATATCCCCAATGATAAGTAGTCATCAATGAACTTTCCATATCATTAAAGAAATAGTCCCTTTCATCACTATATCTTGAAAAAACTTTTGAATTTCTTAATTGGACAAATTTGCCCAAAGTAATAAGATTGTTTGTTATTTTTCTAGTTTCAGAAGCTATCTTTAAATTGTTTTTTTTTCGTAATTTTAAATTTAATTCCAAAAAATTATCAACAGTAACAGATTTTATACTTGTATTAAAAATTTCATTATATTTATTCTTTACGAAGTCTGAATCAACGGCAATATCAGAAGTTTTCCATTTTTTATTTCTAAGTGTCTTTATTTTTTTTGAAAGAACTAACGAGTTTCCAGAAAGATCTTCAGCAATAATTTTAATTTTTCCATTTTCACAAGGCTTATTTCCACAAGTGAAAAAAACTAAATTCGAGATACTGTTCTCGTTTACTTTAGTTATGGGATAAAATTTATTATCTATTTCTGTTTCAACATATGAACTTAATGTATCACTACTAGTTTCGTACGTTACATAGCCTATTCCACCAAGATACACATATGAATCTGTTCTTACTGACCTTATACTAGGTGGTTCAAAGTCTATGCTAATTTTAATTTTTTTATTTATATCAGAATCAAAAAACTTATTACTATAGTTAATCGTATAGTAGAGATATAAAGATTTTAATTTATTTTTTTTTATGAATTTAACTACTTCATCTTCTTGGTTTAAGGGAATAGAAATAAATTTTTCTTTGAAAACTTCATTTAAGCTACTCTCCTCATAGATTGGATAAATTGAGTCCTCTTTAGTCCCTAAGGAAACCCTGATCAACGATATTTTAGTATTATCTGAATTAATTTTAGCTTTTAAACCTGAATAAGAAATTGTATTTTTTGATAATAATTCAAAGCTAGGATTATGAGCAAATATTACATATAAAGCATGTATCACATACAGAGAGAATAATATTAATATTACAGCTGTTAATTTAAATTTTTTTTTCTTTTCAAACACATTAATATCCTAAATACATAGTAACTAAATAAAAAAATGGCAAGATTAATATTAAGCTATCAATCCTATCTAAGACTCCTCCATGACCAGGCAATAAATCTCCGGTATCTTTTACCCCAGATTTTCTTTTTATCAGAGACTCCACTAAGTCCCCAATAATTCCTAAGAACGAAATAATCATACCAATGAACATTGATTCGAACAATGTAGTCATAAGATTGAGATAATCAAAAAGATATATGGTAATCAAAACCGAGGATATGATTCCTGCAATTGAACCTTCATAGGTCTTGTTTGGACTAACCTTAGGAAATGCTTTAGTGACACCAAAAAATTTGCCTACAATATATGCTGATATGTCATTAACGGAAGAAATAATAAGAACACAAGATAATAAAACTAATCCATTATCAAGGTTCCTAATTAGTATGGAAAAACTGATACCAAAGCCTATATAAAAAATAATAAACACATAAGAGTTCCAAAAACTCTCGATTTGAGTTCTATTGAAGAAAATTCTGATTAGCCAGATGGTAAAAATTAATGCAGATAAATAAAGGAATAACTGAGAATTAACGAAAGCTGAAATACATAAAGTTAATAGAGTCAAATAAGAAGCTATAGACATTCTTTTAGAACGAGATTTCAATATCTTCTCATGTTCCCAAAAAGCTAATGAAGTTACTATTACAATAAATCCAGTAAATACTATTCCTCCCATAAAGACTGAATAAATAACTATTGGCAGAAGGACTAAGCATGTTAAGAATCTCTTTAGAAGGTTGCTCATTTAATCTAATTAATAATACATTATGAATATAATTTCAATTTTTTTTAAAAGAATTCAATTTACTAAATAAAATATTTAGCTAAAATTTAAATTTAGAAATAACACTCAAAACAGGGAGGCTATACATGATACCAAAATATGCTTTCTTCACTAAAGGTAAAGGTGAAAGTAAAGAGAAGTTAACAAGCTTTGAAATGGCTCTTAGAAATGCTCAAATAGCAGAATTCAATTTAGTTAAAGTTTCTAGTATTATGCCCCCATACTGCAAAATAGTTTCAAGAACGAAAGGTCTTAAGATGCTTTCTGCAGGACAAATTGTATACGTAGTTTTAAGTGACGCTTCGACATGCGAGCCAAAAAGAAGGATTACCTCATCGGTTGGAATCGCAATGCCTGAAGACAGAAGTAAGCACGGCTATCTATCTGAGCATCATAGTTATGGCGAAAGCAAAAAAAAATCTGGTGAATATGCTGAAGACTTAGCTGCTTATATGCTTGCAACTACTCTTGGTGCACCTTTTGATTCTAACAAAAACTATAATGAACAAAAAGAAATTTGGAAGATCAGTGGAAATACGGTAAGAACACAAGCAATAACTAGTATCGCTAATGGGCCTGAAGATAGCAGCTGGGTCACAGTCGTAACAGGAATAGTATTCATTATTTAATCATTTTGTCAGCTAAAATTAGTGCTTCATCCTCTATCTTTTTCCCACTCATCATCCTTGCTATCTCCTTTACTCGCTCTTGTTTTGTAAGACTTCGTACCGCTATATTCGTTACACCTTTATTTAATTTCTTAGAAATTAGCAAGTGAGTGTCTGCAAAGGATGCAACCTGTGGCAAATGGCTAATACATAGTACTTGAGAAGATTTAGATAATTTTGCAATTTTTTCTCCCAATTTCTCGGCAACAGCTCCACCAAGACCAACATCTGGTTCATCAAATAAAACAATTTTACTTTCAAAAACTTTAGAAATTTCCAGGGAGATTACCAACATTATCCTGGATAGTTCACCACCTGAGGCTACAGACTTTAATGGCTCGGGAGGAAAATCTGGGTTTGCTGAAAAAAGAAACTCAATATCATCTATACCATTAGTACAAATCTCTATCTCACGAAAACTCACAATCCAATTTGAACTTGGTATTCCCAAATCAATGAGTCCATTCTTGATTAATTTACTCAGAATAAGAGAGCCCTTTTTACGTTTTTTTGAGATGGTCCGAGCTTCTTTTAAGCAAATATCCTTTAAAAGACTATTTTCTTTCTGAATTTTTAAAATCATATTATCAATATTAGGTTCACGTGAGAACATATCGCTTATATAATCTCTTTTTTTTATTAGCTCGTCTGTAGTGAGCTTATACTTTCTCCTTAGATCTTTTAATAAGAATAATTGGTCTTGTTTATTGCTAAATAATTCATCTTCGGAAGCTTCATTAGTTAGCATAGAAACCTGATAAGACAATTCACTTATATTGGAGGACAACTCCTCAACAATCTTATTTATGTTTTCATCAATAACACTTGATCTGGCAATTCGGGTTTGAATCTCATTAATTGAGTTTGTACCATCATTGTCAATAAAGGAAATTAATTCTGAGATGGCCTCTTTGTTCTCATTAATCGTTTTTTGATTTTTAACTTCTTCTATAAATTTTAGTTCCTGGTCAACATTTTTAATATTTATTTTCTTGAGCTCATTTAGTTGAAAACTTAAAAACTCCCTCTTTTCATCGATTTCCTTTTTTTCACTTACTATCTTATTGAGTTGCTTAGATGACTCAAGATATTTAATGTGATTTGACTTGTAAGATAATAACAAATCTTCGATATTAACAAACTTGTCCAAAACATAAAGCTGATAACTCTTATCTACAAGGAAAGATTGGGCCCCTTGTACAAAAAAAGAAAAATAATTTGCAAATATTTCAATCACTATATCTGCTTTGACTTTGACATTGTTAATATAATATTTGGTTATTTTATTTGAACTAATTTTCCTTGTAATCTTTAATAAAGCGTTGCTTTCAATCTTAAAATTGTTTTCTAGAAGAATCTTTTTAATATTTTTACTTTTTAATCTAATAACAACAGATATTACAGTCTCATCATCTTTATTTTTAATTAGTTCATGAGGAAATTTCTTAGCAGGAAAAAAGACTAGAGTACTAAGCATCAAAGACTTTCCAGCTCCAGTCTCTCCTGTCGCTATATTTAATCCATGACTGAAATTAACTTCAATACATCCGAGGATAGATAAATTTGCAACTTCTAGCTTCTCAAGCATTTTGCTTAATTTGCCCTTCTCCTAAAATAACAAACTTCTTAGTTGTTAGCTCATTAAGTCCCATCGGGCCAAAGGCATGTAACTTTGTAGTACTTATTCCAATTTCAGCTCCTAAGCCTAATTCGTTTCCATCATTAAATCTTGTCGAAGCATTGTGCATAATAGCTGATGAGTTTACGGAATTAATAAAGTACTCGGCACTTTTCTTATCATCCGTAACTATTGATTCAGTATGAAGAGACCCATATTTCTCTATATGGTTTATAGCTTCATCGATATTACTGACAATCTTAATATTCATTTCTAAATCTAGATATTCCTTATGCCAGTCGTCCTCTGCTACTTCAATTATGTTTTTATTGTCAACTATTTCTTTAATTTTATTATTCGTATGAACTTTTACTTTATAGGATTCAAGAATTTTAAATAGGTCTGGCAAAATTTTTGAGGCTACCTTTTGATGAATCAAAAGAGTTTCCATTGAATTGCACACCCCAGGTCTTTGAACCTTTGAATTAACTGCTATTTCAATACCTTTCTGCATATCTGCGAACTCGTCTATATATACATGACAAACTCCTTTGTAATGTTTTATAACAGGTATTCTTGAGAAATTAGATATAAATCTTATGAGACTTTCTCCACCTCTAGGTATTACTAAGTCTATATAATCATCCAAAGTAAGAATAAATTTCAAAGCTTCTCTATCAGTAAGAGGTATCATGTTAATTGAATTGGAATCAAATCCAGTCTCACTCAAAGCATCCTTAATAATCTTAATAATGCAAAGGTTGGTGTTAAAGCATTCTGAGCCACCCCTGAGAATTGTTGCATTTCCTGATTTTAGACACAAAACTGCAGCATCGGAAGTAACATTTGGTCTAGACTCATAAATTATAGATATAACACCTAATGGAATCGATTGCTTATATACCCTTAATCCGTTTGGTCTTTCAGTAAGAACCTCTCTCTTTCCTACAGGGTCGTCTAGCAAAATAACATCTTCAATGTTTTGCTTCATCTGATTGATTTTCTTTTCATCTAAAGTCATTCTTTCAATAAAAGCACTATTTAGATTTTTCTTTTCGATTGACGATAAATCGACTTTGTTGGCCTCAAGTATCTTGCTACTAGAATGTTCAATACCAGATATAATTTTTTTTAAAATATTATTTTTTTCTTCAGTTGAAGCTTTGGCTATTTGATAGGAAGCCAGCCTTGTGGATTTGGTTAAATCTTCAATTTGTCTCTTAATTTTATCATCCATAATTTATTGACCTTTTTTCTATAATAAATCAACCTATTTACAAGGTCAAAGTTTCTTGAGTATATTAAAGATGCGTAACCAAGTCCAATCAAAGGAGAAGCAAAATGGAAGAAACACTATCTATAATAAAACCTGACGGAGTTAATAAAAAGATAATAGGAACTATTTTAAAAAAGTTCGAAGACAATGGTTTGGAAATTATACATATTAGGCGATTAACATTAACTACAGAACAAGCTGGCGAATTTTACTCAATCCATAAAGAGCGTCCTTTTTATAAGGAATTAGTAAGTTTTATGACCTCTGGTCCCTGCGTGCCTTTTGTAATAAGAGGAGAAAATGCAATATTAAAGGTTAGAGAGATAATGGGTGCTACTGACCCAGCCGAAGCAGCGAAAGGAACTATCAGGGCAGATTACGCAGACTCAATTGATAAAAACATAATTCATGGTTCAGATTCTAAGGAATCTGCAAAAGTAGAAATTCCTTTTTTCTTTGGTTAGGAAAGGAAAAATTTTAATTCATCAAGAAAAAATCTACCTAATTCGTTAGTTAGTCTATTTCTTTCTATTTTATCTAATATTTTCAAGTTCCCTACTTTTATACTTGCGTCACCACATGGATTAATCAGCTCAAATTTATTTAAGTCACATTTGATATTTAATGAGATTCCATGCAAAGTGACTCCTTTCTTAACTGCAACTCCAAAGAAAGATATTTTATTACCATCAACCCATAGACCAGGTCCCTTTTTACTCCTACATGCAGAGATATCTTTTGATTGTAAGAATTTAATTAGAAAACTATGCATCAAATCAACGAAGTCATGTAGAGAAACTCCCAATTTTTTTATATTAAGAACTGGATAAAATACTTGCTGCCCAGGACCATGAAAAGTTATATCACCTCCCCGTGAAGAGCGGATGAAAGGTATGTTCTCATATTCTTTATTCTTGGTAAATCTCCCAACAGTATAAACATCCTTATATTCTAGAAAAAGTAAGCAGCCTGGAGAGTCTTTAGTTAGAACATCCAGGTGAATAAGGTTTTGGATTATATTAAAGTCTTCATAATTTTGAGGTATATCGAAATTCTTAGTTAAGATTTTATTTATCACTATCGGTTATTATAACTATAATAATGAATAGTATGAATATCAGTATAGAAAAATTTATAGAGCATAAAGACGGTATTACCCTTAAAGTAGTTGATTCCACTAGTTATTCTCTACTAGCGGTAAAAGAGTCTCTAAACTCAAAATCAGATGATGCTCTAGATAACATAATGTTCTTCGACTTTAATAAGAACAAAGATGTCCAAAGTTTAATTAGTACATTCAATACCTACCCCTACTCTTCAGAATTTAGGTATGTAATTGTAAGTGGAATCAAAGAAAAAGATTCTGAGATAATAAAGCAAATACAAGACTATCTGTTGAATCCAATGAAAACTACAAAGCATATTTTTATCGTTGAAAATAAAAAAATAAATATTAAATGTCAGTTTGAAGGTTCAGATGATGATTCAGAAAAGGGAACGATAAATTTTATAAAAAATCAACTAAAATCCAGGAATATAGATTTGAGAGAAAAGAATATCAGAGAGTTGGCTGTTAAATCTAAGAATAAATTATCAATCATCTCTTTTATTGAAAAGATTCAAACCCTCAATAATGCTAATTCCCTTAATCAGAACTTAGTTGAGGATTTATTAAAAGACCAGAAAAGTGACTCTTATAAGGAGGCCTACGATTTAATGAATTATATCAATAATAAGAATCTAAAAGCATGTTTGCTAGAGATACAAAAAACTAATTTCAAAGAAAACATATTTCTTGAAATATCCAGGATAACTTGGAGATTTAGAACTTATTTAAAAATTAAGAGCTTGAAAGATGCATCATTTTCTAACGAAGAAATAATGAAGATGACAAAAGTGTCCAAGTATCAATATAAGTATTTTGATCAAGAGACTAGTCGTAAAAAAACAAATGAGATTCTACAAGCATTGCAAGCACTAAGGGAAGTTGATGTCTTAATAAAAACTACAAATCTGAGCTATGACAATATATTACTGAATTTATTTAAAAAACTCTGTAAAAATTAGGAAAGCTTTGAAATTCTTGAAATATTTCTGGAAGCGTTTCTTTTGTGAATAATTCCTTTGGATGCGGCTTTATGGAAAGCTGAAACAACACCACGTAATAACTCATCTTTATTATCGGATCCTTCAGCCAGCGAAACCTTATAAGCTTTAAGCTTGGTTCTGATACTAGAAAGGGCAGACTTATTTCTCAGTCTTCTTTTGACATCTTGCCTAACTCTCTTCTTTGCTGACTTACTTTTGTTTGCCATAATTTATTCCTTTATTTTCCTAGTTTTATCATTATTGTCAAACTTTTATTTAAATTATCCAAAAATAAAGTATTATTAGAAAATGAAATTCTTTCTAGATAGCGCTAATTTAAGCGAAATTAAAGAAGCATCAGAATTAGGACTCCTCGATGGAGTTACTACGAATCCTTCTTTAGTAGCAAAGGAAAATAAACAAAAGGACTTTAAAACAACCATCAAAGAAATATGTAAGATTGTAAAAGGTCCTGTTAGTGCAGAAGTAATTTCTACGGATTTTAAATCTATGAAAAAGGAAGCTCTAGAGCTTTCAAAGATAGATAAGAATGTTGTTATAAAACTTCCTATGACTATTGATGGAATAAAAACAACCAAGTTTCTTTCAAAAAAGAAAATTGCTGTCAATGTAACCCTCATTTTTAGTGCTCCGCAAGCTTTGATTGCTGCAAAAGCAGGGGCTGCTTATGTAAGTCCTTTTGTAGGAAGACTTGACGACATATCCTCAAATGGAATGAATCTAATTACAGAGATTTCTGATATTTTCTTAAATTATGGTTTTGCTACTGAAATCCTTGTGGCAAGTATTAGAAACCCTATTCATATCGTTGAATCTGCTAGGATGGGAGCCGATGTAGCCACGTTACCCTTCAAGGTTCTTCTTCAACTCTTTAAACATCCATTAACAGATATTGGTTTAGAAAATTTCTTAAAAGATTGGAATAAGAAATAAAACTAGTTCTTACCTGCGATTAAATATTCAACATTTCCCTTTGTACCTTTAATTGGAGATTCAATTGGGCCACTTATATTCTCATAAAAACTATTAACAAAAGTATGAACCCTTTCTATGGCTTGATCACGATAAGATTGGTTCCTTACAATCCCGTTCTTACCTATCTTTTCTGGAGTTAGTTCAAATTGAGGTTTAATTAAACCTAAAAAAGTGTTTGTTTTACTGCTAAATTCTTTAAAAAAATCTTCAAACTTTGTAATAGAGATAAAAGAAACGTCCATAACTATAATATCAATTTCATCATTAATTAAATCTTTTTTAATGTACCTTGCATTCAATTTTTCAAAATTTATTACTTTAGTATTATTTCTAAGTTTGTAGTCTAATTGACCATATCCAACATCTACGCAGTAAACTTTAGATGCCCCCTTTTTCAATAAACAGTCAGTAAAGCCCCCGGTAGAAGCGCCAACATCAAGACAGATCATGCCTTCGGGGTTTATATCAAAAGATTTAATTGCTTTCTCTAGCTTCAGACCTCCCCTACTAACGAAATTATCTTTTAAAAGTTTAATTTCTATTTTTGCCTCAATATCAATTAGTTTTGATGAAACGAGGACTTTTTCACTATTAACAAAAACTTCGCCCGAGAGTATATGAACTTGAGCATTGCTCCTAGTAAGAAAAATTTTCCTCTCTACTAATAATAAATCTAATCTTTTTTTCATAATATCAACCAATTACCATTAGAAGTAATATTAAGTATTCTAAACCTAATTATGAAAGAAGTAATTGTAAACAGAAAAAAAAATATTAAGGTCTGTTGCTGTGTTATTCAGTTTGAAAAAAAAATACTGATTTTAAGGAGAAGACATACCGGACTTAGGGATGGATTATGGGAGTTCCCTGGTGGCAAACAAGAAGACGAGACCGCTATTGAATGCGCTAAAAGAGAAGTTTACGAAGAGATAGAATTCAAAATAGATAATATAAAGTTTCTTTGTAAAGTAAAAAAAGAATATAAAGATATAAATATTGAATTAGAGAGTTTTATCACTTTTGCCGAATTTATTTTTAAACCTGTTCTTAAAGTACATGATGCCTACAATTGGGTTACTTTATCTGAACTTAAAAATTATGATTTTCCTGAAGCAAATCAGGAAATAATTGATATACTTATTTATAATGGATAAAAAGATTTTTCCAGATGTACTTAAAAATGTGGTAATTGACCATAATGATTTTTTTTGTGACAATCCCTCAATTTTGTATTTCTCAATTAATCAACTGGAAGTTTACTTAGAATCATATTCATTTGATAGTCTCATTTCAGCAGTTTCTGCTTACCCTCAAATTTATCTAGAAAAGGGGCTAGACCTGAATGAAACTTTTCTAAAGATTAGCCCATCAAGAATAGACTTATCAGTTGAAGAATCTAAGTATATTCTAGATAAAATTGCATCACCAGCTAGTATAGTTTGGACTACTCATCAATACTTACTTTACTTGATTCAAAATGTAAATAGCCTTAAGATGCAGTTGAAATTGATCCGTAAGAAAAATCATTTAGAGAGTTCTTTGATTGAAAAGAGGAAAGCTATTTCAAAGAAAAAATTTGAAGAATTTATTTATGGAGTTCAAAAAAAAAGTAAATAGGAAATATTAGTTTTTTTTAATTATATTAGTTATTATTTTTACTAAAGTTTAAATAAAATTGTCATTAATAATTTTATATTTATTGGAGGAATATTATGGATTTTAAAAATAAAGTAATTATTGTCACAGGTGGGGGTACAGGGATTGGAAGAAGTACATGTATTGAGCTTGCAAAAACAGGTATCAAGCAGGTTATAGGTAATAGAAACGTTGAAAAAGGAAATGAGGTAGTAGAAATAATAAGAAAGAATGGTGGAGAAGCGGAATTTCTCCAAACTGATGTATCTAAATCTGAAGATGTTAAAAATCTTATAGAATTTACTTTAAATAAGTATGGGCAATTTCAGTATGCATTTAACAATTCGGGTTTACTTGGTGATGTTGAGCCTATAGCTACTCAAAAGCCAGAAGATTCATCATATATTGTAGATGTAAATATCAAAGGAGTTATTTATTGTTTACACTACCAAATTGAAGAGATGTTAAAGTACGCCTCACCCGAAAACCCATGCAGTATAGTTAATAATAGTTCTATTTTATCTCATGCAGCATATGGTGGTCTAACAGTTTATTCTGCAACAAAACATGCTGTAACCGGTCTTACTAAAGGGGCAGCTCTCGAACTTGCTCAATCTAACATCAGAGTTAATGCCGTGGGGCCAGGTCCTATTAGAACCCCTATGCTAGAAAATCCAACTGATGGTCATCCAGAACAATTTGGTGGAATGGTTCCTATGAACAGAATTGGTGAGCCAAATGAAATTAGCGACGCAGTTCAGTGGCTTTTATCAGAGGAATCAAGTTACGTAACTGGTCACACGCTTATGATTGATGGCGGTTTTTGTGCACAATAAAAATTTGATGAATTAAGGACTAGCAACCTTAAATTAGCGTGATTGCAAGTAAAGCATTAAAAACTCTAAAAATATATAGTTTTTTGGTTATTGTATTCAAATGAATTTCTTACTTCTATATGTTTTTTTAGATGTAGTAGCTTTTAGCTCTATAATAATCTCAGTGCTCCCTTTTCATGCAAAAATGTTAGGAGCTGGTCCATTCTTGGTAACAATCTACATATCAACTTTTTCATTCATACAATTCTTTGTTTCCCCATTACTCGGACGATTATCTGACAAGCTGGGAAGAAGGCCTCTTCTTATTTCTTCATCAATTGCTGATATGATTTCTCATATAATTATGGCATTTGCTAACACCTTACCCATGCTATTCATTTCGCGATTAGTAGCCGGATTATTTTCTTGTAATATCTCTGTTGGATCAGCACTTGTCTCAGATTTGACTGATGTAAAAGAAAGAACAAAGCACGTAGGAAGGTTTAATTCGGCTTATAGTTTGGGATTTGCAATTGGTCCCCTAATTGGTGGTTACTTAGCAGGGTCAGACAGCCTGAATCCTAAATACTTCAATTCTTCGATTTTTGCAGCTTTAATTAATATAATTAATATATTTATATTAGTATTTTTCTTAAAATCACCAGCGAAGAAAGAAACTGATATTGATCATATTTCTGATAAGAAAAATAGTATTCTCTCTTTATTGAAACTAAGAAATCTTACCTATCTTTTTGTACTATATTTTTTGGTTAATTTTGTTTTCTCTGGATTAAATGGAATTTTTGCTTTATGGTCTGAGGTAAAATTTCAGTGGGGTCCTCAGCAAATAGGAATAATGATGTCTTTTGTTGGCATACTACTTGCTTTCCATCAAGCTGTAACTATTAATCTTTTTATTAAGAAGTTTAATGAAAAAAAGACAATATTTATTTCAATACTTTTCATCTTTATTGGTATTTATACATTAACTATATCCTACAATTATATGGTCTTGTCTATAGCTATATTCTTTTGCACTATGGGTATTGGAATATTGAATCCAACAATAAATAGCTTAATAAGTATCAACTCAAAGGAGAATGAGACTGGTTCAGCTTTAAGTATTAATCAGTCTGGTCTTAGTATAGCCAGGTTCACAGGGCAACCTTTTTCTGGATTTTTCTTTCAAAGTTTTAGTATAAATACTCCACTTTATATTGGCTTATTTATATTAGTCGCGGTACAAATATTTTATGCAAAAAAACTAAACTCTAAATGATTTTTAGTTAAAGGGTTGCTAATTAGCCCCATCTTTATTTCTGTAACACGAAGTGATTCCAGCAACATTTTGAAAAAATGCAAAATGCTCATCTTTGAGTATGTTCATCAACTTATCACCTTCTTCTTGCATATTATTCTGAAAGCATGTTGAGGCCGCAATCGCGTAAAGCTGATAAAAGTCTGGCTTCGCTCTTAAGGCTCTTCCGAAGGCCCTTATAGCATTAGTAAGCTCTCCAAGACCTTTGTAGGAAAGTCCTAATAGGTAGTTCTTTTCAAACTTATGTACTTTATCTTCAAGCTTGGAGAATATTTCTATTGAAGTCCTATAAAAACCTTGTTCAAGACATTTTGAACCTATTTGAATTATTGTATCTCTATTCAATGGTAATACATTCGAAATCTTTGTATAAAGATCTTGTGCTTTTTCATCTTCACCTAAACTAAAAAGACAGCTGGCCTCAATAAGCATCTTGTCAAAACCATGTGAGCTTTCGTGTGAAATAGTGCTCAAACAAACCAAAGACTCATCATATCTTTTAGAATTCATTAGAGTTATAGACTTGTTAACTAAAGCATCAGAGTCTTCGGGGTTTTTACTTAAAATATCATCATAGATTTCTATCGCTCTCTTTAAATTTCCAGCCTTTGTTTCTTCAAATGCTTCCCTAAGAGAATCATGGGGTTTATTTTTTTCTTCCATATATTAAAAATAACATATTTTCTGAATTGTTTATAAAACTTAGAATATATGGAAGTCATCAAGATATATTATTTCGAACTTCGCATCTGAAAAAATAGAAAAAGATTCATTATCATCTAATATCGAATACCAAAACTCAAAATACTCTTTTCTTGGGTAACCCCAAGGAGTAACTTTAGATTTAGGGAAAATTAGTAAATAACCTTCCTCTACTTTTGATTTTAGAAAGACTTTATAGTCTTTAGAGTTATAAATATTTGAAGTAAAGTAAAAATAATCAGCCGGTGCAATATCTAGTTCAAAATATTGTATATAAGAGCCTGCACCATAGATTATCACCTTACTCTTTTTTCCTAATATTTGTTTTAGAGAATCTATTTGTTTAATATCAGTATTAATTTTTTTTGCTTTAAACGCTGAGTTGGATGATAAGAATCTATATTGATTATTAATTATTGTTGACACACCATATTTATTAAAAGCAAGTGGGAACAACAAAAAGATAATTGGTATTATCTTTATAATTCTAAATTTTAAAAAATTTTTAATTAAAGGTTTAAAGAAATTTGATTTTAAGTCAATATAAATAAAAAATAATATCAAGAAAGAAGTGCTAACACTAATAAATGAGAGGATAGTATTTTTATAAAAACAAAAAGTAAAATTAACAATAGTTAAGAATATTAAAAATACATATATGCTTAATTTCTCTTTTTTAATTCCTGAGATTCTATTAGCAATATATGATGACAGTATGCCAATGAACAATAACGCAATCCAAATTATTGAAAATTTTTGAATTTTATTGGATTGAATAGAATATTTGAGAAACTGTTTAGTACCAATATTCTCTCCAAAGGAATAGACGTAAGCATACAAAAGACTAAAGGCCGCTATAAAGATTAGAAGTTTTATTAAGTTTTGTTTAATCCACAGAGTTAATGCCTTTAAAGTATTCATCTTCATCTCAAACAAGGAGAGCATTAATAAAGTCAGGAAATAGGATATAAAATAAAGGACTCCCATGTTAAATGAAAAAATCAGAACTATTATCAATGTTGCGAATAATCTTTTTGATTTAATTCCGCAAGTAATAGCGACTAATACTAAGGGTAACCATAAGTCAGCTCTTAGTGGAGAATATTGAATAAATACCGACCCAAACTTCATGTCGATTAAATAAAATCTAAGGAATACAATCGTAAAAGCAGACAGGGTTAGAATATATTTGTTTCTTATCAAGAAACTTAATAATTTATAAAGTCCTAGTAAGTATATAAAAAGAATAAGATTTAGAAAAATATAAAAATTATAAATTTCAAAACCAATCTTATCCCAAAGAGCTATTAGCAAGGGAATTAGTAAATCATATTGGAAATACACTGAATTCGGATCGACTTTATTCAATATTCCTAAAGCTGGAATAGCAAAAAACTCTAAATCATATTGTTGTAAGAAGCCAACGGGTAGCATAGAACAAAAGAAAATGAGAACACTGTATGAATAGAACCTTCTTTTTGAATCATCCCTACTAATAGCTATGTAGAACAAGCAAGTATAGAATAAGAAAAATAACCAGGATTTAATATTATAAAAGTGATACTCCTGGAACTGCCAATAGAAGTCAGAAGCCGCAAAATTGCTGCCAATCCAGAGTGCAAGAAAGATTAATATAAAAGATAATAAAGTATAATTTTTTATATCACTGTTTGCTTCTATTAATAAAAGGTCTCTTTTGCCTGCTAGGTATAAATTTAACGATATATATATAAAGGCTAAAAAAGTAAGAAGAAAAGATTCTATTCCAGTATTAGCTAAAGACCAATAATTATTAAAAGAAGGGAAGAAGTTTGCAGGTGGAACTTCATATATAGGAATGTTAACTAAGTTAGGGAAAAAACTAAAAAGTACGTAAATAGGTAAAAAAAGTATGATAGGGTAGTAAGCATATTTCTTAAACTTATTACTACTAATGTGACTATTCATCTCACAATTATAGACATATTATATAAAAAAGTACGTAAAAAAAATAAATGTGATTTGTTTTTTCGTATCTCAGGGTTAAAATAAAAAAAATATTAATTTTGATAGGAATTAAATGAAAAAGAAAATAATTATATTGTCTGGTGGTTTTGACCCTATACATTCTGGTCATATTTCGATGTTTGAAGAAGCTCGAGAACTTGGGGATATTGTAGTCCTGCTAAATTCCGATGAATGGCTTATAAGGAAAAAAGGTAGCTTTTTTATGGACTGGGAAGACAGAGAATCAGTTGCAAAGAATATTTCTGGGGTTATAGATGTTCTTCATTTTAATGATGATGATGGGACAGCTGTTCAAGGCATTCTTGATGTAGCTAAAAAATATCCTAATCATGATGTTTCTTTTGCAAATGGTGGGGATAGAAACAAACAAACAACTCCTGAAACTAAATTCTGCTCTGAGAATGGAATTAACGAAGTATTTAATGTTGGTGGGGGGAAAACGCAATCTTCTAGTAACATATTAGACAAATGGAGAGACTCTCCTATGCCACGTCCTTGGGGGGAGTGGCATTCATATAAAGAATTTGATATAGATAATGCTAAGGCAAAATTAAAATCACTAATCGTAAAGCCTGGTCAAAAACTTTCTTATCAAAAGCATAATCACAGAAGTGAACATTGGTTTGTAATTAAGGGTAACGCAACTATTGTTTTAAATGATAAAGAGCATATAGTGGAAACCTTTAAACATTTTGATATAGCTGTAAACGAATGGCATCAACTTATAAATAATGGTTCCGAAGAACTCATAGTAGTTGAGGTTCAATACGGTAAAGAATGTGTTGAAGAGGATATAGAAAGAAAATAAATTGAAATCCATAAATATTGTCATCCCTTGCCTGAAAGAAGCGGAGAATCTTAGATTCCTCCTCCCTCAAATTATCGAAAACTTAGATCCTACAAAAGTTGAATATGAAATTATTATCGTTGATAGTTGTACACCTATGGATGATTCTCCAGATGTTTGCTCAAAGTTTCAGAATGTTACTTATGTAAATACTCTAGGGATAGATAATTATGGAAGTGCTGTTAAGACAGGAATTAAGACAATATCTAAAGAGTTTACTTTATTTATGGATGCAGATGGATCTCATAACCCTAAATTAATTCCTAAAATAATGGAAAAAATTGGACAAAACGGAATCTGCATAGCCTCTAGGTATTGTTTGGGTGGAAAAACAAACGATAAAGTTACATCAATCTTCCTGTCAAAACTTCTAAACTTCGTTTATTCACTGATTTTAAGAGTTAATTGTTCTGATTGGTCAGGCAGCTTTAAAATGTATGAGACTAAGCTATTAAAAGAAATTGATCTTAAATCTGAAAATTTTGATATAATCCCAGAAATCGTATTTAAAACTACAAAATTAAATAATATTAAAGATATAATAGAAGTTCCATATACTTTTGATACTAGAGTTCACGGAAAAACCAAAAGAAAACTAAAAACTTACTTAGATTTCCTTTTAACACTTATAAAATTAAGACTTAGTTGACTAATCCAAATTGAGTTCATATTTAATCATCATTTCTGCTAATGACTCAAATTTGGTTTTAGGTTTCCAACCTAGTTCCTTAGTAGCCTTAGAACAATCACCAAGAAGTAAGTCAACTTCAGCAGGTCTATAAAAGTCCTTACTGCAAACAACTATCTTCTTTCCACTATCCTTTGCAATAGCTACAGTATCTACACCTTCTCCTGACCACTCAAAGTCAATCCCAGCATGATTTAAGGTAACCTCAACAAACTCTCTAACTGAATGGGTCTCACCTGTAGAAACAACATAATCATCTGGTTTTTCTGATTGAAGCATTAGATGCATAGCCTCCACGTAATCGCCTGCAAAACCCCAGTCTCTTTTTGCATCTAAATTACCTAGGACTAATTGATCTTGCTTACCTTTTTTAATTCTAGCTATCGCTTTAGATATCTTCTTTGTAACAAACTCATTACCTCTCAAAGGTGATTCATGATTAAATAATATTCCGCAACAACCAAATATATTATATGATTCACGATAGTTCATTGTGATAAAATGTGAATAAACCTTAGCAACACCATAAGGTGACCTAGGATAAAAAGGAGTTTCTTCATTTTGAGGAGTCTCCATTACCTTTCCAAACATTTCTGATGATGATGCTTGATAGAACTTAGTTTCTGGTGAGATAGATCTAATAGCCTCTAGTACTCTTAAAGTTCCCAAGCCTGTCACTTCTGCTGTGTAGAGTGGAGTATCAAAACTAGCACCAACGAAACTTTGAGCTCCTAGATTGTAAACTTCATCCGGCTTTACAGATTCTATAACATTTCTTATGTTAGTCTCTTCTAATAATTCGAATTCTTTTATTTTAACATCTTTATCAACACCTAAAATCTCAAGTCTTTCAGTGTTGTAATTAGAATTTCTTCTTGCAGCACCATAAACTTCATAACCTTCTTTCAATAAGTGTTGTGCTAGATATGCTCCGTCTTGTCCGGTAATACCTGTAATTAAAGCTTTTTTCATTTGGAATTCTCCTGTCCTTGATATTATAAATTAATAATGAAAGATTTATACTTAATCAATTTATACATTAAAATGAGTAAAATTCATACATTGCATTAAACATTACAGAAAATTGGTTCTTAGACCCCTGTCTTTTGACAAGTTGACTATTACCAGCATCACCCATCAGACGGTCATAGCCTACATTGAGGAGACCTGTTATCTTATCACTTAAAGGAAAAATAACATTGTTAGACAGTGATGCTTTATATATTCCTGACTCAGGTTTATAGAATTTATACATAGCTTTAGGATCATTAAAAGCAGGGTAAGGTGTTCCGTACCATTCATTCAAATAATCGCCATTTGCATAATTAAAGGAAATTGAGGTCGTATTAACTAAAGGTTGTTTAAAATTTACCCATCCAAGTGTTTCATAATTTAATGAAAATTCGCTATCGTATGAACCGCTGTAAAAATCTTTAACATCTGTAACTATTACATAACCCAATGAAAAATTATATGGAAGAGAGTACCCTAAATCTAATCCAACCTGGAAGTGAGGGTCGATTTCTTCAAGACCTGCTAAAGAATTATCATCTCCATTCTGCCTTCCAAAATCATATTCTCCAAACAGGCTTAAGCTAAATTCCTGATTATCATAAAGACTTAAATCTGCATATGGTCCATAAAAATTAAATTCATTTAAAGTAGTTTTGCTTTGATCCTTATAGGTTAAAGCGATCATAGGAATCCACATAAATCTTCTGGAGCTTGATCCATCATAGGTTGGCTTCGAAATAAAACCACCGCCGGCATAAATGGATGTCTTAGGTTTAACATCATCGTGGCCTTTTGAATAAGACTCAAAAGTTGAGCTTATTAATACTATTAGTAAAAAAACTATAAATTTATTCATCTCTAACTTCCTTTTCTTCATTATAAATCAATTGCAACATAACAATCAAGATGAGAAAATGTCTCATCTTGAAGTATTAAAGTCAAGGAATAGAAAGAAAAATTATTTATAAACAAAGTATTTCATCAATAGGTATCTTAATACAGCTGTAGGCATTAGCAATATTGCTTGGACAAAATATAAGTTGTAATCAAGTTGGTCGCAATAATACAACACACCGACACCTAAAAAATAATTAAGTGCATATATGAACACAAATTTAGGTAGATTTGAGTAAGAGTTATTTTTAAAAACAATTCTGCCAAAAGTAGTAAAGTTAAATAAAATACCTGCAATCGTTGATATCAAAGCAGATATTGTAAAATGCACACCTATCCACAAAAAGAAAGCAAAGATTGAATAACCAAATAAGGTATTCAAAAAGCCTACACAAAGGAACAAAATAAATTTTTTATTTTGATTAAACAAATTTAGTAGCTTTTCCACTGTATGAATCTTACCAAAGAAAGTAGATAAAAAAAATTATTTTAGAAATTTAAAGAAAAGTTCTTCTTCCTCATTAGTAAGCGGTGGAGACATCCTATGGAGTGGATTTGATTCCATAGAGCCTGTTTTTGTTACTCTACTCTGTATCTTAGGGAAGTATGTTTGATTTGGATCAACTGGGACTATAAAGACAGATGGACCGCTAGAATGAAAATATTTTAAAAAAGTTTTATCTGTATCAAAATTATTATTCAATTTATATGATTTAAGTCCCCAAGCCAAAAATAACTTTTCCCAATTAGGAATTCCTAAGCCACTTTTAATATCACAGCCCATATATTCTCCATCAAAATAATTTTTTTGAGTCATTCTAATTGAGGCATAACCAGAATCATCAAAGATGAAAGATTTAATATTCAGTTTATTTATCATCATCGTACCGATTTCTTGAAGATTCTGTGAAAAACCGCCATCACCTTCTAAGTGAATTACTCTTTTCTTATTATTAGCGAATGATGCTCCAATTGCAGCCGAAAGACCATATCCCATGGCCGCCAGACCTTTATTCGATACAATCTTTTGACCAAACTTGGGAGTAAAAGCTTGCTTAAAGGCTGTAAAAACCCCTCCACTACTACATGGTACAATGACATCCTTTGGTCTTGAAATGTACGATAGTTTTTGCATTAAAAGGTAGGGTGATACATATTTATTTCTAGTTTTATTGCTCTTATCTATAAGAGGAAAATCATTTTTTACTTTTTTGCAAAATTTAATCCATTCAGAATTAGAGCCAAGGTTCTGACGTAGTATCCTAGGTAGAAAATTATTGACATCAAATGAATAAGGCCATTTAACTTTTGGGTGACCTTTCTTAAGCTCTCTCTCATCTATATCGACCTGAATTATATCCCCTATAGGAATAAATTCCTTCCAATTAAAACCTGTCTGCTGCAAACCAAGTCTTGTACCCAACGCTAAAAGCAAGTCCGACTGCTGAATAATAATATTTGCATGTCTTTGACCCCAAGTGTTAGGCATACCAAAATAATTTTTATTTAGAGCCGAAATCCTATCCATCCCATTCCAAGTTGTGAAAATAGGAATGTCTAATTTTAAAAATTGTCTTCTCAGATCATAAGCAACATCTCGACTCACACCCCCTCCAATCAATATTGAAGGTCTTTTAGATTTTCTTAGCAGAGCAGAGATTTGATTAATCTGAGTTTTAGTAGCTATATTTAATATTTGCTTCTTTATTTTTGTAGATGTTTTACCACTCTTGAATTTAGAGGCTTGAACATCCAAGGGTATCTCAATAAAGATTGGACCTTTTCTTTCAACAATATCTATATTTAAAATTGATTTTAATTTTTCCAAACCTATTGGCTTTTCTATTCTAAGGGCTTTTAAAGTTATAGGAGTTACTATTGATACCCCATCGATTTCTTGAATTCCTCTTTGAATAACTTCTCCGTTTGCTAGGTCATCTGTTTTAACTTGTCCACCAATAATTAACAGATCTCTACTTTCTAAGTAAGCTCCACTAATTGCGGTAACAATATTAGTCAATCCTGGGCCAGCAGTTACTAAAGCTATAGCTTTTTTATTTTTATCCGATGTTTCATTGAAATATTCGGCTGCTATACCTGCAGCAACTTCGTGTATAACTGGTATGCATTTGAAATTATTTCTAAAGCTGTCTAGCAAGTGCATTATGTTGCCACCAGAAACAAAGAAACAGTGTGTATAGTTTAATTTCTTTAGCCAAAGAGCCAATTGATCACTATATTTCATGTTCAAAAACAATTATACACAAATTAATTTCTTTTACTTGGTTGTATATTATTTTTAAAAATATTAAAATATTTATATGAATATTAAAGAAAACCAAATTTTTAATAACCTATTTGTGCTTGAAATAGCAAATAACCATTGGGGCTCCTTAGACAGAGGAATCAAAATAATAAATACATATGGAAGGGTTGTTAAAGAAAATGGGGTCAGAGCAGCGATAAAGTTGCAATTTAGAGATCCCAAAACTTTTATTCACACAGACTATCAAGATTCTGAAGATATAAGATATATAAAAAAAACTAAGCAAACTTACATGTCTGAGAAAAATCTAAAAAAGCTTATTAATCAAATAAAAAGAGTTGGAGCTTTGACTATGTCCACTCCCTTTGATGAAAAGTCAGTTCAAACAATTAAAGATTTTGATCTTGATTTAGTAAAGATTGCCAGCTCTGATATAACTGACTGGCCTTTAATAGAAAAAATTGGAGGCCTTAAAAAGCCTACTATTGTTTCCACTGGTGGAGCTCAAGAAGTCGACTTAGATAATATAGTTAATTTCTTTTTCAATAGAAAGATTCCGCTAGCTCTTAATCATTGTATTTCTCTTTATCCAACTGAAGATTCCGAATTAGCCCTTAATCAAATTAAATACCTCAAGGATAGATATCCAGAAAATATTATTGGGTTTTCTTCTCATGAATATAACGATTGGTCATCCTCAATGCTTCTGTCATATGCTATGGGAGCAAGAACTTGGGAGAGGCATGTAGATATAGACGAAGGAGATTTTGAAGTTTCAAACTATTGCTCATTACCTGAGCAAATAGACTATTGGTTCAAATCTTACTATAAGGCTAAGGAGATGTTAGAGGCACCAGAATATTCCAGAAGATCCATATCTAAAAGAGAAAAAGAATATCTTGACTCATTGACTAGAGGGATTTACGCAAAGAAGAATATTAAAAAAGGATATAAATTTAGTCAAAAATCTTTTGAAAATGATTTTTACTTATCAATTCCATTAAACAAGGGTCAAATTTCATGCAATGAAATAATAAATGATGTCACCCTAACTAGTGATATTAAAAAAGATGATATTCTTTCAATAAATCATATTGATGGGCCATATAATGAAAATAAAAAACTTAAATCTAGAATCGAAAAAAGAGGTTATGAAAAGTCAAGGGTAATAAATCTAGAAACCTCTATTAATAAAATTTCTTAGTCCTATTAAAGTTAAGTCATGCTCATCTTTTTTAATTCTTACTTTCCTTTTCATTTTCTTTTCTATAATATCCCCAATAACTGGAACTTTATTAGGAATTCCACCACCCAATATAATTCTAGAGTTTTTAGTTATTGAATCTTCCAGATAAGACAAATATTGATTACAAAAAGATATCATCAAGGATGTGAGAAGGACTTTGGGTGTTATTCTAGGATTGTTAGAAGTTAAATCATCAATTTGTTCAAAATATTCACTTTCAGAATCTAAGTATAAATCAAACTTAATATCTATATTAAATCCTTCTAAATCTTCATAAGTTAATTGAGATAGCTCTTTCCAGAAATTATTATTTGAATTCAAAGTATCATAGAATTTGCACCATGAATTTAAGAATCTTCCTGCGGGTATATGTGTTACACATTTTAATTTTTCATTATTAAAAAAGGGTCTTTCTTCTAATCCAAAGGTAGAATTATTTCTAGAATTAGAAATAATTTGTGATCCAGTTCCAATATTTATAAGTATTTCATTTTGGGCCAGATTTGATCCAAGAAAAGCTGCTTGCAAGTCTCCAAAACCCAAATATAAGTTATATTTATGACTTTTATAACCAATAAAGCCTAGGGGCTTTTCATAGTCATCGAGCGGACTCGGAAAAGAAATTGGCAAATCAATTCCTGTTATATCCAACGCGTCTTCTTTTGCACCTAAATCTGTATAAAAACCACTCGAGTGAAGAAGTGTTTTACACGCCAAATTATAATGTTCCCCTAGTTCGTGACATATAACTTGAGGTAAAGTCAAAAAGGTACTTTTATCTCCTAATTCATTATTTAAAGAACTTGCTAATATGTTAACTACTGGAAGTCCGGCCCTTGAAATCATTCTTGTTTTACTATAAAACCCCCGATTATTAAGTATCTCCAACGCACTATCTGTAGATTTTTCTTTAAATCTCCAGCTATAATAATATGTGCTATTAAAAATATCTTGTTCAAGCAAGCAAAAACCATGCATTTCAGAGCATAAATAAATTTTCACATCACAATCTTTTCTTAAAATAGAGATTTTATCAGAGTAATAATCTAAATGTAAGATTAAGGATTTGGAGAAAAAAGAACCAGGAATTTTGCTGTAGTTTCCATATTTTATAAATGAACCTGCAGATTCAAATAAAGCAATAGGTTGATCATCTATAGAATTATAAAGAATCGATTTAATTCTAGAAGCACCATAATCGATTAATAAAACTTGTGACATTACAACTCTTTCAAAAGTAATTGAACGGACTGATCTATAATTTTAGTTGAGGTTTGACTTAAGTTTAGTTTACAAAAATTTATATAGCCTATTTTTGTTGGAACAGCTATTTTGAGGATTTTACCTTGTGCCTTTTTATCGTTAATTAAATAATCATTAATAGTGGATAAGTTAATATTAGATAGTTTTTTTATAAATCTAGGCAACAATAACTTTTTCGCTAAATCTAATATATGTTTATCTGAGTCTTTGCTTAAGCCAAATTTTTTTAAAGAAATTTTATTCTCGATTAACAAGCCAATAGTTATGGCAGTACCATGAGGAATATAAAATTTAGACATAGGTTCGATTGCATTCCCGAGGCTATGTCCATAATTTAAAGATCTCCTTTCATTGTTCTCAAACTCGTCTTTCTCTATAACAGATTTCTTTATTAAAAGAGATGTTAATATAATTCTAGTTAATGCAGAACGATCCATTTGAATTGCTTTATCTATGTTAATAGAGAAACTTTCTAAAGACTTTCTTCCACCAATGATAGACAATTTTAATGATTCGCCTAACCCAGATAAGACATCTTTTTTAGGAAGAGTAGTCAGAAATTCTGTATTCAGTATTACTTTATGTGGAGAAGAAAAAAGAGCATATAGATTTTTAATATTCTTATAATTTAAAGCTGTCTTCCCACCAATACAGCTGTCTGTCATAGATAACAGAGTTGTAGGGAAATATATCCACTTAATCCCTCTCTTGTAAATTGAACATGAAAATGCTCCGATATCTTGTACTATTCCCCCACCTACTACAATCACAGTGGAAGATTTTGTTATGTTATTTTTTTCTAAAAAATTTGTGAATTTAATACATTCATTAATATTTTTTTTATTTTCTTTAGCAACGAACTTATAAATTAATAGGCTCTTCTTTTTAATCTTAGAACCATAAATCTTATATATATTGGAGTCTATTAATAAAACAGGGGTCTGTGAAATAGAAATTATCTTATTAATACTTTTTTCGACTGATTCACCAATAAGACTTAATTCATAGTCCTTAGGCGACGAATGAATTTTAAGCTTTTTTATTACTTTTTTAGTATTATCGATCTCAAAATTAAACTTATTTCCGTCAATGAAAAAAGATTGCATTTAATCTTCCCAGAACCCACCAGCAGTAAGACCACCATCTACTACTAACTCTTGACCAGTTATATAAGATGACTTTGAAGACAATAAGAACATTACTACTTCAGCAATATCTTTCGGCTTCCCCAGCCTTCCTGCGGGTATCTTCTTAATTATCTTACTTAAAGAATTATTTGAATTATTATTTCTTGTCATTTTTGTATCTATAAACCCAGGAGCAATGCTGTTTACTCGTATTCGATAAGTTCCGAGTTCTATGGCGAGATTTTTCATAGCACCATTTAGAAAATGTTTAGAGCTCGAATATAGGAATCTTTTATCCCTTCCAAAAGAACTGAATAGGGATGAAATAATAATAATTGAAGAATTACTATTTGTTGGCATTTTGCTTATTAGGCTTTTTAGAATACAGACAAATGACTTAAAATTTACATCATAAGAATAATCAAAGTCTTTGTCTTTTAAATTTAAAAACTTTTTAGGAGTATTCGTTGCAGCTACAAAAATTATTGAATTAAATTTTTTATTATTTTTTAATAAGAAATTATCTACTGATTCCTTAGATGACAAATCTAAAGTACTAGATGTTGTGCCAGTAACAACATAACCTTCTTTCTTTAAATAGGTCTTAATTGTAACCCCAATATCACTTTTTTCCCCAATTAATAATGCACTTTTAGCCATGCTCAAAACTCACTATATCTTAAATGTTTTAACAATATTAAGAGTGCCATATTATGCAATAGAATAAAATTTATTTACTTAGGTATAAGGCATAATTAACAACCCCAAATACTATCTCTCTTGGATCACCATTATTTAGGCTTTGTAATTCAGAAGATATTTCAATAATAGTTTCTCCAGGTTCAAGTAAAAGTTTTAGGCTAAATTGTTTGGAATTTTGAACTGTATCCTTAATAATTTTTTTATCATATTTAATCTGTAATGGTAAGTTTTCATTATTTGGTCTTACAATTGAAAAATTCAGCACCCTACTCTTAACTTCATCACTATCATTGGTAATGATAATTTTTGATTTGCCTGAAGACCATCTCAAATAACTATCCTTGGTTCCTTCCTCAGCATGGAACCCCGAGAAAGAAAGAAAAACCTCCTCTAACAATAAAGAAGGTAATAAATAAAAATAGCCATTACCTAATGATGACCTATCAATTGACCTTAGTTTATTAAAATCGTAATATTTTCCCTCAACTTTGGTCCTAATTTTGTTGGATAATTTATCGAATATTTTGTATTTTTTAAACTTAAATCTTTGATTCTCTTGGTCCTTATTAACCTCTTCAAATGTGGCAAAGATGACTTGTCCAGACTTATAATCGCTAAAATTGTGATAGCTAAGTCCATAAAAATTGTTCCATTTCCTGTAGCTTAAACAATATGGAAACTTAGTTCTTCTAAAGGAATCATTACCAAATTTCTTATTATAGCTTTCAACGTTTTCCTTAGAAATAGAACTACCTTTAGAAGTGATATTGATGGAGCAAGCATTTATTTCTTTCTGTGTGACCATAGAATAGAACCAAGAATGATCAGAAGGATATTTGCTATCAATTATTATAAGATCATTTCTTGTGACCCCAGCCAGTATTCCCTTCTTTATTGAAGCTTCTAATAATTCTCTGGGATACTTATAGACTATATTGGATTCCTGAACAACATGATAGTTCTCAAGCCGTGTAAAAGAAACTATTACAAAGAATATAAGCCAAATACCTATTGACAAAGTTATAGAGGGGGTAATGGCCCTAATAATTATAAAAATTAATGAGGCTAACCCAAAATATTGAAGAAAGACTGGTAAGTATCCATATCCAATTCCTGCTTTTATTAGTTCAGATTGATGTCCAGATATAGCAACTATAAAAGCAGGTACTAGGATTAGTAACAATGAAAAAGTAATCAATGATTTTGATCTATATTTGTTAATATTTTCATCCCTAGCAATTAATGTGGACAATAAAAAAACTACTAAGCCAGTTAGTACCGCGGGAACAATAAAATCTAAAAAGTTAATTTTAAGAAAAGAAAGGTTGCCGAAGCCTTCCGCAAGCTTCCAAGTTAAGGGAAAAGTTGAAATTAGTTGGATATAAAATGCTTGAATTATATTACCGAAATTAAAGCTAAACATTGTCCCAGGGTATAGCTCTGAAGTTGAAGAGAAAAACCCTTTTATCATAAAATGGAGAAGAATAAGAGCAATAGGTGTAGCAATTAATAGAAATGATTTTTTTAAAGATTTATTTTTAAGATATGTAATAAGGAAATAAAAGAGTGGGCTTATATAAGATAATTCATAACACAAAAGGGAGATGAGAAATACTAATAAATAATACCAATAATAACCGGTCTTTGCGGTTTCGATGTATCGGATCAAGAGATACAAAGAAAAGAAAAACAATAAACATGCAAGTGGTATAGAAGCAAAAGCTAAAAACGGGTCGTGCCAATATCTAAATTGAAACAATATTGGCAATAAGAAAACTACACAGTAAGAGAAGGATCCTGATTGTGTTATGAATTTAAGAATTTTTTCAAAATAAATCAGATTTAAATAAATTATAAAAAAAGCAAATAATTTATACAAAAGTAAAGAAGGAAGTAAGTAAAAATAAGAATACCAAAATATCCAATTTAACGGATTAAATCTTCCTAGACTTATCCAATAGCTAATTTCTGAGACTATCCGATCAAATAAACTAATATTACTATGAAGCAATACCCCTTGAATCTGGGAATTATAAGCATCGTCTGATATAAAGCCACTTATAAATAGAGGGAAAAGCATCCATGCTAGCCAGAGCAATAAAAAAAAGTTTATGTTCGAAGCAAAAAAAGCTCTTGCAGCTATAATTTTCTTAGAAAAAGGCTTTGGTAGATAATTTAACAAATCCATTATAAAAACTATAAACAAAATAGTATTAAAATAAAATTATCTATATTTATTATGGATTTTGGATTGATGTCTTAGGTATTGAATTGAATTAATCGCAGAATGTTTAGTTTTTCTATTACGAACTCTTTTTCTCCATAAGATAAAAGAACTTAACCGGAGGTTTTTTCTCATAATCTTAATTACTTCTTTCTCATTTATTCCATAAGCTTTCTTAATTCCTTCAAATGGCGTCCTATCTTCCCAAGCCATTTCGATAATACGTGAAATATCTTCATTAACAAACATAAATATATTGTAACTAATAAATCATAATTTGAATTAGAAGATTTGATATCAGACCCGCTCCAACATCGTCCATAGTTATACCCAATCCCCCAGGAAGCCTTTCCAAAGTTCTTACAAATAATGGTTTCCAAACATCAAAGAGCCTGAATAAAAAGAAGGCTATTGCTAGGTTGGTAATAGAAAAAGGAATAAAAAGCATTGCAACAAATATTCCAGCAACTTCATCTATAACAACACATACAGGATCTTCTGAATCAAATATATCCATTGAATAATGACTCGTTACGACAGAGACAATAATAATAGCTATAGTTATAATGAGCATTATGGTGTGCGTAGGACTATAAAGAGAATTAATAAAGTAGTATAAAATAGCTCCTGCTAATGTACCAAAAGTACCCGGCAGCTTTGGTAAAAAGCCAACATAGAAAAAAGTGGATATAAGTTTATTAATGAACATCAATCATACTAATAATAGAATAGATAAATTAAAATAATAGTATAAATATATACTTTTCTTGTTTTTATATCATATCAATTGTAGATTTAAAAAATGCGTATGTCAGTCTCTGAGTTTAAAAAGAACCTGATTTTCTTCTGCATTGTGACATTATGGTTTGTTTACTTTACCGGGGGAAAATTTGTAAATCCTTTTTATATTGATTGGATTTTCCCAAGCGACACAGAAACACATTGGTTAGGTTGGCAATTCTATAAAAACCAATCAATTTTTAATTTTCCAATTTTTAAAAATACTGATTATGGTCTAGAGCTTGGATCTTCATTGGTGTTAAACGACTCTTTAGCAATTATGGCAATTATATTTAAACCTTTTTCTCAATTTATTCCATTTGAATTTCAATATTTTGGTATCTGGACATATATTTGCTTTATTCTTCAGGGGATTGTAGCTATGAAAATCTTTAGTAATTTTACAGATGACTTAGTTGCTATACTACTATGCGGGCTATTGTTTACCATGCTTCCGCCTTTCTTATGGAGACTTCATGGACATTTTGGCTTACTTGGTCATTGGCTAATACTATTTGCTTTCCTATTATATTTAACTTCTAAAGAACTAAGCCTTAAATATTGGACAATATTGATAATAATATCTTTGCTTATCAATGCTTATATTAGTGCTATGTTAATTGGAATATTTATTGCTGATTTAGTCAAATACAAATTATTGAGTTCCAACTATGATATAAAAAAACTTACAATAATTTTTAGTAAGTTTTTAGTCTCATTATTGTTAGCACTGCTTACATTTGGCTATTTCATGATTGGAAAAGGGGCTGGAGGTAAAGGATTTGGTAAGTTTAATGCGAATTTGAATAGCTTCTTTGATCCAGACCAGATATGGTCAATTACTATAAATAATTTATCCACACCAGAATCTGGATATGAAGGTTTTGCATTTCCTGGTATTGGAATATTCCTAGCAATAGTAATCGCTCTATTGACTATTCTCTTTAAAAACCCTCAAAATAAAAGTTTGAACCTAAGAACCTATTATCCAATAATCATAGTATCTTTGGTCGCATATTTCTTTGCATTATCTAACAATATAACTCTTGGACAAAACATAATTTACACTTATCAAGTTCCAGACTTCTTTACATTCTTAACTAAAACTTTTCGAAGCTCAGGTAGATTTGTGTGGATTCTATTTTATTTGATAATATTAGGTTCTTTAATTTTTATATTTAAAAGTTACACCAAGAGAACTTTAAGAATAATATTAATCTTGATAGTGAGCTTACAATTTATAGATTTACATGAAGCAAAAGAATATTTTAGTACTAAATTTAACAATCCTACTGTATACAATGGAAGGAGTTTAAAGTGGACGTCACCAATGAAGGACCCTTTTTGGGAACTGATTGGAAAAAACTATAAACAGATTAACTATGTATATACAAAAAATAGACCAAAAGATTATTTTCCAATATCTCATTTTGCTGCAAAAAATAATATGAAAATTAATACAGGCTATTTCTCAAGAATTAGTAAAGCTGGTGCTAAGCTATTAAATCAAGAATTAAGACAAGCTATATTAAATAAAAAATTAAACAGTGCTAGTATCTACTTCATCTATGATAATGAATTATGGCTTTATATAAATAAAAATTATAAAAGTACTAACTTTATAATAAAAGAACTAGATAATTTTAAGATTTTAGCTCTACCCTAGAACTTAAAACTCTGCTTTAAAAAATCTTAAATATGATTATAATCAAAGAATAAAAATGAAAGATTTAGAATTTGACTATCTATACAAAAAATATGCTCATCTACTTCCATCTAAAGATAGAGATATCTATTTGTTGCGTGAGGCAATTTTTGGCTTTAGTGAAATGAAGCAATATCTTGAAAATTTAGAAGGTAAAGTACTAGAAGTTGGATGTGGCCCTGGCTTACTCTTAAATGAGCTTTCTGATTTATTCCCAAAGAATTCATACTTAGGGGTTGATCCATTCATATCTAGTTATCAAAAATTTAGTAACATACTAGATTCTATAAATAAGGTTAAATTTGTAAAGTCTAAAATCGAGGACTTTGACACTAGTGAAAAGTTTGATTTAATATTTTCTATAAATGTTTGTGAACATGTTGAAAGCTGGAAGTCATATATTGAAAAAACGCAATCGCTTCTTACTCCGAATGGAGTGTCCATTATTCTATGCCCTACCTATGATTTACCTTATGAAACACATGTAATAATTCCAATCATAATCAATAAAGATATAACTTATAAAATATTTGAGAAAAAGATAAGAGACTATGAAGAGAATTTAGGGATTCAGGGTAATTGGGAATCTGTTAATTTTATTAAAGCAAGACATGTTAAAAAATTTTTAAAAGAGAATTATAAGGGTACTTTTGATTATAATATTCACGATAGACTATTTAAAAGATTTACTCACGATAACTTTTTTCTGGAAAGACACGGATTGCTAGGGAAGTTCTGTCAGTTTTTATATAAAATCCGTTTAAATAAACTCATCTTTAATATTCTTAAGATCCCATTCCCATATATGAAAGTCGAAATCAAAAACTTTTTAAAATAGTTTTTCTATGTTTTAATCAATTGATAAATGATATATAAAGAATCTAATTTTTACTTATCAATAATTATTGGCTTAATATTTTTTACATATATTGTTGGGATGGATATTGTCAACTTTAGTAATATATTCTGGCTAATAGATTGCCCTATTATTTGTGATGCGCAGCAACATTTATTAGGTTGGCTTTTCTTTCGTGAAACAGATATTTTACAGTTTCCTTTTCTAAAAAATACTTCTTTTGGGTTATACACTGGAAGCTCATTAATATATACAGACTCCCTTCCAATTTTTGCAATAATTTTTAAATTTTTTAATTCTTTTTTAGATTTTGAATTTCAATATTTTGGACTATGGATATTAATTTCTTTTTGCTTGCAAGCAATTATAGCAGACAGGATTCTTAAAATTTATATAGATAATAATAAATTTAGACTTATATCAATTGCTTTTTTTTGTATATCTCCAATCTTCTTAAATAAATTATTTTTTTCTCATTTAGCACTTGCTTCACAGTGGATAATATTACTTACTCTTTATGTTTATTTATTAAAAAACTTTAAATTAAAATATTGGCTCTTACTTATAACACTATCTACCTTAGTTCATGGATACTACGTTGGATTTACATCGATAGTATTTTTAATGGCTATCTCTAAGGAATATCTTGAGAATAAAGATGGTAAAATTGCTTTAAAATCAGCATTAATATATTTCATATTCCTAGGAATACTGCTATATGCTTTAGGATATTTTATGATAGGTGGGGGTTTTACTAATCACGGATTTGGTAAGTTTAAAATGAATCTAAATGCTCTATTTGATCCTGTAGCAGAGGTAACTTTGAGAGCATCTCAAATTTTTCCAGAACTAGAAACACCCAGTATTAATGAGGGTTTTGGAGACTATGAAGGGTTTAATTTCTTAGGTTCAGGAATAATATTAATGCTTGTAATTATCTTCCCAATAATTTTTTATTACTATAAAGAAGTACTAAAATCACTACGTAAGCCTGAAAATAAAATAATTTTAATCTTTTTCTTTTTAATAACTTTGTATGCTGTTTCTAATAATATATATCTAGGAAATTTAGAGCTGTTTTCATATGACATGCCTAAATTTACCAAAGTAATTACTAAGACTTTTAGAAGCTCAGGAAGGTTCTTTTGGATCAATTACTATCTAATCTATATTTTTATATTTGTAATGATATACAGGTACACCAATAAATTTAAATTCCCTATTCTTGTTATTTTTCTACTAATTCAATTAATTGATATGCAACCAACTTTTAAGCAGGTTAGAAATGTATTCTATAAAGATAAAAATAGCTACTCTAAAATATACAAAGAAAATATAAAACTCCAGGATGCTAATTGGGATTTATTTGCAAAAAAGTATAAGAGGATAATATACGTTGTTCCAACCAGGTTCCCTAAAGAATATTTTTCCTTAGCTTACTTTGCAGCCAAAAATAAAATTGACACAAACTTTGGTTATTTTTCAAGAGTTAATAAAAAAAGTGTTAAAAGAAACAATCTTAAATTAATAGAAAAGATAAAGGAAAATAATATTGATACTGAATCACTATATGTTTTCTTTCATGAAGAATCATGGGTTATTGCAAAGGAAAATAATCCAGATACCACTATAATTATCGATGGATACAAGCTTCTAGCGCCTTAATTCTTCTTTATTATCTCTCTTATTGAGTATAGAGGCTGATTTTCTACATTTTGAATAATTCTAAATAGATACTCTCCTACTATGGCAAAACCTATTAAAACTAATGGAATAAGAAATATTAACCCCCATAGATACCATATTTCTAAGAATACTTGATTAAACATTCCAAAAACCACAAGAAGTAGCGATATTAAACCGAAAAAAAGAAAGGATCTGAGGAAAATTCCACTGTTATTAATAAATAATGAGCTTGCAAGAAAAATTAATTTTGAAACTGTATATGCTGATTCGCCCTCCCCTCTTTTTCCTTGAACAATCTCTGCTGAACCAATATGATTGGTAACTTTTATAATAAGAATACTTAGGCTTGGATTTAGAGTATTAAATTTTAGGACTTCTTCTCCAACGGCCCTTTTCATTACCCAGAAAGCGCTTCTCTTAGTACCTTCAGGGTATTGCAATATTTTTCTTTCAATAGAAGTGTAAATAAAACTAAAAAACTTTTTTATTGCTCCATGGGTTTTTTCTTTGAAATTCCCAAAAACTACATCAAAGTTGCCCTCCTGTTGTTTATCAATCAGAGAAAATAAATCTTCAGGTCTATGCTCTAAATCACCATCCATCGTTATCAAATAGTTACCCTTAGCTAGTTTAATCCCAGCCAGTATGCCAGCTTGCTGACCAAAGTTTTTAAAAAAAGACACAATAGTCACATCTATTAAACTAGAGGCTTGAATTTTTTTCATAGTTTTTAAAGTATTCGCGTCTGTCGAACCATCGTCGATAAAAATTATCTCAAATGAATAATTCCTAGTCTTCATAACTTCATCAATTCTATTAGATAATTCGACTAATGAATCTGTGATATTCAGAACTGGTACAATTATAGAATATAAATCTTTAGCTTCGTTCATAATGCAATAATATCATAAAGCTAAAATTAATAAATTACTTAAAATTGAAATCTTTAGCAAAAACTCTATACCCATCAATTGTTTTGCATAAATCTGAAGTTAGGCATTGACCTAAAGTTGAAATCCATTTCTGCTCTAAGGATTCATCAAATATGTAGATTGAATCTTTATCAAAGGAGTTAGTATCTAAAACCTTATCTATTTTTGAATAGATTTCTTCTTTTTTCGAGCCTTTATATCTTGAAAAATAACCAAAGTTTGTCGAAAGCTTATTCTTTGCGGCAAAGAGAACGAGGGGATATGCCCCAGAAGGCCTATTTTTAGGATATACATATACTATTGTCTTGTAATTTTGTTTAAGAACTTGCCACTCAGGCGAAACTAAAGGTGATTCCCAAAAAGAGTTCAAAGTTTTAACAATAGCAATATTCGCAGGGTCCTTACTATCAATATAAGGCTTTAAATTATAAGTTCTAGTATCAGAAATCTTTGATCTAAAGTTGGCGGCTATAACACTTGAATCAAGGATCTGTATGACTAACAAAATCGGTAAAATAAAATAGTAAATTTTGAGATACTTAGATCGTGAAATAACAAAAAATATTCCACAATATAGCAAGTAGAAGATTAGCCAAACCATTCTACCAGATGACCTAAGGGGTCTTGTTAACCCTTTAAAAAGTTCTGGTAAATCAAATTCAAATAATACTGTTGATCCGAATGTTACCTTATTTGTTACAGCAAAAAGAAAAAGTATCATAGACAACAAAATTATGAATACATTCCTCTTTTTAAATAATGTTTTAAATAAGAACTTATTTTTAAAAATCTCGAATATTACAAAGATGAGTAAGAAAATTATTCCTATCCCTAAAAAGGCGAATCCTTCATAATCGTTTGGTATGGATCCTAAATCTGGCATTATATTAGACCAGAGTTTATTATCATTGAAGAAAGTATTTAAGTTTGCCCTATATAAGGAATAGCCACCGCTTCCAATGCTCATACCATTTGAAAAATATCCAAAAACATATAAAGAAAAAATAAGCAATGCTAAGGCTTTAAGAAAGATAGTCCATGACTCTTTAGCTTTGAATGAATTAGAATATGTTCTATATATTAAATCTAATATAAACAAACTTAGAATGATTGCTAAGATATAAGCATTAACCAATGCAGTTAAAATTAGTAATATTGCCCAATTTCTAAATCTAAAGTTCGAAGAATAAAAAATTATAATTCCAAATATTATAAGCCAATGGGCCATGAGTGAGTAATGCCCCCAAAGCCTCCATAGAAAGGGAGGTGAAAGAACGAAAAAACAAGCTCCCATAAAAGATAAAAGCTCGTTGTTGGTGATTCTTCTCAAAAGGATTAACGAGAATTGTCCTTGAAGTATAAAGCAGATTAAAATCCATATACCAAAATATTGAAACTCAAAAGGAAGAAATGCAGAAAAAGGTTTAAAAATAATAGCCATAATAGGCAAGGAATCATTTAGAGCTATAGAGGATGAAAGCTCCATACCATAACTATAATTTTCAAATATAGGGAATTGTAAAAGAGGAGTCTCTTTGAAAAATAGCCAATTGATCCAGTGCCACCCTGAGTCTCCTGGTGATAGCCATTCATTGTTTATAAAATTAATCGGGGCACCGCCTGTAAAGTAAAAGAAACTAAAGAAGGAAAAAATTATCAGGTAATACTTTGAATATTTCACTACTGGCTAACCTCCGTATAATTATATAACTGGTTCGAGTTATTCTACTATAAAGTATAAAGATTTAATATTCAGTTAATTCACAATTAATTGAAACTTATTGCCCTCAATTTAATTAATAGCTAAGATATCTTATAATGCTTACTTCAATTATAAAAAAGAAAGATACTATTTTACTGTTAGCTCTCTCCATCTTAATATTTCATCTTATTTTTGGTTTTCATCTTATTGATTTTCAAAATATATATTGGCTTCCAGATGATGCTTATAATGGATTTTTAGGATGGTCATTCTATAGGGGTGAAACATTTTTCTCATTTCCATTATTCAAAATATTTAATTACGGTTCTGGCGTTGGTTCAACAATTATCTATACAGATTCATTACCTATTATGGCTATTATTTTTAAACCTTTTTCAAATTTATTACCGGTTAATTTTCAATATTTTGGCTTATGGATATTCGTCTCTAGTCTACTTACTTCATTCTTCATGAATAAAATATTAACCTACTACCGCATAGACCTTTTTTCTAAAGTAATGCTAACCACAATAATACTTTTGTCCCCAATAGTCCTAGAAAGATTTATCGCAGGTCATATAAATCTAATGTCGCACTGGATTATCTTAGCCGGAATTTATTTATATATAAGAAAAGAACAAAACTTTACAACTTGGCTTGTTTTAATATTAATTTCGATTCTAATCCATGGGTACTTGTTTGCCATGACGATAGCTATAGCAATTTTCACTTATATAAAAGAATATTTAATAAATGGGGATATAAACAAATGTTTTAAATATGTAATTATAACAATCCTATTCTCATCTATATCTTTGTATATATTTGGTTATTTCGAAGTTCAAGCTGATGAAGTTTTTCATGGTGGGTGGGGAGGATATCGCTTAAACCTACTATCTTTTATAAATCCTATCGGGCGAAGTCTAAATTGGTCTCAACTTACAGGAGATCTTTTTACTTATAAGGCATTACAATTAGGAGATTTAATAGAAGGTTTTAATTACTTTGGCTTAGGAATACTTATAACTATTATTGGAAGTATATATTTTGGAATTAAGACAAAATTTTATTTTATAGACAAGAAAGTTAAAGTACTGCTTGTTTTTTCTCTTATATTGCTAGTGTTTGCTCTAACAAACAAAATAGGGTTAGGAGGCAGTGAGTTGTTTACCTACAATATGCCTGAAATTCTAAAGCCACTAACTAAACCCTTTAGAGCTTCTGCTAGATTTTTTTGGCCAATCTACTACTTGGTATCCATAGGATCAATAATTGTTATCTATAGCCAGCTGAAGGCCAAAAATGCAATCGTTTTTATTTTTATAATTTGTTGTATACAAATAGTAGATATTTATCCCGGAATTAAGACGATTATGGCTTTTAATAGTAAAGAAAATATACAAAATATTAATAGAATGGATACTTCACAAGTGGGGCTATCTTTAAGAACAAAAGATTATAATAATATAGTTTATGTATTCCCTGAATATGCAAATCAAAATTGGCGAGAACTTGCTTATTTCGCATATAAAAATAATAAGAAAACTAACTTTGGATATTTCGCTAGAAGAAATCTAAGAATACAGAAGAAGTTTATAAAAAATATTAAAGCATCCTTTGAAAGTGGAAATCTTGATAAAGACTCAATATATTACTTCAGCAACATTCAGATTTTTAATGAGTATTACGAAAAAGTTTCGTCAATAAGTGAAAAATTAGTCGTTAACGATACAAATGGAATTAAACATATGATAATACTTCCCAAGAAATAATTCCTTATAATTGATTTCATGCTCAAGGACAATATAATCTAAGAATATATGATAAAAGATATCTCAAATAAATTTAATCTAATTGCAATAATAGCCTCTTTTATTTTGTCACTCTTGGCATTTGTATATTTCTGCGATATTCGAATTCTAGATCCTAGCTTTAACAAGTGGCTAATGCCTGGTGACTCTGAGACCTACTGGCTCAACTGGTTATTCTATCAACAGTCAACAATATTTCAGATACCTATTTTTAAAAACTATAACTATGGAATGGAGCTATCCTCGACTATTGCTCTTAATGATTCACTCCCAATAATGGCATTGATTTTTAAATTAATCCAAGGAATTCTTCCGCCGAACTCCCAATATTTCGGTGTATGGATACTAAGCTGCTTCTTTTTACAAAGCTTTTTTGCAATGAAGTTATTAAAAAATTTCTCGAATGATATTTTCTTGATAATATTGTTTTCTATTTTTTTTCTTATAGCTCCAATTTTTCTTTGGAGACTTTGGGGACATTACTCTTTAATGGCTCACTGGCTAATTTTAGCATCGCTGAATATATATTTTAATAAAGAATTTAATTATATAAGGTGGCTGGTCATATTCTTCTTCTCTTATTTAATTAGTGCATATATAGCAGTAATGATGTTTATCATATTTCTAACTGATCTTATTAAAAGAAAAGTTGCTAAAGAAATTGACTATAGAAAATTTGGAATCATATTGTCGATTTTCTTTTTTTCGAGTCTAGCGTGTCTCTATATCGTTGGATACATAGAACCAGGAACAAAACTTAGTACTTCAGGTTTTGGTACTTATAAGGCAAATTTGCTTACTTTTTTTGATTCTAATGATCTGTGGTCGAACATTATTAAAGATATAAACTCTATAGAAGGTGAGCATGAAGGGTTTGCCTTTCTTGGTTCTGGAGTGATACTACTTTCTTTCATATCCATTTTTTATATAGCTTTAACAAGATTTAAATTGAGATTACTATCTACTGTAGAACTGAAATACATATCTATTGTTTCTACTCTACTTTTCGTTTTAGCACTTTCAAACAATATGCACATAGCTGATGTTCATATAATTAATTTAGACCTTCCTAAATTTATAGAGAAATCTTTTGGTATTATAAGAGCTTCAGGCAGGATGGTTTGGATTCCTTTTTATATCATATACTTATTGCTCTTTATAATTATCGATTCATTTCATAACAAAAGAATTTGTAAAATTTTATTAATATTCGCTTTGTTGATAGGCGTATTGGATATAAACAAAGTTTCTAACTTATTTAAATTAAAGACTGGTGATATAGATGTTAACTATAAAAAGGTCTACTCTGGACCACAACACCATGACCAATATGATTATTGGAATCTTCAATGGAACTCTCCAATGCAGTCAGAAGAATGGAAAGAATTCGCCAAAATCTATAAAAAAATAAACTATGTATATCCCAAAAACAGACCTGATAATTATTTTATATTAGCTCTATATGCTGCAAAAAATAATATGTCTGTAAACTTTGGTTCTTTCTCAAGAGTTAAAAAGAAGAAAGTAATAGAAGTAGTAAAAGAGCTTAAAACAGTAATTAATAATAACGATTACGATTTAGATACACTTTACTATTTTAATGATGATGTAGCTTGGAAGATAGCACTAAGGAACAAGAAAGAAAATGATCTTGTTAAAAAAATTGATGGACTAAGAGTTGTTGCACCAGAATACTATAATATGAAGGAAAAATAATTATGATCAATCTCTCCATATTAGATGAAAATCGAAAATTAGTTAACAAATGGATTTCTGATTATTTTTTAAAGATTGACAACCAAACACAGCTATACAAAGCCATAAAATACGGTGTGTCTAACGGTGGCAAAAGACTAAGACCTTATTTTATTGTTGAACTGAGCAAAATTCTTAAAATACCAAAAATATCATACAAACAAATAGCGCTATCTGTCGAATTTATACATTGCTATTCTTTAATTCATGATGACCTTCCATCAATGGACAATGATGACTTCAGGAGAGGAAAAGTAACAGTTCATAAAAAATTTAATGAATCTACAGCGATTCTTGCTGGAAACTGCTTGTACAACATGGCAATTGAAATAATCCTAGATAGTAAGACCAGTAAAAACAATGGAGTCAGGTTGGAATTACTTAAAATGATTACTCACAATTCTGGTTCAGAGGGTCTGATGTTGGGCCAATATTATGATTTATTTTATGAAAATAAAAATACTGGTATTAAAAATATATTAAACACTTATAGTCTAAAGACATCAAAGTTGTTTGAGCTATCTATAGCTATGCCTTTCGTTCTTCAAAGTAGAAGCAACAAAGAGATAAAAAATGCAAAGTTATATGGGAGAAATTTTGGATTAATATATCAGATTGCTGATGACTTCTCAGATCTGGATAAAGAATTTAACGAAACTGGAAAAATTCCTGGAAAAGATAAAGAAAAAGGTAAGAATACAATTATAAGCAAAGTTGGACGTAAAAATGCTTTAAATTTATGCCACGACTTAGCGAAAGAAGCAACAAAGGACAATAAAATCTTTGGCAATAACGATTATAAATTTAGGGAACTGATTTTTGATATTGTTGCAAAAATTACTTATTAAACCCAGGAATTAACAACTTGTAACCATCAATCTCTCCAATAAATACAGAGGATATATTTTTATCATATGAAATAAGCAAAGCTTTCCACAGATCGTCATCTTGAATGACATAAAAGGTCTTTTCGGGAAAGTCGCCATTGTTAAAATCCATATACATCTCATTATTGAGTCTCTCTTTGATAGTATGATTAATTCTTGAAAAGTAACCAAAGTTAGTTGATAGGCCTTCAGTAGAAGCAAAGAAAGCCATCCTAGTGTAATCCCTGGGCTTATTAATTAAAGGATAAATATTAACCTTCTCATACTCTATTCCTATCATCTGCCAAATTGGATCTTTCAATTTTATTTTTTCTAATGCTTTACTATGAATGGGGGTAGACTTTAGCTCACTATTAAAGATTCTAATTATTCTATAATTATCCCCAACTTGAACTAGAAATAAAATGCATAATATAGTTAAAGCTTTCCTCGGATTAAAGAATTCACTAAATCGAACAAATGTGAAGATGTATATCAAGTAAAATAATAGCCAGCTAAATCGACCAGAAGCTCTAAAAACTTTAACTATTGGTTCTAGAAATTCTGGAACATTGTATGAGAATATTCTTTCGCTTCCTAGGAAATCAACATTACCCAACAAGAAAATATTATTAGATAACGAATAAATGAATAGCAAAATCGCGACTAGAAGTATTGGGGAATGTATTTTGGAATTTAGCAAGTCTGATGTTTTAGAACGAAATTTTAATAAAATAAATACAATAAGTAAGAGAACACCTAAACCTAGGAAAGCAAAACCCTCAACTTCTTTTACAAAAAGTACAGAAGAAGAAAGAAGATTGTCTAATACAATTGAATAGAAACCTGTTGGTGAAGAGGGATTTAAAAAACCTAAGATACTCATTCCATATAGATCAAAACCACCTTCTTTTATACCCTTACCAATAGAGAATAAGCCTGTTGTATAAGAGACAAATGACATTAAAGCTAGAGAAAGGAAGAATTTTTTAAAAAATTGTGATGATTGAGTTTTAAAGTGTAGCAAAAAAATATTTGCTGTAAAAATTGCAAATACCATCATTGCTAGATATCCATTAATTAATATCGATATAATTAGCAAAAGATTCCACGACTTATATTTAATATCATTTGAATAATAGAAATATATGGAAGCCAAAATCAGCCAGTGCGAAGAAACAGCTTGTTGGAGAAAAACTCTATCAATAAATGGAGGAGCAATAAGGAAAAATATAGATGATACAAAGCATATTGTTTTGTTTTGAATAAAAAGATTTAAAATTTTATATGAAAAGAAAGACATAAGGAAGAATGATAAAAGACTCCAAGAGCCAAGATATTGAAAATTCTCTGGAAGAATTTCGCTAAAAAATCTAAAAACAAAAGCTGCCAGAGGAATTGCGTCTGTATGGTAGATGCTAACATTAAGTCCTTCTCCATAGTTAGGATTTAGCAATAGAGGGAACTGTAAATAGTCAGTGTTCCTAAAAAACTCCCAAGAGATCCAATAAGTCTCTATATCATTTGTAATTGAAGGCTTCAAAAACCAAGAGAAATTTTCAAAATATACTATTTCATAGTTAAAACCAGAATATAAAAAGAATAAAAATATAGAGAAAACTATTTGGAGAAGGAATATGTTTATATTTATTTTTTTAAACCAATCCATTATTTT
>CEWO01003244.1_pt1 | contig 52192 bp, 32 predicted proteins | sample 361561 | NCBI WGS metagenome assembly CEWO01 (sample SAMEA2623627, study PRJEB7988) | marine metagenome | isolation source: saline water (ENVO:00002010), including
TCATATTGCTGAAAGTTTCCTTTCTTCTCAACTCTCTTATAATAGTGAAGCGCATTGAGGATGATTGTGTAATCCTCCATTGTTAATTCAAATTTCATAGTTGGTGGAATTGGTAATCTAAAATCATTCTGTATAAAGAATCTCTCATGAACCATAAGTGTTCTTGTTCTTCGGCAGGTCGAGCAGGGAAACCTTCCCAACGTTCAATTCTCTTTATTACACAGTGATGTAAAAGACGTATATCTTCTATTGTTAAATTGACACTGTAGTCTGGTTCCTTATTCATGTTTGTGGAAAGGTTCCCAGTGTTTCCAATTATATTTATGAACTGCCCACATTCCTATGATAGGAACAAAAATTAGAATGGTCGAGAGAAACCCTAATCCATATGGGTTGTTTAATACAACACCACAAAATTTAGCAAACTGTAACATCATTCTGATACTACCGATAATGTGAATAAAAATAATCCAAGCAAACAATATAATCCTATAATTAAAAACTCAGATTGTATATGCATATTCTAAGCTCAAGGTGATACTTGCTACTATGAAGCAAAATAAAATTAATCCATAAAAAATAGCATGGTTCATTTGTTTGCTTCGTTTTTAACTTTCCAGATTTCTAAAAAATAGCGATCTACTGTATACAAATCACCTTGGGGTGGTTGCTCTTCATTTTTTGACCACTCTAAACAGAATGCTCTCATCTCAAAAGTTATTCTATTTGGTGTATACAGTCTAGCAAATGATGACATAGCAAATGCATGTCTCATCCTAATGCGCTGTTCCATTTCCGTCATATTTGTCACTTGCATAGTAGATATTTTCACCTCTTCTGTGCCCGAAATATATGGTGGCACATAGAAAGGGTAGTGATCCGAAAAGTAAGACATCAGATAAGGTCATTTAATATTACCCGGTGATAAAGATTGGAAAATTTTAGAGCATGTAGAGATAGCATAACTTGCTCCATACACCCCACCAAAAATATAAGAGATACCTAACTTAGAACAATATTTTTCTAGTTCAATGCATTTTACTATATCGGAACTACTATAATCAATAATGATATCACCCTCCTCAAGTAATGGTATTAACTCATCTAGTGTGTTATCTACCTTTACTTCTGGAATTGTCAGTTGAAATATACCAGGAACTTTACCAGCACTAGTATATTGAAGACCATCTGATTTAACTGCTCGAACCAAATACTTTATAGATGTGGTACAACCACTAATGTACTTTGATTCATACTGCTCACATGCTTTTTCGTAGTTGGTTTGGTATCCCCAAACCTCATGTCCTGATTCAATAAGGCGACGGCAAATACCCTCACCCAATTTACCAAGACCTATCATTCCAAGTTTCATGTTATTTAATTTACGTGAACAACTCCAGTCATACCTGCGCCCTGGTGAGGACCACAGAAGAAGTTATAGTCTCCTGTGTCAGCAAATACAACATCTTGTGATTCTCCTGGAGCAAACAGTAGTGCTTCTCTTGAGAGATCAGGACGTGCCTCAACAATAATATTGTGAGGAGGTAGTGATTCATTGATGAAGTGAACTGTGTCTCCTGCAGAGATTGTAATCTCATTAGGTTCAAATACTAGGTTGCCACCGGCACCCATTGATACATCCACTGCCCACACCGGAGCAGCAAAAAATAACACAACCAGAAACGTGATTAGAGCTTTCATTTTGATACAGAATGTTGTTCTTTGTAAGTATTGAGTTTATTGATTAGATCATTATACTCGTCCCACATCCACTCAGAACCTGTCTTCTCTTGATAGAGACGGCAAGCCGTGATTAGGCGTGTGATGTCGCAGTCGTTTAAACGCATTGTCATATCAGAACTCATGATATAATTATAGATTGTGTGAGTAAAATTGCTCTATTTTAACATACTTTTAACAAGTATGTCAGCAATTCCACGCACGTAATGATTTGTTAATTCTGCTGTCCTTATCACTAGCAGTTTTCTTACTGGTCAACTTCTTTTTCATGCCCTTCATTCTAGCGCAGAACGATGCGCGACGGGGGTTTCCAACCTTCTTGCTTGGTGCTTTAAGGTCAGATCCTGGATTTTCCTTTTCATAAGATCTTCGTCCCTTTTCATTGAGACCTCCTTCTTTATTTTTGCCTGACTTTTTTGTCCAGGCTGCTTCTGTGGTGAGTTCAAAACTTTCTTTGGCAGTCCTCGCCGCCTTTTGAAAAGCATCCTTAGCGGGGTAGTCCTTACTACCTGACTTCGCTGGTGCTTCTCCTCGTTTTCGCTTTGCGTGGATATTTGCGTAGAGACCGCGCTTTGCTTCACAGAGTTCTTTTAGATCTTTATAATCTCTCATGACAACCGACGAGGGTGTACGAGATTATTTAGCGTTTACCTCCACTCATATTTTTGAGCATCTTCTGAAGCTCTGCTGTAGATCCTACAAACATAGCGTTGTTGGTAACTTTGGATGGACCTTTCTTATCTTCGTCAAGATCCTTCATCTTCTTATGAAGATCAGCAAGTTTGTCTGTCATGTCTGCAACGTGCTTCATTGCCGCTACAGCGACTTCATACGCTCTTGGGTGCCCTGACTCCTGAGCGACCTCTAAGGCACCGTTGACCGCCTCCTGACCCTTGTCTATGAGGGAGTACAATTCTGTTCGTGTATATCTATAATCTTTCTCACGATCTTCAGCATCAACCTTGGGTGGTTGGGGTTTGGATGGTTTGGATTCCTCAACAGGTTCAGCACTAATGTTGAGGATTTCCTCCATGTTATCTTCTAGGTTACTCATAAGAATTCAATCCCTTCATTAAATCCAAAGTCATCGCCAGCATCCACTAGTGCGTCATCATTTACATCGATGACGCCATCTGTATTAATGTCTACAACTGCTTTGGGTGTATATGTTCGTGTAATAGTTCTACGATTGACAGCAGCATCTCCAATAGTTTCATGGATAATTGCCTTCCTGATAATATTGGAAGTGCTGTAAGGACCGTAGAGGTATGACTTCATTGTGAAGTTGAGAGTGTAGTTAATGTATCTACGCTCTAGAAAACTGTCATCCCACTCATCTTCGCTGCCAATATTGTTTAATACAATAGCAATATCTTTTTTCTCATTCATATCTGGAATCATATTAAGAGTCACAGAAAATGATGGTTGGAAGTATGGCAAGATCTGCTCTAGAATTTGTAGTGCATCATCTTGAGACTTAGCAATAATTCCTAGTTCAAAACTTATATTATAAGGAACAGGAACATACTGCACTTTGACTTCATTACCATTATCAGCAATGATTGTTTTGTATTTTTGAATTGGTGATGTCTTACGGGAAGAATCATATTCAACACCTGTCATCTCAAAGTAGAGGCGTGGCAAAGTAATTGCTACTTTAGACGAAGCAGCATTCTCTTCTAGACGAACAAGAAACTTTTGCTTGGGTCCGTATGCTAGAGGAACTTTTTGTTCTTCTAAAACTTCTCCTGTGTTAGGATCACTGCTCTTCATCGTAATATTATTGAAGAGCGTACCAAACGCAATAATATTCTTACGAACAATTTGATTGTAAAAATGTGATCCTAACATTAGATGCTATCCGTAAAGTTACCAAATTCACCGAATGGATTACCTTCAGTCCAGTCAATAATCTCATCACCAGAATCTTCGATCTGTCTATTCTGATCGTAGTTGCTGTTGGTATTATTTAGAGTGTCAAATGTCTCCGGAGACCAGGTAGCACCTGAGGTTAGTCCAGTAACTATTTCAGCAGTAGTAAAGGTTCCTGTTCTATTGTATACTTCCAGAGCTCTGGTTGCGCTATCCCAAGACTTGACTTCTGCTCTATTATCCTTAGGTGAGTAATCAATGGTGACAGTAGGAGCACTAGTATAACCACTACCTGGATCAGTGATAGTGATGCCATTAACAATACCAGTGCTACTAACGTTTGCAGTTGCAGCTGCTGGAGACGTTACAGAAACATAATTTACCCTTAGATATAAATCGTCATTTCCGCCATCGACACGAACAAGTGATCCTTGCGAACCACCACTTCCAGTCAAGTCTTTTGTATATCCACTACCACTATTAATGATTGTGATGTTACTCATTGTTTGTCCACCAGAACCCCTAACTCCACCTTGACTAGATAAATTATCAATTCTGATGGTTAATCCAGATCCTGTTCCAGGACCATAATTGGTCATGGTGGTTGTATTGTAAGTAACTCCAGATAAATATCCAGTTCCAGAATCTGTAGCAAATACTCCATTATCGTTAGATGTTTGCATATTTGTAACTGATCCTGGTGCGGGTGGAGAACCTATAGTTACTGATGGGGGAGTTGCTGATTTATAGTGAGAACCTCCATCAGTTAGAACAATTGAATTTACTGCGCCACTATCGATTGTTGCGGTTGCTTTCGCTAAGAATTCATCACCAACAATTTCTTCACCAACTTGGAAGTCTCCAGATCCACCAGGATCCATAAAGAGTTTGATGGCAGGATCAAAGAGTTGTTCGATATCATCAATCTCCTCAACACCAGTATCAAAGTCATCACTACCGATTTCGTAGATTTCAGCAGTGATAGCATAGAATTGGATCTTACCAAACTGGAAGAATGGTTCTTCTTTTCCGACAAACTTAATTTCGTAGATGTCTTGTGTTAACGGGAAGTAAAGTAAATCTCCTTCATTGGGTCTAGAAGTTACTGTAAGACTTGGACTGTGCTCTGCTACTTCCTCGTCCCATCTCCTAGTAGATACTCGGAAGATAATCTCATCAGTAATCCTCAAACCAAACTTGGAGATAAACTCAGCGTTGTCTCCAAATCCCATGACGTTCTGTAAAATCATCTCAATCTGAAATTGTTCTTGATACTTGGAGTATCTAACTTCATCTAGAGTGTTATCTTGTAGAACTATTCTTGGGATGTAGTAAATATCTGTTCCAAACAATTTAATTTGTTCGTCCACAAGATTCTGAACGAGACCTTGCTCGCCACTGTGTCCTGAATAGTAAGTTGGAAAGTAGGGACTAGTAGGCATTTTATCCGATCATATCCATGGGTGGTAATGCATACTTACTGAGAACTTCGCTTTCGATTTTCTCAATTTCTGCTAGTGCGTCTGTATATAACTCTCTACCATTGAGCGTAATGCCACCAGGTAGTTGGACGTTGTTATATTTAATCAAGTTTTGACCCCACTGTCTCTTCATGAGAGCAGCAGCATATTTCTTGACAAACATATCATTATTCATTTCTGTAGCATCTGTAGGATCAATCATCCTATGTGCCTCAATTACAAGATATCTGTCTTCATTGAGGAATGATTTTTTGATGTCAAGATATAAACGATCACGACGTTGTGTGTATCTGAATTGTTGGAATGCTCCATTATTCAGAATCATATCTAGAGTTTCTAGATACTGCTTATTCATAAAGTAGTTGACAATATCAAGAGATCCAAATGCATATAGATCATTCAGAAACATTTGATACTCAACACCAAAAAGATTAGATCTAATTGAGTTACTGACTAGACCATAAACTTTACTGATACCAACTACATGATCTGGGATAGGAATATAGTTAGTAGATTCTTCCCAGTCTGTTGTTCCTGATGATGTTGTCGCTTTACTATCGAAACGAGTTATGTCTTCAGCAGTAATTTTATGCCTCAGAAAACATCTCTCCATACCGTTGTAGCAGTTCTCTTGGAAGAACTGATACGTGTCATCAATAACATTATTTACTTGCTCGTCATCGATGTTGACTTGTAATACAGGCTCACCAAGTTGCCTCTTACAATATGTGATAAGATCAGCTCTTGAATTTGGAGACGCCATTACACACAAAAATCCCTTCTTACCTATTTAGGAAGAAGGGATCTGAGAGTTATTCTACTACTTCTGTGGGTGCTGCTTCTGCTTCTTCCTCAGGTTTCTCTTCTAGAAGACCTAGAGTTTCTAGACCTCCTTCTAATTTAATTTTATATTCTTTTGCTTTGACTAGATTTTTTTCTAGTTCAGCAATTTGCTTTTCTGTAGAAGCAATCTGCTCTTCAAAATTTGTTTTAAGTTGTGTGGGATCCATAGTTATCACATGTAATTGTGTATGTAGTATTTATCTATCCTTGATAGGTTATACTTATTGATCCAGCATTTGAATTATCTCCTGTTGTTCCTGATTGAGAATTACCACCATTATATGATCCTCCTCCAGCACCCCAGAAACTCCATTGAGTTGCACCGCCACCAGAATATCCACCGCCGCCACCAGCGCCATTAGTGCCTCCACCGCCGCCACCGCCGCCAAAACCACCTTGAGCAGAACCAGGACCACCTTGAGCTCCGTTGGTAAAAGCTCTGCCATACCAAGATCCGCTACCGTCTCCAGTTAAACCTCCACCACCTCCAGCAGCATTATATCCAGTGCCACCAGAGCCATTGGTTCCTCCAGGTCTGCCGCTGTAACCTAAAGATCCGTTGGTAATATCATGCCTTCCATGATAACCATTGCCACCATAAGGATATCCAGAAGCAGATCCAGCACCGCCACCTGCTGCAATAATTAAAGGAGAATTATTAGATGTGCATACATATGTTCCACCGCCTCCTCCGCAGTCATAGCAGTTATTGGTTCCTCTTTGTCCAATGACCATTTTAAGGGTATCGCCTTGGGATAAAGCAAATGTTCCTGTTAATCTAGCACCTAATCCACCAGCAGGTCCATAACAATTACTTCTACCACCTTGACCACCTTTTACGGTAATCTGGTAATTTCCGTCAATAGGAACTGCCCATGAAATAACACCAGCTGATACATTTAGAAAATTTGTATCACTTTTCCATGCCGTGTTGCCAGAAATTCCAGATCTAATTTGCGCCAAAGAAGGACCTTGATATCCTTCTATTGGAGTAGTAAAAGTTGCTGATGAGAATTCATATAGTGTCGGACCAGGAGAAGAAATCCACCCGACTCCATATTCTGAGTCTACTTCACTATCTGGATCTCCCGTCCAAACTTCAAATTGACCTGAAGTTGTATTATAAATCACGGCACCAATAATTTTTGGCAAAGCATCTCTAGCTGCCTCACTGTATTGTGGAATATTGAGATCAGTATTGATAAAAAGGTGATTTACGTTTAAGGTAGACATTTATATTATAGACCTATTACTATTATTTATTCCCACGGTGATGGCACTTGTTTAATCCAGTTTTGAATCCATTTCTCTGCAAGAAACACAGGAGGACCTTCTACAAAATTTCCATTAATTGACGGTTTTACTACTTCGTGGAGAATGTGAATATCATACTTTAATAAAATTTCAGGAGAAAGTTCTTGAAACTCTGCATCACATGGATCCACATCCGGATGATCTTCAATAAATTGTTCTATTGAATATTCAATAGGATTGTGCTTATTTTCTAATTTAATTAATCTTGTCATTTCATCTCATCCTTACACTTTAGTAATTTTAATTTTACCGGCATTTGATTTTTGCCCTGCAGTCTTCACTACGCTCTGAGCATCACTGGTTACATAAGAACCTCCACCAGCAGCATAATAACTCCATCTAGACATAGCTCCACCGCCATAACCACCGCCGCCACCAGCGCCATTTGTTTGACCGCCGCCACCGCCACCGCCAAAACCACCAGAACCACCACTAGTACCAGAACCACCTTGAGATCCGGCACTCAAACCTTGCCCTCCCCAACTTCCATTACCGTTTCCGGTTGTTCCTCCGCCACCACCAGCAGCTCCATTATTACCGCCGCCACCAGCGCCATTAGATCCTCCCGGACCATATGCAGTGCTACCTCCAGTTTCACTAGTGGTTCCATTTTGTGGTCCTGGTCCATTCATTCCAGAAGCAGATCCACCACCACCACCTCCTGCAATAACTAGAGGTGTGTTGTCATCTTCACAGACATAAGTACCGCCACCGCCGCCACAATCATATCCATTACTTCCACCTTTTTGTCCGACAACAATTTTTAATTTAGTTCCACCTTGGATATTCACAGTACCGGTAGCATATACTCCTAATCCACCAGCAGGTCCATAATAATTACTTCTACCACCTTGGGCACCCCAACATTCAATTTTGTAGTTTCCGGTTCCTGGTGGGGTCCATGACCAGACTCCACCGCTAACATTTAAATATTCTGTGTTATTTTTCCATGCATCATTACCAGAAATCCTGCCTACAACAGTCGCTAACGATGGACCAGTAGCACTCGTCTCAGTGGCATCATATTCAAAACTGTTGAACTCATATCTTTGTGCTCCTCCTCCACCCGTTCGATTTCCAAGAGCGAGTTTCCATTCACTACCATTCCAAAATTCTAAAACTTTGTCATCATCATTAAAAATGAGCATGCCAATTTCTGGAGGATTGGCTGCAAAATGTGCATCTCTCGCGGCTACAGATAATCTCGCAAAAACTAAATTTTGTGAGACGTTAGCTGTGTCAACCGTAAGTTTTGAAGTTTCTGCCATTTTTAAAAGTACTCTATATCTTATTTAGACTAATTTTCCCCACTTGTCTAGGGGACATGCGGATACTTTTAGTTGCGCTTTGAGAACCATAAAACATCCACACTCTTTACATTGTCTAGTAGATTTTCTATATCTATCACAGTCTTGACAAATATTCATTCTTTCTAGTCTTTGTTCATTAGTAGCAAATGCATCAGGACCAAGATTAGGAAATTTAAATCCCTTCTCTTCCTCAACTTCCATATCATCAATTGATTTGTGAATCTCCTTTACTTCCCATTGCTGAATCCACTCACCATTCCAATTTTGTTGAGGATCTATTTCCACTACTTCTGTATCTGCCGTTATTTCCGGAGACGCGGTAGTAATCACAGGGAATACATCATACTGTTTTAAAACATTTTTATCTGGAATTCCTTTTACCTTTGTGTAAATTTTAACTTCTGGATATTCTTCGATAAATTGTTCTATTGTATAATTAATAGGAATGTTGTTTACCAATTTAATATATTTCATTTTTTATCTATCCTTGAAATTGTATACTTATTGATCCAGCATTTGAATTATTTCCTGTTGATCCTGATTGACTAGAACCATTATTATATGATCCTCCACCAGCACCCCAGAAACTCCATTGAGTTGCGCCACCACCAGAGTATCCACCACCACCGCCAGCGCCATTGGTGCCTCCACCGCCGCCGCCACCGCCAAAACCACCTTGAGCTTGTCCAGGACCACCTCCAGCTCCATTGGTAAAAGCTCTGCCATACCAAGATCCGCTACCGTCTCCAGTTAAACCTCCGCCACCTCCAGATGCACTATATCCACTGCCACCAGATCCATTAGTTCCACCAGGTCTGCTGCTGTAACCTAAAGATCCGTTGGTTTGGTCGTGCCTTCCATGATAACCATTACCACCATAAGGATATCCAGAAGCAGATCCAGCACCGCCACCTGCTGCAATAATTAATGGACTGTTGCTGCTATCGCATACATAAGTACCGCCACCGCCGCCACAGTCATAACAGTTGTTAGTTCCTCTTTGTCCAATAACCATTTTAAGGGTATCACCTGCAGTCAATGAAAATGTTCCTGCTAAGGTAGCACCTAATCCACCAGCAGGTCCATAACAATTACTTCTACCACCTTGACCACCTTTTACGGTAATCTGGTAATTTCCATCAGCAGGAACTGCCCATGTAATAATACCAGATGATACATTTAGAAAATTTGTGTCATTTTTCCATGCATCATTACCAGAAATTCCGGATCTAATTTGCGCCAAAGAAGGACCTGAAGATCCTTCTATTGGAGTAGTAAAAGTTGCTGATGAGAAATCATACAAAGATGCTCCCTCTCCAATAATTTCCCATTGCCCTTCTACAGAATTGTAGATCTGCATTGTCTCTTCGGTGCTATTGTATACAATATCACCACCGCTCGTAGAACGACTATTGATTTGAGACTGAGTTAATGACGGAATTTTAATACCAATTCCAATATTGGCCCTATCAGTATTAACAGTTGACATTTTTTAAACTTTCTTTTATTTAGATTAGATAATTGCCCAACTAGATCCACTTCCAATAGTTACCGCATATCCGGTAGCAATTACAATAGGACCATTGGAAAAACAATCAGAGGAATTACCAATTGTAATGTTTTCTGCGATATCAGCATTTTGAACAATTTTGATGATTCCATTGGAATCCAACCATTGTGCATTGCCATTAATATACTGAATACCAGTGATATTAAAATCTCCATCCAGATCTAATGTATATTGTGGATCTGCTTTATTAATACCAACACTAGACAATCTGTAAATGTCATTACCATTAGTTGCTTCAGTCCATCTAGAGGTTACAAATTCTGCATTATTTTGGAAGAACTGACCGTTAAGGTTCATATCACCTTGAACATTAAATTTGTAATTTCTTACCGTAGTACCATCTGACGGGTCAGTACCAGAAGTTGTAGTGGTGTTAATTGTTACAGCATTATTAACTCCACTTATAGCAAGAGCAGGTGCTCCACTAAATGACGTTCCTCCATTTGCATCTGATGCTTCGATCGTAAAGAAGTTGGTTGTATTATTATTTGAACCAGCTCTCCAGTATCTTGTACCACTATTATTATAGAAATTGAGTTGACCAGCACCTGTATTTTGTATAGTAGTAGAGTTAACGTTAGTTAAATCTCTTGCTTGATTGAAAATTCTGGTTCCGTTAATATGATAACCGAATGGAGAATCCACACCAGTATCATCATAAATTCTGAACTGAATTTTATTACTATCTTCTGGTTCATAAAAATCTAAACCTTCTGGTGTTGCCTTGATTGCTATATCAATACCGGTATCGCTAGTCCCATTAAACTGAATTTCTGGGTTTACCGCATCCAATCTAATGTTTCCATATACATGTAGTGCTTGCTGTGGATCTGTGGTGTTAATACCAACTTCATTGGAAGAAGCATCTACAAACAAAACGCCACCGTCAACTGTTAAATCATCTGTGATTCCTACAGTACTACTGAAAGTTGCAGCTCCTGCAATAGTTAAAGTGGAATTAACACCAGACAGTTGTAGTGGTCCTGTCATAGTATCACCCGTCTTAAGGACGTTTAGTGAAGAAGCACCTATTAATGATGCTGTAATTGTGCTAGCAGCAAAGTTGCCAGAAGCATCACGTTCAACAGCAGTACTTACAACGTTCGATGAATTAAATTGAATGTTGCCTTCGTTCCAGATAACATTACCATTAATATTAAATCCATCTGCATTTACTACTATAGCATTCAGGGTTCCTGAACCATCAGTAGAAGTACCACCAGTGGATACAATTGCACTATTATAATTTGCAGTTAACTGAGAACTATTAAAGTAAACACCCGGAGAAGTAGCATTACCGTCTTTCCTTCCCAACCTTAAGTTGGCAGTACCACCATCACTTTCTAAAGTAGCAACTTCAACAACATTATTATCGTCAAGTGTAAAGTCTTGGTAAGGAACTCTATTCGATGCAGTACCAATAGTTTCTCCGCCAATAAAATTACCGGCGGTCAATCTACCAATAAGGATCGTGTAATCATTAAAGGTATCACTTGCGTCATCATTAATGACAATATTATCAATTGAAATTGCACCAATTGCTTGAGAAAGTGCATTATATATGTTGACATTTCCTCCAGGAGTAAATGGAGTTGCATTTAAGATTTGACCAGCAACATAAATTTTAAACTTAGGATCTCCATTAAATGATTGGATACGAAGATTATCTCTAAATTTAGTAGCACTTAAGAATGTTGGAATCCTATTATCAGAAATAACTCCATAGTTAATATTAAGTGCATTTTGATACCATTCTGCTTGTTTGTTGGAAAGTCTATCAGCATCGAGACCGGAACCAGGACCATCATTTAGAGAAGTCCACATCTTCGCCCAAGTACCAAAAGTTGTTACTTCATCACCAGAACCACGCAACCAGATGTTGTCATTATCTGTGAATGCCATTTGTCTGACACCACCTTCGGCAGTTAAACCTTGACCTTTGTTTCTGATTGTCAACACAAGGTGTTGAGCTCCACCATCATTCAAACCATCAGAACTATTATTAATAGTATTAGCAGCAAGACCTTCAACAAAATTGTTTGGAGTTGGGTTTGATGTTGGGTTGTTAGTACCAGTTGCTAGTCTTAGTGTATTTCCAGAAGAACCAGAAACATTAATGTTATAGGATCCAGCAAGTCTATCTGTAGGAACAGTTCCTGTGAATAAATTTGTTGCATTTGTATAATAAGAACCTTGCTTATCATCTAATTTATCTGCATCTAATCCGGATCCAGCACCTGTTTTAAGTTCAACCGAACCATTTCCTTTTGTGCCAAGATTAAATTGAGCTTTCCTAAACCTAGATACACCAATCGTTCCATATTCATCTGCTGTAATAGTCAGATCGGTAACTCTCTGAACATCTAATGCAACGTTTGCATACTGTCTATTAACAGTAGAAACTTTTGCTTCCAAAACCATTCCAGATCCAGCACCAATTTCAGTGGGATTGAGTGTAATTGTAAAATCACTTGTGTAGTTAATTCCACCAGATGTTACAAGAGCCTTTGTAATTGTATTACCAGAAACAGTAATTGAAGCTTTTAAATCAGTTCCTGCTCCTCCACTCAGTGCAATATCAGAATACTGACCATTAGTAAATCCAGTACCACCATTGGCGATAATAATACGATCAACAAAGTTTCCTTGAGTATAAGTTGACTCAAAAATCATTGGCGAATTGCCACGCTGGAACTCAATAATAGTTCCAGCAGTAATTGTTTGTGAAACTGGATTATTGATAGAAATAGTTGTCAATCCAGCTGCAGTAATAACACCAGTAATATTGGTATTTGCTTGGATGCCATTAATGCTCGAAAGAACAGAATGACCAATCAAGAATTCTGAATTTGTAGTAAAGATCATTGAGTTCTGACCACTACTTACATTGCTATACAACTTAGCAAAGTATCGAGTTTCTGCTCCTTTGAGTGATTGAACAGCAAGAGCGAACGAACTATCACCTCGTAGGAAAGTAAACGAGTTTGCAGCGCCGCTATTAGCAAGTCTATCAGTCTCTATAGTACCAGAAGTGATATCAGAAGCAGCAATCTGATTAGATGATAATCCAACCCAATTGGTGATATCACTAGATGAAGTATTAACTACTCTTGTAAGGTTAACTGTAACCGCAGGAACATCACTACTTTCAATCTGATCAGTATCAATAATTGCAATTCTATTAACAATATTTCCATATAGTCTGGATTCAATTAATGCATTTGCTGTTGCTTGAGTTCCTAATCCTGGAGGTGCCGAAATAGTAACAGTAGGAGCACTTGTATAACCTTTACCACCTTTAACTCCATTGAAGAAGATTAGTGAAATTGTAACAACTTCACCATTGGCTATGGTTGTTTCTGCTTTTGCTTCTATTCCACCTTGTCCAACAGTACCTGCAATTGTGACTGTTGGAGGTACTGTGTATCCACTACCACCTTGTACAAGATTGATTGTAAATACAACTCCAGTTCTATACTCAGTTGCTTGAACGCGACCGGTGGTATTGCTACCCTGGAAAATATCATTAAGAGTAAATTGAATTGTTGGATCTGGATTAAATGCCAAGAACTGACTATCCAAATCATTATTAAGAATAAACGATTGGGGAGATCCATTTACAACATCGCTATTTTGTTGAATAGCAATATCACCTGCAAGTGCTCCTTCTAACTGGAGTCTTTCGGCCTCATTAACAACAGTAAAAACTTCAAATGGTCTGAGTGCTGGAATTTGATCAACAGAAATTTTACCAGAATCCGTAAGTTCAACTAGAGCTCTAGGAACAGCATTTGTGGAATATGGTTTATTGATGAAAGGTCCTAAATTGTTAGTGATGTAATCTCTAACTGCTTTTTGTGTAGGCAGAACAGAATTACTTGTAGTAGCTCCACCAAGAGTGTTATCAGCAGAGAATCCAGTAACAACAACATCACCACCCTTCAGTTTCAGGAATTCAACTTCAGAGATAGTAACAGTACCAGTGAAAGTAATATTACCAGTTCTGTTCTCGATCCTAGCAAACGTACCAACTTTAAAGTCTCCTAATTCGTCAGTACCTGAAACATATACTCGACCATAGTTTTCTGATACTTGTTCTTCTGCCTCATTTTTAGTACCACCGTTTTCTGGTAGTGCTAAGTAGTTAGTACCAGAACCTGCATATTCCCAAGTATGCGAAGACGAGTTAACAATAGAAGGTCTATGCAGTCTAATTGTTTTACCATCCAGAACTGAAGTTGCTACCGGAACACCAGTTGCACTATCAGTAAGATTCATAGCTTGACCTTGACCATCATCAATGGTAAGTTCAGCAGAGAATGGTGGACCAGCACCAACTTTGGCTACAACATCAACAAAGTATTCAATGTCTTCATTGGTATTTTGATAACCATCGATTTTGACAATATAATGCTCTAGCGGTTCTCTACCAAGACCATCAACAGTTAAAATTGCTCTACCTGTTGGAGTCGAAGATACATTAGTAATAGTTGCAACGTCGAAACTGTATGCTTCCTCTCTGAATCCAATGCCACGTAGGGCATGAACACCAAAGTTGGTAGCAGAGTTTGTAATAGAAGCATAACCACCAGACTCAGCAAGAACACCATCAGCACAGAAGATAACGAATACAGAAACTAACTGGACATAACCATCGTTAATAACTCTATAACCTGTACCACCAAAGGAGACAATCGTGAATGCCGCAGCAACCATCGATTTACCTTGATTTGGGAACTGAGCTGTTCCGTCTTGGTTTAAACCGGGGAATGGGCAGTTAGGTTGCTTAACTTTGTTGCCATCAACCTCAGCACCGCCACCACCTAAGAAGGAGATTACAGAAGCGTTCTGTGTGTATGGAGATGCCTCAATAATTGGATAATCATCATATGTTCCACGGATTGCCATCCTGGTATTATTAAGATCATAAACATAATTGTTTGGATACGTAATAATATCAGAAATAGTAAATAGAGTTCCATATGTTGGAGTAGTTGTTCCTGGTTCAATACCATTAACTGGATCAACAGCATAACTTAAAATATCGTCCAATAATTGGAAAGAAGTATCAATAGCAGATTTTACACCCGCACATATGGGAGTGTTTGGAAAATCAGTTCCAGTTGTGTAGTCCTCAAATCTTGGAATAGTTGTGTTTAATACTGCATAATCATTAACGAAAATTGTTCCACCCGATAATGCACTCACAAAAGTATGAGCATCGGTATTTGTTCCTGCAGCACCTACATTTAATGTGATAGTGGAAATTCCACCTCCCTCACTATATCCAAGAACCGGGTAAGATTGTCCAGGATTTGTATCTAAAATTTGAGGACTTGCATCATCTCCACCACTATTATGAGCACAATTAAATGTTAATGCTCCTAATTGGAATCCAACTCTACAGTTGGCAGCAGACGAGAAACCACTTGGCAAATTACTTGTGATTACCGTTAGAACAAGTTCTCCACTAGTTGAATTGTACGTAGCATTAGTTGGTTGTGCAGCAATGATGTTTCCACTAGTAGACCAATTACGCATTGCCTTTTGCGCTAAGTCTTTTGCTACCGTATATGCATAACGAACCGCTGGCAATTCACCAATAGCAACACCGGTTAATGCGGTTCCAGTAAAGTATATTTCTCCTGCTTCTAAAATGCCAAAGTTTCCTCCAAGAGTAAGATCTTTGACTAAGGCATTCAAAACTGATTTGGTATCTCTAAGGCACTTTCTCTCGTCAATATTATTATGGTTCAGTCCAGGATAAGCAACCTTAGTTTGATAATATGTTTCACTTGCAATTACATCAGCATTTCTAGTAATTAAATATGCAGCATCTTTATAAGTACCATTTTGACCATTGGTGATGACATCAACCCATAGATATGATAAGGTGTCAATTGCTGATCTTACATCTTCACATGCAATTGTACCACCATCAGTTGCTGTAGATGTGATAACAGTATCGTCAAAGTATCTTGTAATAGAAGAATACCTTGGAGTGTAGATTGGATCGTTGGGAGTACCATTTTTAGTTCTCCAATTACGCATTGCATAGACTGCTAGTTCTCTAGCATATTCTATTGCACGTACATTTTGAGTAATCTCGTCTTCGATATACGCAATTTTGCCATCAACAATATACTTTTGAGATGACTCAATAATATTATGGTTTGTGCCAAACTCAAGATCTCTTACGAGTGCATTACAAAAGTGGACAACATCTTGCCTACACTGAACATCGCCATTAGTTCCAGAGTTTGTTGAAGTTGGAGAACTATAAGCAGGATAGATTTTTTGTCCAGCTTCACATTCAATCAGTAAATCTGCTAGTCTTACAATATCATCATTTGCTAAAGTTAATGGTGTGTCAGTTGTTACTACTGCGACACCAGTATTTGCAGTATCGTATACAAAATTAGTAACGTTAGCTACGGCACCATTTGATGTAGCAGTTACAGTACCACCACTAATCCAAGTATTAACATGATCTAATGTTCCGAGGTAGATACTAAATGAACTACCACCAACAGATATAGAATTTGTTGCAGATCTTACAAAAGTGTGACCAGATTGTGGAAGATGTTTTACTGCATTTGATGTGGAACCGGAGAAACTGTGTATTGATTGTGGTTCATGCTTAATAGCATTTGTTGTTGCAGATATGAAAGTATGAACAGAAGTGTCGGAAGAAATTCCAACGTTAATTGTAAATGTTCCGTCTTGACGATCAATGCCATTTGCTGCAGCACTTACAAATGTATGAGTACCAGTATATGAAGAAGACCCTACATTGATATCAAATGTGTTGGTAGTTACATTACTGATTTCTAACCAGCGACCTGATGGATAATCGTATCCAGCGCGTGGATATGCTTTCTGTACAGTGTTGCCATCCAGATCGCAAGTATAAGTTAGAGATCCGTCATCAATTTTGACATAATCGCCATTAGTAAACCCATGACCCGCAACTGTTAGTGTTACAACACCAGTTGCTGCATCGTAAGGAGCATCAGTTGCTGTATGTTGGGTAGAACCAACAGCAGTAATTTCGATTGATTTCTGACCTGCATATGGATCAGTACCAGGACGTGGATAACTATGCTGAGTTGCGTTATTATCCAGAGCACAAGTGAATGTGAGTGAACTGTCTACAAGAACAACACTACGACCTACACCTAAACCATGCTGTCCAACAGTGACTGTCATATCACCTGTTGATGGATTGTAGTTAGCACCAGTTGGTGTGAAGTACTTATTAGGACCTGAGATACCAGCATTGATAGTGATGGTATTTTCAGCAACAGATGTGATAGGCATAGACCTACCAGCAAAAGGATCGATACCAGGACGTGGATAAGTCTTAACAGACTGATTTCCATCCATGTCACATGTAAAGGACAACGAATTGTCGTCAATAATAATACCTTCACCGGCAGATAAAGTATGTGGTCCGACTGTTAAAACAAGATCTCCAGTTGATGGATCGTAATTAGCACCAGAAGGTGTGAACTGCTGATCTGGACCGGAAGCACCAACATTTACAGTAAAAGTATTAGTTGTTGATGCGGTAATTGGTAAAGATCTTCCACTCGCGTATTGATCTGTATCGGGCAACGCATGTTCTGTTTGATTGTTGTCCATTGTGCATGTAAACACAATAGACTGATCAGCAATTCTTATACCATCTCCTAGAGATAATCCGTGGTTATTTACTGTAAATACTGCATCGCCTGTGGCGGTATCGTAAGTTACGTCTGTTGGAGTAAATTGTGCGGTGGATTGTCCTCCAATATCATATACCGAATAATGATCTTTTTTAAATTCATCATTAATTCTTCCTACTACTTCATCAGCAATAAAGTCTCTATTATTACGGATGAAAACACATGCATCTTGAAATCTTCTTTCTACTGGAGTCGTAAGAGCAAATGTGTTTGGTGAGTTTAGTAGTGATAGGGTAACACTTCTAGAATATGTGCTTACAGTAGCATTTTGTCCCGGATCAAAATTGGCATCATTAATTGATGATGCTTTCTTTGGTATAACAAATCTTCGGCAGCGACCATCCGCATCTTCCAGAACTTTGTAGATTCTTTGCTTACCATTTAAAAATGATAAATCGGGACCAACAGTTGGAAGACCTTCAATTAAAATTTCTTGACCTTCTTTGAACTCATGGAAATTCTCTCGACCAACTAATTCATTCGTGTAGAAAACAACGCCACCTAAATCTTCTGCATTGCCAAACTGCTCATCTTGGAAACCTCCAGTTGTAATACTGGGATCTCCTTGAAGCGAAAAATCAAGTCTCTGAATTGGCAGAGTATTTGTAACATCCTCGTCAACGGATACAACTTCGCCTTCTGCTCTAATTGATTCTAGTGATACTCCATCAAACTGATATTCTACAACACTTGCTTCATAGATTAAAATACTTTCTGATGTATTGGCATTCCATGCTGGAGAGTTTAGAATTGGAACAACAGTAACATCCCAATATGTTGGGGTGTTTTCGTCATCTGGTGTAATACTTGCAACTTCATAATATCCAGAAGTGAAAGTAGAATCATCTAGATCATCTAAAAATATGTAATCACCACCAGAAATTTCTCCTGTGGGATCTGTAGTAGTTCTGAATGTATTGAATCCACTTACTGCACTAATTGAGAATGCATTAATAGCAGCATTTGTGGAAGCAGAAGTTATGTATTTAAAGGTCTCACCTTCTTGAATAGAACCACTGGTCAGTGTAATGTCTATAGTGCCTTTATTTTCTAAAACTCCTGTACCGGTAAAAGTGAGATCAAATATTTTTGCTCTAGCACCTGTGTTGATACCAACAATTTCTAATCCGGTTTGTAGAGCAGATAATCCTGTGTTTTCCTGAAATCCAATTCTAAACTGGTCCGGTCCAAAAATTTGATGTCCAACTGGAAACTCAACACCAAAATCTCCATTTACCTCATAATCTAAGATGACTCTTTGCTTGTCATCAAAGACCATTGCAAAATCCCAAGTAGAGACAGAATCTCCGTTAGCATCAACTTTGTCTCTGTACGTTACACCAGTAACATAGTTCTTATCACCAAACTTAAAAATATGTTTGCCTGGATTTTTTGGTCTGACAATTACCAAACGTAAGTTATCACCAACAACAGAAGCATCAGGTGGTAAAGAGATTGGGTTGTCTTCTAGGTATTCACCACCAGAAACGATAATAGTTTCTTTAACACCAACAGTTTTCCATGCCTCTTGTGCTGCTTTCTTGATTGTACGTACAGGATTAACTGCTGAACGACCATCATTTAGGTCAGAACCAATTTGTTCTGAAACATAGATACGACCACCAACGTCATTCGTTGCTAGGTTAAGGACGTATTCTGTAGTAGCAATTTTGTCTGATCTATCACCTAGGAGCGGAGTAATAGAACGCGGAAAAATTCCTGCTTCGCCTGTCTCACCATATGCAAATGCATTTTGATCCTCTGATCTAATACCAATATGTTTAAACTGAACTGTACCATTTGTTACGATACCATCAGTATGAACTGGTGCTGTTGATGCAGTAGTTCCAGTATTTAATGCTTGATATACATTAGAACCAAACCATCTGTAAGCGTTTTCTTGAACAATAACATTGGAATCCCATAGAATTCCAGTACCATTCATATAATTTTTAAAATTTGGACCTCGTAAAACGAGATCTGGAGTGACAAAATTATCAACATCAAGATTAAGAACTCTCGCTGTGTCTGAAATAATTGATGTTGATGTTCTGATTGCGCCGTTGATATCAAGTTCAAAGTCAACTGTATCAAGGAAAGATTCTCCAGATGCACCAGATCCACCACCACCTGTGATAGTCACAGCAGGAGCAGATGTGTATCCACTACCGGGATTATTAACGGCGACATTAATTACTTCACCGTTAAAAATGAAAGCAGATGCTAGTGCTTGAATTCCTCCAGCAGTACCTGGTGGATCTAAAGTTACAGATGGAATACTGGTATACGCAGATCCACCGGAAATAAGTTTAACTTCGTTTACTCTCTGTCCGGTTCGGTTGATGCCAACACGGGGCAAACCAGTATTTGCATCTAACTGTGTTCTGATAATCTCCTTTTCGAGAGAACCAGATCCAGTTCTAATCGTAAGTTCATTATCACCGATGAGTTGTGGTTTGGAACCTCTAATGAACTCTTTATCGGAATTGATATTAAAACTCATGGTGCTATCTAGCTCCGCCTATTTATCCTCTGATATATTTAGCATCAGGTCCACGCAATACTAACTACATCTGTAGCTACTGCCCACTTTAATGTTTGTGTTGTTCCTGCTCTTGTCGTACTATAACTAAAACGATTGGTTGATCCCAAAGGTTCAATAACCCATGATTGACCTGCAGGGATATCATCCTTAATAGATGTTATCATTGTAGATAAGATACTTACATCACCAACTGAATTACATTGAACTACTGATTCCAACTTTCCGGAGTATGCTGTTCCTTGAGGGTTTACAACAATAACTCTTCCGGTAATAAAATTAATAGTATTATTTTCAATTGTAATTTGTGTACCAATATCGTCTACAGATAATACTGCAGTATTGATACCTCTCAAGATTACGTTTTTCACTCTACTATCAGAATAGAAAGAATTTTTTAATTCAAAACTATTGAGATTTTTTGCATTATGCAATTCGTCAATATGAATTGTTTTCTCTACAGAAAATCCACCAGCAGAATCAAACTTTTCTTTTATAGATGCCATTTTTATTTCTTAGTGATGTGTGAAACAACAGTGATATTAACGTTTTGAGTAGATCCAACTGAATCACCTACTAGAATATTTAGTCTAATGGTATTATTTGCGGTGTACTCGAAAGTTGGTGTGATTAATTTAGTACCAGTAATCACATTACCGTATTCAGTATAGTATGCATCAGATCCATTATCGATAACACCAAATTCTATAAATTCCTTATCATTAGTTGTTGGGTTAAATGCTGTGACAACTACTTTTGCTCCCTCTTCAGTTGTTGTTGTGTAGATATCAGTTCCACCATTATCGACAGAACCTTTAATTAAAACAAATTCGTCCGATAGAATACGAGTGTCTGAAAGTTCAAATTCTTTCAATTCCCCATCAAAAATTTTAACTCCATTAAATCCTCCACCAAATGTAGTATTAAAATATACATCGCCCTGATCATCTAGACGTAAAATAGGATCTACTGTAATACCAGCAGAAAGACCAATGTCTAAGTACTGTTTTGAACTATGTAAGAAAGTAGTTGTCGCTGAAGTATTATCAATTGTGGTTGCTCCCTGATCAATAGTAAGTAAAGAAGTGGTAATTTCTAACTCATCTGAAGTAACTGATCTAATAGTATCAACCGCATAAAAATCTAAAGCACCAGTACTTAATTCTACACTCTTAACTCCATCGTTATAAAAGAATAAAGTATTTTCATTAGCACCAGGAGAAGTTTCTGGAATAATATATGTGTTTTGGTCAACGTCTTTTACGCCGCCCAAAGAACCCCAGTTTGCTCCATCGTATCCCTCAAATTGACTTGAAGTTGTGCTGAATCTTACAGATCCTTGAATAGGAACTCCTCTATCTGCATCAGCACCTACTGGAAGAGCAATAGTAGTTGATGAATCACAAACAATTTTCTTTCCACTGTTTGGTGCTAATATAAGGTCATCTACTGTTGTAGAAATTGTGGCATTTTGAAACTTGAGATTGTTGTTGACTCTGACTGGACTTGATCCAAAAGGATCAAATAGCATCTCTTCATAGTCTTCAAATGTAATCGGAGCAACAGCAATTTGTGACCAGGTAAGTTCAGCACTTCCATTGACGACAGCACCTGTAGTATGAACGGGTTCTGAACCTGTAGTTCCTGTAGTACCACCAATTGTTACTTCATATAGATTATTTTTATATTTGACAAACTGTCCTAAGACTACAGGAATATTTGCTCTCCATTCCGTGAATGTAGGAGCACTTACACTTAATGATCTTGCTTTTTTTACATTCGCAAACTCCATATATGATGGAGTAAATTTAAATGTGTTGACATTATCATTAATAAACCATAATGTATTATCATTAGAACCTGTAGTTAATTCTGCTAAGATATAAGTGTTTCCATCTAAGTCTCTAACACCACCAAGAGAAGACCAGGAAAGACTATTAGCATTATAACCCTCGTATTGTTCTGTTTGATTGTTATACCTAACAGAACCATTTACTGCAACTGCCGCTCCTGGTCTCTGTAGTGTACTTCCAGAGGGAAGAACTAATGCACTAGTAGCATCTACCACTGCAAGTTTACCTACAGAAGGTTGAATGATAATATCTTGTGGTGTAATAGTAGAAATAGTATTTTCTTCAATTCTTAAAACATTATCAACAAGAAGATAATCATTAACTTTAATATATCCACTAGTTTCTAGATTTCCTGCAGATCTAGAGATAGTTAATTTATTGTCAACATTTAAATCTGAAGTCAGGTTAAATGTATTTGCCTTTAATTGAAAGTTTGAACCTTCTCTGTTTAAAAGAGGAGTGGCGATTTGGGTTGTAAAAGATCCTGATTCTGCTGTGATATCGGTAGCAGATAAGGTTGTAATTGTAGCATTAGTTGAGACAACATCAGATAATGTAATTGATCCATCAACAATATTCATTGCAATGGAATTTTGACTATTGACATCAGAAACAACAAACAGAGCATTGGATCCAAAAACTTTTGGATTATTTGCATCTATAGTAAGAGCAACTTCTTCATTATCATATCCACCTTCATTTTCGTGTCCTGCTCCTGTTGCACAATAATAGTATAAAGTAGGAGTAGAATCTCTAACAACAATAGTCAAAGCGTCTGATGTTCTGGATACACCATTAATATATTCTACACCTGCAAAAGTTAAATCTGCTGATGTTGCATCAATTAAAGATGCATTACTTAGAGTAACAACATTTGTTCCTGTATCTACAGAAACAACAGTAGTATTATTTGGTATTCCACTTCCAGAATTTTGAGTGACTGCCATATTTGGCAAAATTAATGCTGCTTCTGATGGGGAAACAGTAATCGCGGCACTTCCAGAAGTAAGATTTGTTATTACATTTTCTACAAGACTTGGTGCATATGGTCCATCTTTAAATTCACTTAAAGCAAATTCATGTCCATCATTTGAAGAATCTGAAAGATCAAAAGTATATTGACTATTTACGTATAGTGTAATATTTGGTTCAATTAATCCATCAATAAAATATTTAAATGTGGTTGAATTATTTTGAGTCGTATAAGCAACTCCTCCAGTTTCAGTCTCGATATCCTCCCCAGCAGCAACTGTGTTAGATTCTGTTAAAATATATGATGTAAGACCACCAGATTCTTTTACAAATTTTACTTCATATAAAATAGTTCCATCAGATGTAATGTTTTCTCCAACTACAAAAGTTCCAGATGCAGGAGGATTCACGAACTCCATACGAGACAGTGCCTCGTTTGTCACCACATAAGTTGTAGGTTGCGAAAGGAGTGTTGCATCAACAGTAATTTGATCTGTTATTTCATACCCATTGCCTTCACTATTGACCGCGATAGTATCGATAACTCCAACACCTTCAACTTCATATTCAAAATCTTGTGTCTGAGTAGTTCCATATGGAGGAGTAAAATTAAGATTTACTGCTCCCGGACTTTCTGCATCTTGAGATAACTCAATAGTAAAATTACCACCCAATTCTGTAATAGAATTCACCGATGTATTTGGAAGCAATGTTCCAGATCCACTAGCAACAGTAATTAGCATTCCTTCAAATATGCCGGTAGCAGAAGACAAAACAATTTGATTTCCTAACCCCGGACCACTGAATGTAAAGGTAGCAGTTGCATTGTCTCCAGTTGGGTTTGCTGAAATTACAACAGACGTACCATTTGGAATACTAACGACAGTTGCATCAGGTGGAATTTCTGCCACTCCAATAATAGACATGCCTGCAACAATACCGCTACTATCATCAACTGTTAATGTTGTGCTAGCAGCTAAACATGAACCAGATACATCAGAAATATTTCCACTTAATACAGCAGATACTCCATTTACGGGTCCTGCTAATTCTAATAGATCACCTACTTGATATCCAGATCCTCGTTCTTGCCAAAACAAGTCAGTAATGCTTCCTGGATTTGATGTAACTTCATAGGAAAATCCAGAACCTCCTCCTCCTCCAAGATCTGCATCACTGAAAGTTAGGAGATCTCCTGTTTCATATCCAGATCCTTGAGAATCAATAGTGACAGATGCTACAGTTCCTGTATATGTAAACGAAGAACCTAACGTATATTCAAATCCACTACCGCCTGATAGTCCCAGACCAGGAGCTGTTAAAATATTATTAACAATATAACCACTTCCACTGGTGCCAATACTGACAGCACTAACAACACCAGTAGCATTTACTGTAATGTCTGCTTGCATACCACTACCATAACTTCCAGCAGATCCTGATACAACAGTGATGACTGCTCCCATTCCATTATGAGTGGCACAATCATATGCGATATCACCATTGGGTGCATCTGGTTTGATAATCAAGTCAATAAAAGATCCACTAATTCCAGCAGCACCATTCTGTGCTGTAACAAATACAACACCATCTACAGAAGAATCATCTGTATTTTCAAAAATAAGTGGATGAGTCGATAATGAACTATCAGAAATATCAAATCTGTAAGTATTTCCTTTAGTTAATGTTAAAGTTTGCTGAGCTACTCCATTAATTGCAAAAACTTCGGCAGGAGGTGGAGTTCCTGGATTAGTTATCGCTGTTAATGTGTATGTTGTAACTGGATTATTGAAAAGTGAAACTGCTAAGTTTTCTCCTTCGGTATATCCAGTACCAGGATCTGAAATTGCTCCAGAATAATCTACTTCTCCAGTGATGGTAACATTTGCAGAAGCTCCAGATCCACTACCAGTAGAACTAACAAATGTTGGATTATAATTTCCTGGGGCATATGCACTACCAGCATTGCTGATAGTACCTTCTAATTCTGGTACTGTAAAGTTAACAAACGCACCTGTTCCATTTCCATTTATAATGAGTACATTGTTATATGATCCCGGATCATATCCCTCACCATCATTATTGATAACACCTTGATGGGAGAGAATATCGATATCTAATGATAATCCGTTACCAGTTCCGCCAGATACAAAAACATCGTTGTAAATTCCTGCATCATAATTTTGTCCGGCATTAGATATAATAATTTCCGAAACAGTATTTTTTTGTAAGTTAATATCTTGAAATGCTGTGAGATCAGCAGATGAAAGATTCAAAATCTTTTTATCTGCTGCAACAAAACCCATAACCCCAACATTGGCTCTATACACGCCAAGATATGGATCGTTTTCAAATGCTAATGACGGAGATTGTTTTGAACCATCTCCAATTTTTAGATTACCTGTAGCAAGATCACTACCACCAGCAGTAATATTAAAAATTTGTGTTGAAATACTATTAATTTTTTGCCTTTGAAGTTCAAAGGTGTCAGTTCTAGCGACATTAATTGCTGGCATTTTTTACTAACTCTCTAAGTAGGGATTTGATTTCAGAGATTTCATCCTTCATCATATTTATGTCATCCAACGCGGAATTTAAGTGCTTCACTTTGCGTCTTGCTTCAATAGCAGAAACGTCATTATTCAAGATGGCACCTGTGGTCTTGTCTCTAACAAGACCATCATGTCCTTCTACTTTGATATAATCCATACGCGGAAATTAAAATGCAGCAACAGCTCTGATATCTTGAATTTTTGGAACATACGCAGGATCTGCTCCGCTCATAACAATTTTGATAGCGAAAGATGAAAATTCTGGGAGATCAGATACGCTATATTTAATATCTTGATATGATGATTGTTTTTCAACAATACTTGAGATAGTATTTTCTGGTGTAGCAATTTCTAAAGAATTTGGAGATCCATCTTCATTGAAGTATTCCCAGTCAAGATCATCAAAGTTCTCTTGTGAAGATGCTTTCTTATATTTGTATAAGACTTTGATATTTGCAAAGTCTTTTACGTTAACTGTAAGGTGTACATCAACAGCAGTTGCTGGAGTTGCGATTGCTACTTCTTTTGTTATGTATTTTGCGATAGAGGCACTATTTCTAGAACTATCTTCTGGTACAAAATCAGTACCATTAGTGTATTCTAGTTTCCCGATTTCTAAGAAGTAAGCTTCGTCATCGGGTTGATCTGGGTACTTAACAAAATCTCCAACTCTAAAAATATCATCTACTTGATCTTGTAAGATTGCATTTCTATTGAAAGCGTTATTATCTCTTATTCTTCCAGTAAAGTCATTTAAGATTGGTTGAGTGTCAACTCTTAATGTGAGTTGCTGTGATTGATTATTCCAGATTGTGGTTTTACCAGTAATTACATTATCATATGTTTCTGTAATAGTAGATGGATTTCTAGCAATAATTGTAGAAGAATCATTTATACTGATAATGACTTGTGATGGATTTGTGCCAATTTTTCCTAAAGGAACAACCTCTCCATTAACGGTTTCTGTTAAAGTTAGTTGATTACCTAAAGTAATACGCTCTCCTTTTTGGAAGAACTGTGATGTTTTGACTCTTACCCACACAGTAGTGCCATCTACCTTAGCAATAGTTCCAGCTGCTTTAGAATTATATCCCACAATAGATTGGTCATTGAGAATATCTACTCCCGAAATATCCGAAATAGTAAACGAGTAAATTGGATAGAACTCAATAACTTGATCTCTTCTACCATAGCGGTCTTCAGATCCAGTTGATTTTTCAATTCTATTTGATGCAGTTTTAACACTACATGTTGCAAGATCAATTATTGGAGATAGATGAGATACTTCAGAAGAAAAATCCAATTTGTAAGTTAAAGATGTATCGAGATCATTTAAAGTCTCGTTAATATCAGAAGCAAGAACTTTTTGATTTGTAAAGAAGTGGGACTCATTCAAGAATGTTTTTTCGTATTCTGTTTGGTCATATGAAACATAATTGGTTGTGACAGAATCAACAGGAACAATATCTGTTGTTTTGACCATAGTATTAATTTTAGTTTGACTGAATGTCAAATACTGAACTTGTGGATATAGAGTTTCATACTTTCTGTTGTAGGTTGAATATACATTAGATCCTCCACCAATAGAGTTTCCAGATGCTTGAAGTGAAGATGTAATATTGTAAAAATCTACTCCACTATTTGTAACCTTGAATAGAGAGGTGTTCAACACATCAGAAGTAATTCCACCGGTTTCTTGTGCAGTCCTATAGAAAACATAAGAATTTCCTGTATCCTCAAATCCATTATCTTTATGAATTACTTTAATAATAGAATTATTATTTTTAAATAATTTAGAAGTAGCGTTTGTATTCGCACTTGCATTTGTCAAGAAAGGATTTTTATCAATTAGTTTGTATCCTAGGCTTTCGTTCGTAAGGAGAATTTCACAAGGTCTGTCAATTTGGAACTCTGCTCTATAAAGAGTAAATTTAAGATCTTCAAAAATATCTTCTGTCCATACATCAACGTTCTGTGATCTATAAACAGAACCTAATGATGGTTGTGTTGTAATAACTGTGCTTGTAGATACGTCAATTTCTCCAAGTCTTGAAACCCAAAGTTCATAATCAATAGAATCAGTTTCTACTGCTAGAGCATATTCTGTATCATTTTGTAAGTATATGGGATAATCAAACACAAAATGTGTTGGGACAGTTGAGTTTGTAAGACCCTCCTGATCGACCGCTACACCCATTCTAACCGCAAGTGAGTCTATCTCAATAGAAGTCTCAATTACACACCCTCCAGCGCCATTACCAATGCCTCGGACGACTACTGATGGTGCTTCTGTGTATCCAAATCCTGGAAGTGAAATTTCTGTATTATATACTTTTCCTAGAGACACACCAACACGAGCAGTAGCAACAGAACCACCAGGAAGTTGTGGACTTTCTATGCTAAGAATTGCACTCTCGTAATTATCACCGGGATTGATAACTTTAATTTTAGAAAGTTTTCCACTATCTTTAGCAATAGTTAAAGTAGAAACGTTTCCTTCAGTAGCATTTGCTAATACAACAGATGGCAAAATTAAAGTTTCGTTTTGTAAGAATGAACGACCATTGTGATTGCTAAGAACCATAGTATATACTTGTTCGTTAGTAAGCAAATACTTACCAGATGAAGAAGGAATTAACTCAACTCCATTCTTATCAATGATTTTTTCAATGGGACCACTAGCAGCAGATGATGAACCTGTTGCCATTTCTCCCTTAGTAACATAAACATTTCCATTAGTAAGAAATTTAAGGAATGTATATGGAGAAATAACTTTTTCAGTTCCAGGAATAATATTCTTTCCAGGTTTATCGGAATCTACATTTGTCAAATATACTTTTACTGGAATCGTAGAACTCTTCTTGCTAAAGTATAAATCTAGTCCAGTCGTAAATAGTCCACCCTCATAATTCTCAATCTTGAATGTTTGAGCAAGTGGATTTGGTCTTACTGGATTATCAGTATTACTATCTACAAACTGAACACCTTCATTTGCCTTAAAGAATGCTGGTTTGGTAGAAATAATGCTAACAGGATTTTCTGGTAAAATACCAGTAGCATAATACTTTACTTCAGCATAAGTATCTACTGTAGACTTATCAGCGTCAGTAGAACTAGATGTAAACCTGAATGTTTTAATTCCTGTAGAGATTTTTATCTCTTCTGCAGAAGTATCATAATCTACGGTATCGACATCACCTCCCCAAGTAGCATTTTCTCTTGGTGGTAATCCAGCAGGTAAAAGAATAATACCACTAGCATTTCCGCCATCATCTGTGGTGATAGTACCGTTAAATGCAGATGATGAATTACCAGCAATACCAGTAAAACGAAGGTCGGGGTTTGTCCAACGGTTAATATTTCTACCTTCCAAGAACACAGTAATCTGTGTGTTGGGTTTCATTCTTTTCACAACAAATTTAATAGGAACACTTCTTGCGAAAAATTGAAGAGCAGTAGAAACGCTATTACCTCTAGTAATTTTACTTTGGATACCTTTACCAACATCATTGTTTTGTGGACTGATATTGGATGTACTACCTACAGATGCAGAACTTACAGAAGAATTTGCATCTTGAGTATTCAATTCCCCCAAGGAATTGATATTTGTAAAAGAAGACGAAGATCCAACCCAATTAATTACAAACGAGTTATGTAAACTGGAAAGACTTTCTTTTACATTTTCTTTTGCTAAGAAAATTTTATAGATGTCTGTGTTGGTGTCTACTACTAATGGTTCTTGTGAATCATCATACCATTGATCGATACTTGGGGAAATTGTAGAATCTCCAACATACTGAAGAACAACAAAAGGATTTGGGTTTAATGTCTTACTAGCAAAACTATTTCCCAATAGAGAAAGATTTGTATATGGTAAACTAATAATATCTCCAGATTTTTTATATCCAGAAACAATACGCTGATCATCTCTTGTGTTTACTTCTTCTAAAATAAATGAATCTTCCTTGGATTGTGGGCGAAGAACTGACTGCTGAGAATTAATAGAACACTGGTAGTCAAGAGCAGATAGATTTCCTGATCTATGTGCTTCAAAATTATCAACAATAAATCCACTCTTAAACCTATCAAGTCCAATTTCGTCCTTGACTTGCATATTAAGAGCTTGTTGCTCTAAGATACTAAGAGTAGTATAATACTCAAGACGTTCAATACGTTTCTCCAACTTACCGATATCACGCATTGTGTAGCGTCGATTATCAACAGGAGTAATTCTTACATCTTTGCTTGATTGTGTAAATGCAGGAATATGTGCATAAAATAATGGTACAGCATCATCTATTGGATCTGGTTTAGATGGGTTCAGTGAAGAATTTCCTTCCTTAACAATAAACTCCCCTTTCTTGTTTAAGAATACACCATCAATTCTATCAAGATATTGTACTTGACTGAATGATAAAGTATATTCTAGATTAGTATCTGGTGCCGGTGTAGATGCTACTACAGCACCAGATGCTGCAAATGCACCAACTGAATATGATAATGATGATGTGTCCTGGAATCCAGCAATAAATGCATTACTGTCTACTTTTGGTCTGAAATCAATAACATTTCTTAGACTTATATTTCCATGAACAGAAGAATTAAACGAAGGAACTTCATCTTCAGTAATTCCAGATTCGTGTAGATAACTATCAATAGTACAGAAATCTCCTTGTGATTGCTCGAAGTAATCGAAAGCAATTAATAGTTGTCCTGTAGTCTGCTCATATCCTGGTTTTAGAACAATTCTAGAAACATCATAGATTGTATCTCTTTGTCCATTATCAAACGTGAATCTATCAGTAACATCATTACCTGAAATCAAGTTTCCAGTACTATCAACCGTAGGCGGTTGCGTAGCAGAACCTTCATACACATACTTTAATTTGTAAGCATCAGAATACGAAAGAATTTCTGCGATATTTGAATCATAATCAGTTCCTCTGAATGGAATTATTCTATCTCCAGCAGAAGAGACGATGATTCTTTTATTTTCAATTGATGTTTTTAATCTCGGTTTTGCATTCTCTACTTCAATTGTAGCAGTTAGTTTTAACTTAGGGAATGTTCCATTTACAGCAATAGACCCAAAGTAAGTTGATGCAAGATTTAGACTGACGCTACCAGAAGTTAATGCACTAGCAATATCAGTAGATGATGTAATTTCTACAGAATCTGAATCGACATATATGATATCACCATTTTCAATATTTGTAGCATCACCTTTATCAAGTACTGTAATTATAAAATTTTGCTCTGAGAAAGATACAAACCTTTGGGTTCCAAAAGGTAACTGAGCTGCAAATGTAATTGTGCCACCACTAGTAGATGCAGTAGTGATGAAATCTCTACGCAGATAATACTTAATCTTTGTATCTTCTGAGTTATCCGCAATTTTTTTAACTTGATTGCTACCTGTTGGGAATACTAGTGTTCCTTGGTTGGCATTTTGTACTTTCGGACGTAATCTTACAATACTAGTATTGACTACATCTCCAGGAAGTGCAATATCTAGATATACTCTAGACTTAGAAACGCCTTGCTGCTCTGTGGCATACTGAACAGTTGCTCGAATTAACTGGTTATTTACATCCGCAAATTGAACAATATCTCCTTGCTGTACTAATGTACTAGCATCGGCATTATAACTAGTTGACTCAATAAAATCGTATCCTTGAGAACCAAAGAATGTAAAATCAGTAACTGATTTAATTTCTGCTAGTCTCTGATCATCAACTACAACATCTGCAGTGAATATATTTGCATTTCCAGAACCATATTCAGATGAAACTGATTTAACATTCTGAGTTGTATAAGTTGTTACTGCATTTCTAATTAATACTGGAATAATTGCAGCACCGGAAGTTGGTTCAGTGGCACCATCTGGTTGTACAATACTAATTGCAGGTGGTTGGGTGTATTCTGAATATAGTGCTAATCTATTATTAATAGCGACTCTATATATTTCTCCATTATTACGACGTGAAACTTCTACAACAGATGAATCATATTCAACTCCATTAACAAGAAGTTTTAAATCATCTGCATACCCTAATCCTCTATTAACAACAATAAAGTGGGAGATAGTATTATCTTTAGCAATTCTATTAGTATTACTTGCTTCGTCTCTAACTGTCTCTCCAGATTTAAATCTGCCAAATAAAGTTTTTACGAATAGTGTTTTTCCGAAAGAGTATTTTCCACTTGGAGTTCCTTCAACAACTCCATATGCTCCACTTGATAAACCAAATATATATTTTCCAACTTCAAATCCTTCAGAAGGAGTAGAATCTAATTTAATTTTAGTGAAGAATTGAGGATCAAAATATGAAAGTCCAAAAATTGCATTATATGATTGAGTTCCTTCTTCCAAACGACCTTTTGACAATACAATGTCGGAATCTGAATTAAATCCAGATCCTCTATTTTTTAAGAAGAAGTTATTTGGTTTTGCTCTACCTACAATAGGAGTAATAGAATCTTTATAATCTACAATATGTCCTAGTTGGTTAGCATCAACAGAAGCATCATTGTCCGTTAAAAATAATTTTCTTCTTAAATTACTATCTCCTAAATCATAATCTAGCATTAGTAGATCTAGATCATCTTTATTTCCGACAATAGTGAGTTCTAAGAATTGGAAAGTATCTGATGGATTGATCAACGGTTTGTTGATAGACGCATATGCAATCGACTGTACAGTTCCTACAGATGTTGGACTGCCTCCATCATTTCTGGATTTAATAAAGTGCAGAGTTCCAATGGTGCTTTCAAATGTTCCATCTGTAATAGATCCAAGTGGATTTGTTGCACTAGTTACCTCGATAGTAATTGTTTTGATTACTTGATCGGTGCTAAATGATTTTCCTCTTCTATCAATAGTCTGTCTATGATCACTTGCAAGTTCTGTATTATTAAGACCTATTGAACCATCATTAAATGTACTCAACAAATTAATATATGGATATGCGGTAAGATCTCCACCTTCTTTGTTTAATGGAATACTTCCATATACGTTTGTAATTGGGAATGTTGGCAGACCTTTAGACTTTAAAAGAATATTATCACTAGAAAGACTTTCTCTTGCCTTGTTTACTTCTAAGTATTTTGTTTCCTTATTGACAATTTCATATCCTCTAATATATGCTTTACCAGGACCGATACTTGCGATCATCTTTCTGGTAGCATCAGATTCACTAAGACCATTAAATGTTGCAGAACCATCGATGGCATATAAACCACCGTTGTTGTTCTTTTGTGCATACTCTCTGATATCAACAGAAAAATTTTCTACAACATAATCACCACTTTCATCAAAAGTTCTTCTAGCAAGAGTTTGCTCTAGTAAATTGTAATTAGTAGGACTTACTTTTTTCTGTACCTCTCCTTTATATACAGTAATTAACTGAATAAAATTTCTATCTGTGGCATCACCAAGATCATATTTTACCAGATTTAATGAAATTTTTAATCTATGTGCTCCAGGAGAAGTATAATTTGAAGACCCAATCGAATTATCATATAGACTATCATCTTGCTCGGGTGTAATAATATCTTCGGAAATTTTAAATCCTACTTTTGCCGAAGGAACATCATAATAATCATTAATAACTAAGAGTTGTTTTTCATTGCGTACAAAATATCCATTAACAAAATAGATGCCTTCTTCTACTTTTACAGCAGAAGCATATCCCATAGCAGGACTATTAACAGAAAAAACTTCTTCTGTATCAGGATTTCTGACTAATACGCTGGTGGGTAGAACACTACCATCTGTTCCTACAACTAATAATGGACTGTTAATACCATCTACTACTTCTAATGTTTCTCCTTGTCTGAAAGTAGTATCTGTGTTTGAATCGCCACTATTTAAATAGTTGACATATAATGTATCTGCAGATGTCTCTGTTGCTAACTTTACTTCTAAAATAGTTGCAATAACACCAGAACTAATACCCTTTAATTGGTATCCAACCAATTGGTTAATATCATATTTTTTGTAGACAATACTATTGCCTTCGTTTACTGCAACTTCTGATACAGAAGAGAGTTTAACGTAGTCTAGTTTTGTATTAAAACCTATTTCACCAGGAACAACTAAGTCTCCTTGTTTGAAAGCATATTTACCAAAACTTTCAACCTGATTCTGAAGAATAGATTGTAATTGAGTTAGTTCTCTAGTCTGGATAGAGTATCCAGGACGGAATAGAATCTTATAAAAATTCTTACTTGCGTCGAAGTCCTCGTAATAAGGAGTTACATTAAGGTTTGTCTTCTGTGGCATCGTTTTCCGCCAAATACTAGCATTCTTTGTCCTTAGTATTTATAGAGATAAAAAAAATCCCCCGAGGTATCTCAGGGGATTTAAAGTTATTTAATTTCGATCAGAATTCGATGACTAGTTTAATATCTTCAATTTGGTCAGGAGCACGAGTGATCAAACGACGGTTCTCTAGGTAGATTACATCTCCAGAGTTATTTTTGATTTCTGGAGTTGCCAGTCCACCAGCACCTGGATTAGCGGAATCTAGACCAGTTTGGAAAGTGGATCCTAAAAGCGCACCGGTATATGAAGTGTCTACATTGCCAGCAGCAGCAGATAAACCACCGGAGACAGCGTTAGATCCACTTGCTTCAAATGCTCTTACAACACCCTGATCAACATGTGTGTCAACTGTTTGGATGTACTTAAGAACGCCGTTCACAACCGAACCACTATCCAAAGTCCAAGAAACAACTGTGCCATATGCAGTACCACCAGTTACTGTTTGGGTAATAGTTTCATCGGGGATATAATCAGCAGTTGCTCCATTAATCTTAATTGCTTTTAGACCACTTAGTGTATCTGCTGTTGCAAATGCGGTAGTTCCAAAGTTTAATGGATCCTTAATGATGCCAATGCGACGGAAGTCGTTATCAACAGGGAAATCTCCAGAACCTTCTGAATAAGTTAAGCGGATATTAGTCATCACGCGCTTACCATTGAGTTCTAGTTCATGATCCGAACCATGACCACCTTGAGGAGGTAAAACTAGTTCTAAAGCAGCAACTGCGTTTGCAGGAGTACCAACTGCAGTGGTTAGACCAGCATCAGAGAACAAGTTGCCATTAGCAAGAAGTACGCTAGCATAAGTATAACCTGACCCACGAGATTGGATGCTTGCAGAAGTAATAGTGCCAGAACCATCTGTAGCAAACTCAACAACACCGCCAGTGCCGTCTCCAACAATAGCAGAGTATAGAGTTTGTGAAGCAGGTAAGTTTAAACCACCATCTTCAATTAGAACGACATCAACAGCACCAGCAACTGCTAATGCTGTAACATTGGTACGTGAGTTATTTGAAGGAAGAACAATCGGCATAAAGTCCGAAGATAAGAATCTTAGAACATCATCCGTTGGGGTGGTGAACATATACTTCCAGATATAACCAGCACCACTAGTTTCTGTGTAAATGCCAGTTGCAGCGTCATAATTTCCGCCAGAAGTTAGGGGTTCTTCAGTTGCGTTTTGACCTGATAGATTAGAAGGAGTCTCACCATTATAGAGACACTTAAAGATTTCGTAATCTGAGTTCATTACATAGAACTTAGAATCTGCAATTGAAGTTTGACCAGTAGCACTTGATTTACCTACTTGACCACCGCCACCTGGGGTGTCAGAGTAATCAGGCTTCCACATGTCAAATTTGGGGTTTGCAACTACGTCCCAGTTATAGCGACGGATGACGGTTCTTGCAAAAGCGTCTGTGATACGCTTGGCAGCAATAATTTCGTCATAAATGTTAATTTTTTCTCTTTGGTTATCCAAAGGAAGCGGCGGAATCTCTTCTGTTGCATAACGGTAAACTCCCGTTTTAGCAGTGGCACTTGTCGTAGTAGATCCTGCATCAGCAGTTTCTAAAAGAGTATCTCCAGTGGAAGGAACTGAGTTAGTTCCATTACTGCCAAAAACGTCGGTAAGATAAAGAGCACTATCGTAAACTGCAGCAACGGTGGCACGGAATGCTGAGGAACCATATGTTCCAACGAATACTTCATTACCAACAGTAAAATTGGTGGAGCTCTTGGAGTATACTTCTAAGTATGCTCTCCATGGTTGCGGACGACCCACAAAGAAATACATCCTCGATCGCTCTGTACTAGTGTCGGAAGGACCTTCAGTAAGAGATTCCAGGAATTGTTTAGCGTTAAAAATTCTAAACTTATCTGAGATAATAGCAGCCATTGGTTTTCTGTTCCGACGTAAGGTTTGTGCCTGTGTTATTTATATTTATACCGTTTTAATTAAATTGTAAACGGAACTACCTGTGAGTATGTTGTAAGAATATCTGGTCCTCTTAGTAGAGTACATCCTTCAAAAGAAACAGTAGTTTTAGAAGTGTATTGAATTACACTTCCATCATCACTGAATAGATAACCAGAATCCGGGAAGTATACAGTATTTAGAACCGAAATAGATGGATATCCAACAATAGAAGTTTGAGGATTAGACGAAGAAATCAAGGTAACAGGATTTTGAATTGATGGATTTCCTAGATTGAATTTAATTCCAGAAATTGTATAACTAGAATCTTTTCTATCAACAAAATCTTGTAGTGTTAATGACGCATAATATGCGGAAAGCATCTCAATAGTTAATCCAGATACATCTGCAGTACCACTATCATATGAATTATAGAAGTTTCCTATAGTAGGACCAACATTGGTCCTGGTGTAATTACCAATATATTCTGATGAAACACCAGATACAGAATTAGTAACAAAGATAGTTGTGTTATCTCTTCTAGTTACACCATAATCATTTGATATATTCACAAATCCATTTACTCTTGTTTCAATTGGATCAGTAATGAAAATAACTTCTCTATATCCATCAACAACTCCGCTTGCTGGAGGAATAATTAATACTTCGGTAGATGCTTTTTGAACAAACTGCGAACTTACATTTTGAATTTCTGCAGAAATTACAGTTGCTTGATATGATAATGATGATGGAGTAACCGCAGTATGTGGTTGCTCAAGTTTATACTTGACCTGAGTTGATATGGAGAAAGAACTATCAATGGTAACACCAATCTGCAACTGAAATTCAATTACTCTATGCGTATTTTGAATTGTGTTGATTGGAGTAATAATTTGTTGTTGATATTTCCTTTCAGTTCCTCCAATTTCGGAACCGCCTCTCAAAGTCATGACTTGAGATTCGGATTCAACAGCAATGACGCCAGAGTATACTGCAGATACTGGATCAGGAATTTGTCTGATATAAGTTCCTGCTACCCATGTCTGTTCGGTAGTGCCCTTCTGAGCTCTCTCTACCGCCAAGAAACGATCATTTATCTTACGTAAATAACGTACAATTTCGGTTCCAATTAATAGGTATCCATTAGATTTGAACTTAGTTGTATCAGCAATGTAAATAATATTTTCACCCGGATCAAGTTGAAGATCCAAGAATGCCGCAACTTCATAGTAATTTGTGTTAGATAATGCGGTATTATTAATTAAGTTGGATAGTGTTGTTGTAATTTGTCTAGAAGTATCAATCGAGAATACATTGAGATTCTGAGACAGAGAGGCAACAGTAATATCAACTTGTGTTTTCTCATACACCAGAGTTCCTGGAATAGTATCATCATAGAAAAAGTCATCTATCTTGAGTAGAGGTCCTACTAAACCAGCAGATAGATCTTGACTACATGCTTCTACAAGTTGAATTTCTGCGGAAATTTTCTTACTAACATCAGTTGGACTGTTAAACAGAAGAGACGTAAATGTATTGACGCCAGAAAGTGCATTGCCTAAGATAGAAACAGTAGAGAATCCAGACGTTGTAAGAATTGCTTCCTGATGAATGCCACAATTAATTACAGATACGCCAATATCTGTTTCTTCTAGAACATCATATCTACGTGCAACGATTACTTGTGGTGCTTCAGTATACCCACTACCACCACTAACAAGATCAACACTAATGACTTGACCTTTACTTACAAGAACCTTGGCAGATGCACCACCACCATTACCATTTCTAGGTACAAAGTTAATTACTGGTGGAGTATAATATTGATATGCAGTAGGTTGTGTAATAGGATCATAACTACGTTGATTCCAAGTTAGACCTACAACAGAACCATTTTGGATTTCTGCAACAATACTGAGACCTTCACCTCTAGTAATACCATTATACGAATCAATTTCAACAAAACCATAATATGAATTGGATAATGATTCTTCGTATCTCTCTTCTTTGGTAGTTAACTGTCCCGGCAGTTTTTTGATTTTTCTGAAATTTTCTTGACCTTCTACTCTAATTTTAGTATTATTAGAAAGACTCAGGAATGGATTCTTATATGTGTTTCTTAAATATGTACCACGCCAAACTTGATCATTGCCCCTTAAAAGAAGTCTACCATTTTCATCTGTTTCGTATGTAATTGAAGATTGTGAATAATCAATAGTAAATGATGTATAGTAATTATACTGTCCTTTTACAACGAATACAACATCCAATGTAGGATCTAACGCTGCTTTATTACCAAAAACACTAATATCAAAAGTGTTACCAGTAATGCTATAATCTTTAATTTGACCAATAACAATTAACTTATTGTTAGGTGCAAATTGCACGATTTGTAATGGAGCACTACCTCTATATGGACCTGCCCAAACTCCAGCAACAAAATCGCTCATTCCTGAAGTAGTCTCTAATCTAACTTTAGATTGTGCATAGTATACATCAGGATTATAATCATAGATGTTTAGGATTTGACCAACATCTCTACCATAAAGGTAGCGCATGTCAACCTTCATTTGTTTTGTAATCGGAAATGTAAAGAAGATATTGGGACCAGATACAGTGTAACTATCACCTTGTACTTGTAGAACTCCATCAACAAATACTAGTAAGTAGTCTGGTTCATCAATATTTTGTACAGTTAAATCTTCCAGATCTAAGATCAAGAATGGACTAGACCTTACATTATTGACTAAATTTTTATCAATTGTTAATCTTTTATAATTACCAATACCAACGCCAGCAACTTTTTCAACTGCAGTTGGTTCTCCAAGAGTTTTTGCACCCGCATCCTGATCCCAAATAGGAGCAACATCAAATACTAATTTATTTGGTACAACAGTTCTATCGATATAGTATGAATCATCACCAGGGTATGAAGCATTAAATTTAGTTTCTTGCAAAACTGCATTAATAGTCAATAAAAGATTCTCGTCTTTTTCGCTGATTACTGGATCTCCATTACTCCAATATAAGTCAAATGATTTTGTTTCTCCATCAATATAGTCTGGTGTAGTTAGAACTATATCAATGTCGTCAAAAATATCTTTTATATTATCCAAGAACAAATCAACAGATGAAATTACATCATTGCATTCTCCTACTGGATATTGCGTATCAGGAATAATATTGTAGTTTGAATATGTTATTAGTTGAGTCCAGTATCCTTTTTTGTTTTCATTTTCTGGTGTAGGATCTACTGGTCCTGTATATGTTGTGCTAGAATCATACTTTATAGATGCATAAAGAATATCTTGCATTGTTTGCAATGCAGATTCTACTTCCACACAGAAAGGAAACTGTGTATCTGCCGCAACAGCAGAGTCAATAAATGGTACTAAGTTTAGATTTGAGTAATCATCCGATGCTACAGTCAGATTATTACGCATTGCATCAACCATGTAAGTGGTAGCGGCAAATAACGCAGTTGCATGCATCTCTTCATGATATTGCTGGAAAGTTTGTCCGTTCCCTAAATCAGTATCACCCGATGGCAATCCAATCGTTGTGTTTGTTGGAATCCTAAAATCAACTTTCTCCCAAAAAGAAGTAATTTTTGAGTTTCCGCCAAACCTAAAATGATATACAACAGCATTAATATATTGTTCTAAATTATACCAATGATTTTGTGTATAATTTGTATATTCTAGATATTGTATTCCATACTTATTATTCATAATATTATCAGCATCTTCAATTGATTTTTGAGCAATCAACTGAATATTTTTGGAAATTAAATTCGATGCGTCATAGAAAGTACCGGTATTAATAGCACTTAGATAAAACGTAGCACTTTCAATACCAGAGAAAGATAACGGAGATACAATTACATCTCCTGGTTCTACTGAAAAAGTATTTCCTGGTAAGATGCTAGCAACACTAGTGGGAACAACAAATCCACCCTGACCACCAGAAGAACCATCCAAATTAGTTTCTGCTACTGATGCACCACCAGAAGAACCAGAGTTCGATAAAGCAGGAGAATCAACTGTAACTCTTGTTAAACTATCAATTGCAATAATTTTAGTTCCTAGTGGAAATGCTCTGCCAGAACTGACATGCATTCCAATTGCCAAATCGTTGCTATTAGTAACGTTAATTTTGGTGGAACCCTGTAGATATGAAACAGTTGGATCAGTATAATCCCAATTTCTTATTGCAATTCTTGCGAGTCTAGTTGCATAATTATAGATGTCTAAAGATTCTGTTTTGTTTTTACTAATATAATCAGTATTTGCAAATATTTCTGCATAATTTACTACTTTGGCATTTCCACCAAATCTTAAATCGTGAATGTAAGCATCTAAAATGTATCCAATATCACCTGTATAATCATCTAATTTAGTTCTCCAATCAATTACAGAATAGTTTGCTTGTGCATATCCAAGTGTTTCGCGAATAATAAAAGTTTTATTTCTTTCGATTTGATTAGCTGCATCAATCCATCTTCCATTTCTTTGGAAAATATTTCTAATCTTCCTAATGTATCTTTGATTGTATTGATTTTGATTGAAACTAAAGTTTCTACCGTAGAATTTAACTCCATTATAAGAAGTTACAGCACCAGAACTTTGACCCGTTAGTTTTACATTATTTCCAAGTGGAGGTTGTGCAAATGTAATTTGATTTGCATTTATGGTATATGCAACATCTGGTTCTTGTAAAATACCATCTAAAGTAATAATAAGATTTTTAGAACTAACAGGAAAGAAAGGAGCTCCTAAATCATCGAATAGTGTAAATGTAGTAGTTCCTTGTAATCTACCATCAGTATCAAAGTATCCATCAAAAGAAGAACCTAGAGTAAAATCAAATCCACGAGTTTCATTAAAATTAAACTCGGATGTCGCGGCCGAACCTTGCCCTTTTCGTATTCTTGTATTTTCTACTCTTTGTATAGTCTGACTTACAACTCTTTGCTTTATATCACTTGTAATTTTATTTTTATCAGGATCCCAAAGTTGAATTGAAGTAAAATGACTTGCTTTATTTTTGAGATTATTTGGCATCTTTATGGTGCCATCTCCTTCAATATCAACCTGTCCAAATAATTTAAATCCGGCAGGATGTGTGGTAGATTTTATTAGGTCTCTCCACTGTTCAATAGAAGTCTTAGATTTTACGACATAAGAATAGTCTTGATAGAAGAAACTGTCAGTTAGTTTTTGATTTGCTACTCCTAACCTACCCTTATCTGAAGTATAAAATCCTAAGTTATCATAAAAACTTGTAATCTGATTTTTGAAAGTCGTTAAGTATACTGATTTTACTACACCAGTAGAAAAAGATGCTCTTCCATACAAAGGAAGATTTTCTCTAATAATACCAAAAGTATCTTCTAACTTTAGAATATTAGAACCAAATCTCCACTCAGAAACATATGCTCTGAAGACAACTACCGAATTAATAACTTGCTCTACTACTTCTCCCTTTTGGAAATCTCCGGAAATATTAGTTAAACTAATAGCATACTTAGAAGTAATCTTAGATGCTACTGTTTGGTCTAAATGATATGCACCACCATTCCGGATGATCGATACACTTCTTGGCATACCAATTTCACTGCTGCTAGCATATAACTTTACAGCACCTTCAATAATTCTAACTGTAGGTGGATATGTATAATTTTTTCCAGGACTTTCTACAGTAATAGAGAACAATTCTCCATTTCTAGCAACAGTATTAAATCTTGCCTCAGTTCCATCACCATCAGTGATAACTGTTATTGGGTTTACATAATTAGAACCTTTATTTTCAATATCTACCCCAATAATAGTATTTGTGGAACTATCAAATCTTACTGTAGCTTCACCTCTAAAATCTTTATTAGTATCTACTCCTGTAATAACAGGAAGTTTTTTATAATTTAAACCAAAATTGATGATACCAATACGATTAATCTTTCCAACAGCAAATTGACCTGTAGTTGTATAAGTAATATCCCCAGAACCATCCCATAGTGGTGTGGATGAAATATCATAAACAAATCTATTAGATGTTACATAATTTACAGTTGTATTTCCTTGTAATGGATCCTGTATAATATTTAATTTTGCTTCTTCTGCATCTACAGTACTATTTTTATCAAAATAATAAAAACTTGAGAAATTAGTTTTCTTTTTGACATTGTAATTATTTTGTGCTAATCTAGAACCAAATCCAAATTTGACATCAACGAAAGATCCAACATTTCCTGGAACTACAGATGAGACAATTTGCTCAAGAGTTAATAAATTATAATTTCTACTTGGACTTAAGTTAAATTCGACACCAGTCATTGAAGAGTGTGATGTATCAAAAATATACTTGTAGTATTCCTGAATATCTAAATCTGGATTTGGTGTAAAGTTAATGTTATCAGAAGAAATCTCAAACTTAGATGCCGCAGTCTCTACTGATTGAACTCGTACTAATCTATTTGGACTACTGGTATCAAAAAATGACGTGCTATTTACAACTTTTGTAGCATCAGCAAAATTAATATCATAATCAAATACAATGACTGCCTTTTGTGTATCTGGATCGTATGATCTGATATACCCAGTTCCATTGGTATTTGTTAAAGGAAAATCCGGTGTGAAATTATATCTTGGTTTGTATAACTGTACTAACCCACCATCAAAATGATTTACTGCCTCTGTTCCTTCTTGTGCTCTAATAATGTTAAGAACATCACCAGTAATAGAAGAAATTTCAATAATCTCACTTCCAACTTTAATTAGATCCCCATCAGAGAACCCATCAATACTAGCAAGTCTCATCTGAGATGATTGAGATCCAACACCAGAATGATCAACGTAAAGAGTTAGACGCGCAGTAGACAAGGATGCTCCAGATCTTCCTAACTGATCATCATCAACCGAAAGGAAATCTCCTCGTCTATAATTTTTTCCACCATCTTCTAATTGAATATCATTAACGACTCCTTCTGCAGATACAGTAATAGCTGCGGTAGCATTTTCTCCAGACCCTCCAGTTAAAGGAATGTTAGTATACACACCTTCAGTATAATCAGCACCACCATTTAAATTAGTAAATCTTCCTACACCACTGTAATTAATTGTTGATTCGCTAGAAAAAGATCTAAATTGTACATTCTGATATAATCTTTTTCTTACATAGTAAGTTTTTGTTTTAGTTGTATCATCTGGATTGATATCGATATTTACAATATCACCAACACCAAGACCATGGTTTGCATCAGTTTCTATCAATGCAACACTTTGATTAACCTCAAATGGTTCTAAGTTATCACTAAGTGAAGTAATAACCGTTATCTTAGTTCCAGAAGTATTGAATAGATTATTTGACTGTAAGAAATAATCTTCATCGAGACCCCAAGTACCAGTAAGAACTTTAATCTGTACAGTATTTTGTCTGCTAGTTCCCTCTAAAACTTCACCTGTAGCAATTGGAATATTAATTCCATCGGTGAGACTTAAAATAGCACCTTTAGTATATGAACTGTCCTGATCTAATACTAAGATAAATGTTTTAGTCGCAGCAGAAAAAGTTCCGGTATTATCAAATATTCCTGAAACATTTTTAAGAACAATAACATTATCATTTCTTACAGTTCCTACAATTTGACCAGAAGCACTACTTGATGGTTGTGTTAAAATATCATCTTGAAAAAGATATGCATTCTGAATAGTAGTCAGTTTTACTACTTTGTTTTCTCTACTTTGTAGATAACTTACAGTCTTTCCTTGTACTTCCGATACGATTGCTTCTGCATCAGATCCTTCGGTATTTAAATTATCAAAGAATAGTTGTGAATTAACTGAGAAGTTGTCTGATGAATCCTCTACATAAACACTTTCAACAGTACCAGATTTAACATCCGAAATTTTTGCTAAAAGACCAGCGCCATTTCCTGGCATACCCGCAGTGTAAAATCTTTTAGCAGATTTTGGAATATCGTTGTGATTGATTGGTGAGTTGTAGTTACTATCTACTGGAAGAGAGTAGAAATTTTCTCCCAAAATATATGGAAACTGTGGTACTTGATTACTATCAATAGTAATAAAATAAGCATAAGTCCCATCAGGAAAATCTGGAGTAATACAAAATCTTCCGTTATTCTTATCTAATGAACCACTTCTATGACTATAAGTATAGTCATCTACAAAAGAACCCAAAGGATATTGTGCTAGTGAAGGTCCTGCAGTTCTAGATCCTGTTAGAGAATAACTTGAAGTCATTCTTACAATAGAAGAGTTAGAATTTAAAGGGTCCTGATGTCCAAATGGTCCATAGATTGGATTTCCATCATAAGCGAATCCTAAAATAGGAGAGTGAGTTTTAACAGTTGGTTCTGCTCCAGCACTATCAATGTTATCACCTAAAGAAACACGTAATTTTTTAGGGTTTGCAATTTGTCCATATCCATAATTTTGAATACTATCGAAATTTTCAAATACATATCCAAACTCTGTGTCTAACTCAGTTTGAAGAGATACGAATCTATTCTTGTTCCATTCTTTGAGATATGGAGTTGATGTAGCACCCTCACCAACGGTAAGGATGTCTACCACTACATTTTCTTGTACATAAAAACTACCTTCGCTTTTTTGTTCAAATCCTGTAATTTTTCCTTCGGTATCAACAATAGCAATATACTCTGCAAATCTTCCTCTTCCGGAAAGATCTCTAATTTGTACAATTGGAGCACTAGAGTAAAATTCGCCTGGATTGTCGATAACCAAACTTGTAATTTTACCGCCAGTTACAACAGCACGAATTTTTGCTTTACGACCAGAAACAATTTCTACATTTGGTGTCCTTGTAAAAATAGCACCGGTATTTACTTCGATTCTATCAACTACTTCACCATTAAGGAATGCAGTTGCTTTATTCGGAACTCCATCTATAAGAACAAAAGGAGGTCTCTTATAATTTCTTCCCCTCGAACTAACTTGAATTTCTTCTAGTTTTCCATAACGAAGACTTTCACTATCTCTAAAACTATAGAGAGGAACACCATTTATTAACAGACCAACATCACGCTTTGGTGTTTTATATACTTCTGTTGTTATAACAGAAGTCTTTCTTATAATTTTCAGAAGTTTCTGATCATTTAAAGTTTGTTCTGGTTTTGATCCATCAAAAATATTATATGAGGGGAAACTGGAACTTGTAATATAGTAATATTGATCGTCTTCAAAGATAGCAGATACATTATTAGGTACATCATTTAAACTAGATGTAATATTTGGATTTGTTTGTGAGGTTACAGCAGATCCAGTATCAAAAATCCATCTCGATACATTCGTACCAAATTCTACAATTTTTGGATTATCAGTTTCAAATCCTGGATTTGAAATTTCAATAGAATCATCAACAGAAGCAAATGGTTGTGCATCTACCGCTTCTAAGTTATATACTACTCCAAGGGTCAGTAATTCAACACCAGTACCATTAATAATAACTGGTTTGTATACAGAATCTCCTACAGCATGATTTTCTGGGAGTACTCCTCTTTTTAAAATATTGAACTGAACTACATTCTTATCATCATATTCAATGATCTCACTATTGATTAAAATTTTACCAAAAGAATCTAAACCAACCGTAGAAAATACGTTTATCTTAGTTCCAGCGCCGTCTCCACTACCAATTGCTTTTTCTAATCTTGTTTTTGTAGAAATCTCAAATGATCCATTAACAGTTTCTGGTGCTAGTACAATGTTCCAAATTTGTTCACCATCTGATGTACCATCTGCATATACATTATCTACAGTTGCAGATGCATATCCAATTTGATCATCAGATGATTGTACAATTGGTAATCCAATTAAGTCAGTAGGATTACCAGAAATAACTTTTACTTTTAATGCATATACATTAATCCAATCTGATTCGGATGCCTTGTATGTAAAATCTCTTGGTTTATATACTTCTGGTTTATTTTCAGTATCCTTAGCAATGATTGTATTGAATACAAACTTAATAGAACTATCTGTTCCTTTTGATTTGTAGAACTGAGTAATATTCTTAATTAAAGTTCTCTTATCAACTTCACCTTTTAAATACTTTTCTGGAAATGATCCCAAGTATTGGTTTTCAAAGTTTTTTACGAACGCATATAAGAATAAGTTGCTAACATTATAAACTTCTTTGTTGGCATTATGAACCGCAGATTCAGTAGTAACAAAACTACTGTTTTCGTATAGATCTCCTAGTTTAGTATTACCACTAACACCCCTAACACAATTTAATAGTTGTGTATCTGTTCTATTTCTATAAAAAATAATTTCATTATCAATTCTTACATATCCATCATTTTTTGGAAATGAACTAGCATCCAATAAAGTAATAGTAGTATCTGCAGAAGAAATTGTAGTACTTAACTTATCATTCTGCTTGAGAATATTTTTTTCGTAAAAATCAATATCAGAATATTTTTGGATATTATTGATGACATCCAAAGGACCACCCTGGATTTCCTGAGATTCGTAATACTTTTTTATAAACTTCCCAAACAACTCATACTCAGTAGCAATAAACTCTGGGAGTTGCGACTCGATAAGGGTTGAGATTCTCTTCGTCTTTACGTTCATTTAATTACTCTTTGTAAGCAACGAAACTGGAATTTGATACATCTACATCAAGATAAACCTCGCGGAGTGCCTTGACATCGTTAGTTAATGGTTTTACCCTAATTGAAATGCGGTTGTCGAAAGTAGAACCTCGAATAATAGTCAAACTGTAAAGTATGACTTCACCTTTAGCATAATTAATTTCACCAACTTCGCTGTCGAGAACAACTTTTTCGCCACTTAGAGAGTCCAATCTATATAGGACAATTTTGCCATCCCTATCTTCCAAATAAACATCAAAATTTGGATATTCTGTAACTCTAAATCCAGTAGATGTCATGACCGGATCATCACAGTCTTCGGCAAATGTATTTTGGAAACATACCTCATAATAGAATGATGAATTCAATTGTGGGTAAAAATCTTTCCTCATCATTACTGAAGTGAGATTTGAATTAATAGCACGTTCTGTATCGTCAATTACACCAACGATTTTACTGTATCTAAATGTACTATTAAACTTCTCTAGACCTGATGTATCAAGATAAGATTGAACAGAACCAATTACTTTGTCCCTAATCTGTGCTGGTGTTTCGTCAGTAATTAACCCATTATAGAAAATCTTACTTGATATCTCAATATACAAAATCGATGGATCTACAATGACAGGTTGCACGGAAGCAACCATATATTTTTTTAATTTATCTGTAATATCTTTTTTAGTCAGTGAAGTGAGATAAGCAGCATCATTTGGTTTTAATACAATGAATACTTTACCATATTCGGGTGGTTCTTGATCTTCGCCACCAAAAATAATAATATCACTTACGGATGGGTAGATATTACGAATAATAGCATTGTAGTCTTGTGCTGTTACTGCACGATCCTGTGTCCCATAAGATTTTGGGGCATTAAATTTGATCTTTGCAGTTGATTCAATTTCTTCACCACCACTAGACGCAATTGTATTAGTAATAGATGTCGTAATACTTTGTGGTGATGCACCATTCGCATTTTCTAGTACACCAGAAAAGATAAACGTTCTGACTCCATTTGATTCTGAACCATTTGTTTTGATGTAAGAGACTTCAACTCTAGCGCCATTCTCTAGTTTCTTACCTAAGACACCATCACCTAAAATAATTTCATATCTTTCATCTTCTACTTCATCTAGAAAGACTACCTTAGAGTCGCCGTCAATTTCTAATATGTTTTCAGAAACTTGATATAACTCACTAAAACCACTACCGGTTGGAAATACTTTAACCTCAATAGTGTTTGTATCTATTTTTTCATTATCAAGAACAAATTTTTGATTCTTTAGTGATGTGTTAATTGTAAATGTGTTGACGATTTGTGTTCCTTCATAGACAGGAACATCAGTGAATGTCGCGACACCATTTGATATTTGTCCTTTTGCATCGTTCAGTACAACATACTGATATAAAGTGTTATCATAGTTTGCAACAAATCCGGTTCCCTTCTTTAATAGGAGTTCTGTATCGTTCGTAGGATTTGCATACGTTACTGTAAAAGAAATATAAGCGACTGGGGCAGAAGCACTCTTCGGTCTGTACCCTAATTGCTTCGCAATGGATACTACGTTGTCCCTCAAGGTCGCTGAATCAATGAATAGTTCATTGACTACCATATTGGTATTAAACGCCGTATAATAGGTATTATAGGCAAGTGTATCTAAGAGAGCTGAAAAAGCAGATCCCTCAAAATCATAGTCAGTAAAATCTGATGTCGCTCTAAGATAATCTTTTAGAGCAGATTTGATATCTTCAAAATCTAGATTAGCAACCTGAGTATAAGGCATTATCGAGTACGCTCTAAGAAGAATTCTGTTGCTATTACTTCGTCGTTTCTACCCACAATGGTAAAATACAATTCAACATCATAACCATTATTTTGTTCGTCAGGAGATACTCTGATGTCCTCAACTTCAATTCTTGGTTCATATTTACCAAGAACATCTAGAACTTGAGAACGAATAAGACCACTAGTTGCATAATCTAGAGGTTCAAATAAAGATCTGCGAATATCACAACCTAAATCAGGTTGAAATGGTCGTTCTCCTTTGTTTGTAAGAAGTAAAGCAGTTATTGCCTGAACAATAGCTGCTTTATCTTTTACTACCACTAAATCATCACTTACAGGATGCTTTTTAAAGGTAATACTCAAATCTTTGAATGTCTCAAAGGTTGGCATTTAGACACAGCAATAGGCTGTTACTATTTATCACTTACCAACGAATCCATCCGCCCATTCTTGAGAATCAAAAATATCTTGATTCTTTGCTTTGTTGCGATTACGCTTTGCTGCTATGTTCAGATACTTATCACTATCAGTCTCGGTGATGAGTGTCATACCTTCGTTAACAAAGTCTTCACCTTTGTCAACTGATCCGTCTAAGTGGTTAGGGTGTCCCATTTTGTTTCTCCTTTTGTGTTTGCCAAAAATAATCATCGGTGTCTCCTAGGCGTCCCCAGTCCGTTCCTGCCTCTACTTGGTATTCTATGGTAGATACTTTAAAGTCAGGGAACTTGGGTTCCTCTGGGGTAATAGAGAGGTCATACAGACGCATCCTGTTATTAGGATACAATGCATACTGACCATTGTTTAACGCAATACAATTATGCGATTTGTGCTCTTGTGGCACCTCACTTACATTATTATCTATTACATCTGGATTCGCATGGTAGTTATCAAGTGTAAACAAATATTGTCCTTTCATTAAACCATGATCTCTAGTAAAGACCTCACAGTCCATTGATGAGACAAATCCTTTGTTGATTGCCATGACACCATAATCCATACAATTCCAAAATTGTAGATTCTCCAAACTCATGTCTATGACTGGGGTTTCGGGGGATCGTACAAACGCACTAATGGGTAGTTTGTCATACATCGCACCATATGAAGGCAAGTATGTCTCAAAGTAAAAAGCACGTCCAGGTATACTTTTAGCAGCTACCCAGACGCCCTCAACAAACTCCCCATGTCCGTCTTGATGATCTCGTAAGTATTCTCTACGAACCCAAACTTTCTCTGCAGGAAGATTGCAAATTAAATTCATACGTAAGTAATATTAAGTTTAGGAGGTTTTTCTTCTTCTTTTTCTTCTACCACTGGAGTAAATGGCATTGGGTTAGTATGCTCCATATTCCAAGATAATATAACTCTATCAGAATCACTCGTATTTGGTAGTGTAAAGTGATTTATTACTGAAGGAAAGAAAAGTACAGAACCGCTTTTAATATCTCTTGGTTGGTATGTTTGATGTAATCCTTGTTTAAATTCATTAAACGGACTTAGAAAAAATGTAGCTTCATGCTCATCTTCATCAAAATCAATAAACATGATTGCACTAAACCCAGTAGCACCATGGTTATGAACATAATGAGATTGATTTTTACTAGATCTCTCAAACCAATAATTCTGTACTCTCATATTTTCTCCAGTACGATCAACAAAACGTTGAATTTCTGGAGAAATTAAAGAATCTAAACCCTCCCAATAATTTTTCTCTTTATCGTAGTAATCACTTCGACAACCCTCGCCTTCCTTCTGATCATACTGACTTAGTTTGGATAAAGCAATGAGACTTTCTTTTTTATTTTCCCAATCATCTGCATACAAATGAAAGATGGGAATTGAAAACATATTTTCAATATACTCTGCCATTACTTACCTTGACCACGATAACGCTTCTTGGCACTGTTACGTGAAGTCGCTGCATACTTGGTATGCTTTCCTCGTCCTTGACGAGTTCTCTTTGGTTTAGACTCAATTGTCTCAGCACCTGATAGACCAACTCTACTCTTTGCCATAATTCAAATTTGATTGACTCTTATATTATACCACAAAATTATCCTGCTGCAAACACACTCCAACTTGCAACTGCCATCAAAGCACCACCAGGTGCTAATGCATCACCTAAACGTGCTATGGGTTTCCCCTCTGCTAAAACTTTTACTGATCCACCTACAATTACATCTGGATGAGTACCATCGCCACATGTATGGGGCGTGAACACGTTTGTTTGTTGATGAACAGGGATTCCATTAGCAAATACTGTAGCAGCACTTGTAACACCTGTTGAAGGGGAATAACACCCATGTCCTGTTGTGATGTCGCCTAGTCTACTTACCGGTCTTAATGTCGCCATTACACTAAAGGAATGAAATTACCGTCAGGTGTATCTAAGAAACCCACCTGCCTATCTATGTAGTATGACAATCGATTCGCCGCAGGAGTCCAATTATTTTGTACTAACATAGTACCTTTAAATGTTGTTACAAATGGTGGACACGTATGAGTTACAACTAAAGTATAATTATATTGCATAACAGCAATAAATGATGGTTTCCATTTAACCCAACTACTAATCTCTGGTATAAATGATGCCAAATAATCACTTCCTTCTGTTAATACATCAGATTCATCAATCGGCGCTAATTGTTCTAGATTAATCGGAATCGCCGGAGGTGGAAACATATCATTCGTTAATTCTGTCGCGCCCTCCGGTATATTATCTAATTCTAAAAACTTCCTACCATTTAATAAACTAATTTGAGTGATACGATTTACCTCAGGTACTATCCCCTCGGATATGGTGTCATAAAATTCTCCCGTAAAATCAGGACTCGCCGCATAATATGATGCATACATGTACTCGGCGTCGTAAAAATATTTCTCACCATAATATCCCCTTAATGGTCCTACTAATACCATCGTAGGACTCGGTGGACCTGCAATACTTCCATATAACATCCTAGGTTCAACCCAACTCCCCATCCTAAATGCTGGAATGTTCGGTACGGGTTCTTCGGCAATATCGATAAGACTTACTATACTATTCCCAATCCCTGTGCCCCCTGGACCCGACCCAGGGACTAATGTGATACTTGTGATTAGATCGGGTAAGACCGGATCAGGACACCCTCCCACTGCCTGCACAGTGATCATAAGACTTGGGTCGATCACCTCATATAATATTGGATTGACTGCGTTCCTAACAGTAGTCTGAAATAATGGCACCGTGGGATTCGGAAGTAATACAAAATTATTACCACTTACTAATACATTCGATGAAGGAACAATTGCAACTGCCATTATACTGTCTTTGCAACCTGTAAAAGATCTTTCTTGATACCCTCTACATTATTATGCAGATAATCTAATGTCTCTGAGAGAGTCTCGTAATCACTTCCCTCAGGACGGCGATACATCAACGTCGGGCGCTCCAATTGCGATATCCGTTGGTCCAGGCTCTGCAATCTCTCGGACAGCTTTAGGAGTAGACTCTCCAATTTCTGCTGCTGCTGTAACAACTCTTCCATCGTTTTGATCTCCTCTCATGAATGCTTCTGATGCTCGCGACTCAAAGTCATCGCAAAATTCATCAAATCTATTTACTATACTATCGAAATCTTTGAACTCGACTTTTTCCATCATTTTTTTACTGGGAAATTTTTTTGGGTTTCAAGGTTTCTAAAAAACCATTTTCAAAAATATTTAGCGGTCGTCTGGATACTTTTGTAGGTTAGGAGGGACCCATGGATTTTCGCT
>CEWO01199037.1_pt1 | contig 51190 bp, 50 predicted proteins | sample 361561 | NCBI WGS metagenome assembly CEWO01 (sample SAMEA2623627, study PRJEB7988) | marine metagenome | isolation source: saline water (ENVO:00002010), including
CATCTAAAGAACAAGCAAGTGTAGCTGCTAGCGCTGAACCAGAAAAAATTGTTACACCAAAACAAATTGAAGCACAAAGTTATTCAAATTCTGCTAATAAATTACCTTCTCCAGCATCAATTATTGCATTAGTCCCATTCATCATTCTTTTTATTACCTCATTCGTATTCCCAGGACCAATTATTTTTGAAGTTCTTGGATTAAAAATTGGTTTAATTACTATTGCATGTTTTATGGTAGGAAATTTATTTTTACTACTATTTTTATTTTTTGAAGGAAAGGCATTAGCTAAGTTTTCAGCTATGCGACAAAGAAAGATTTTAAAATGGCGCGATTCACCAGTTCTATGGCGTCGAAGCGAAGAAATGCGCCGACTAGATTTAGAATCTATTATTACACAGATTGCTGAAACAAGCTTTGCATACCCTAATGATGAATATCCTACTCTAAAAACTTTTGTAAATCTTCCCGAGCCACAACTTGGCATTGAGATCGTTGGTGGAATCGGAGGCAGGATTTATCCTGACATTATTGTGGCTGAGCAGCCAGGAAATTATCCTAAATTGATTGGTCAAATTGAATCTTCAGAAACAGTAACGCGTGAACAAGCAGAAAGAGTTTGGGTTACATTGGATAATGCAGATTCTAAAACAATTTTGTTTGTTCCAACTGGATATGGTGCGAGGGCAAAAGATTATATTAGAACTGCTGGCATCAAAAATGTTCAAGTACGAACATGGAAGAGATCTGGCGATTCAATAAGAGTACTTGCTGTATAATTAAACGTTTTCTTTGTTTGAATAGACACCTATTGGCTTGATGTATAATTTTTTTAATTCAAAAAATGATTTAGTTTGTTTTTCATAATTAATATATTTATTGTACATTTCATTAATAGAGCTGGCTAATAATATTAATGAAACAAGTGATATTAAGTAAAGCATTTTATTTCCTTTTTTTATTCTGACTATATATTAGAATATATGTTCTAATATTGTCAATTGGTATTAGGAAATATTTTTCTTTTTCATATATTCTTGTAGAACTGGTGGTATATTGATTTTTTTACCATCATAGTTATTTTCAATAATTGCAGCTAATGTTCTTGGCAAAGCTAATCCAGAACCATTTAAAGTGTGAAGAAATATATTATTATTTTTTTCATCCTTAAATCGAATATTAGCTCTTCTTGCTTGAAAATCCAGAAAATTTGAAACAGATGATACTTCCAACCACTCGTTTGATCCAGGAGCCCAAACTTCAATATCGTATGTTTTTGAGGATGCAAAAGATGTATCTTCGCTTGCTAGTTGAATGACTCTATATCTCAATCCAAGCTCTTTAATAATTTGCAGACTATCTTCTAAAAGCTGTTCATGGGCTGCATATGATTCTTCTGGATGAACAAAATTTACAAGTTCAACTTTATCAAATTGATGCCCGCGTTTGATTCCCTTCACTTCTTTGCCAGCACTCATTTTTTCTCTTCTAAAGCAAGGCGTATAAGCTACATGTTTTATTGGCAAAGTTTGTTGTTTTAAAATTTCATCTCTATACATATTTGTGATTGGAACTTCAGCAGTAGGCACTAGCCATAAATCTTCTTCAATATCTTTATACAAATTATCTCCGAATTTAGGAAGTTGTGCTGTACCAATCAGCATTTCTTCTTTGACTAATGCTGGTGGATAGACTTCTGAATAACCTCTAGCAGTATGTTTTTCCAACATCCAAGCTATCAGACTACGTTGTAATCTTGCTCCATCATTAAGCAATAAATAAAATCTTTGGCCTGAAACCTTTACTCCTCGCTCAAAATCAATAATTCCAAGTTGCTTGCCAATTTCCCAATGACCAATGGGTTGATCAAATTTTATATCACTTGGAGGCTCTGACAATTTATTTTTTTGGCTTACTTTTATTTCTTTATCCCCAAATCCTTCTTTAACAATTACTGCATCCTCCTCTTTTCCAATTTGAATATCTTCTTGGAGGATATTCGGCATATCTAAAAGTAGGCTCTTGACTTTTTCCTCCATCTCCCTTGCTAAATCTTCAAGTTCATGGATTTTTTTTGAAGTATCTTTTTGAGAATCAATAATTTCTTTTTTTTCTTTATCGGACATATCAGATGATATATTTTTTGTTGATTTTTTTCTATCTGCTCGAAGCTTGTCTAATTCAAAAGTAATCTCACGTTTTTTGCTATCATAATTGAGCAATTCTTCAATTGAGAATTCATAGTTTCTTTTTTTGTAAACTTCTTTTATGTATTCACTTTGCTCTCTAATCAGTTTTATCGGTAGCATTTTTCACACATTCCATATTTATTTATTTTACTCTTTTGATTTCATTGCTGGGAACAAGATCATCTCTCTAATTGAATGCTCTCCTGTCAATAGCATTGCCAATCTTTCTATACCTAACCCTAGACCTCCAGCTGGAGGCATCCCATATTCTAATGCCTCTACAAAATCTTCATCAATTAATTCAATTTCATCTTCACCTTGATTAGCTTTTTTAATTTGTTCAATCATGCGCTCTTTTTGGTCAACTGGATCATTGAGCTCAGAATATGCATTTGCAAACTCATAACCAAGGATAAATAATTCAAACCTTTCAACAAATCTTTCATTTCCTTCGATTTTTTTTGCTAAAGGAGAAATTTCTGTAGGATAATCAAAAATAAATGTTGGCTGAATTAATTGCGGTTCAACAAATTTCTTCATAATTTCATCTAACATTACATCATGAGATAAATTAGTATCAATTTCCATTCCAAGTTTTTTAATCTGTTTTTTAAGGTCAGCATTACTATTAACTGCATCATAATTAATCCCTGCAAATTTATCTAAAGCTTCCACGTAAGTTAGCTCTTGCCAGTTATCTGAAAGATTAATTTCATGTTCCTCATTCATAATTATGAGACTCCCTGCAACCTCTTTAGCGCAAAAAGTAATTAGTCTTTTGACCATATCTGCTACATCTTTATAGTCAGCATATGCTTGGTAGGATTCCAACAAAGTAAATTCAGGATTGTGTCGATACGATATACCTTCATTGCGAAAGACCTTACCAATTTCAAAAACTTTTTCGAAGCCGCCAACAAGTAATCGCTTTAAATGTAGCTCTAATGAAATTCTCAAAAAAAGATCTTGATCTAACTGATTATGGTGCGTAATGAAAGGCTTTGCTGCTGCACCACCTGCACTTTCTTGTAAGACTGGTGTTTGCACTTCAATAAAACCATCTTTATGAAAAAAATGACGTAATGCAAAAATGGTATTTGAGAAAGCAATTGCAAGCTCTTTTGAACGCTTATTTGAAATTAAATCTAGATGCCTGGATCGGTAACGTATTTCAGGATCTACGACTCCATGCCATTTTTCAGGAGGAGGTCTCAGTGCCTTGGAAATTATATTTATTTCCTCAACAGCAATTGTAATTTCATCAGTTTTCGTTGTAAACAAAGATCCATTTGCAGAAACAAAATCACCTAAATCAATCATAGATAAGATTTCATATTTTTCATTTAACTTTTCTTTGCTGAGCTGTATTTGCATTCTTCCACTCTCATTTTGAACATCCAGAAAAGCAATTTTGCCCATCTTTCTTTTTGCTGTAATTCTCCCGTTAATATAATAAATTGACTCATCGCCAACTTTATAATCTTTCTTAATTTTATTTATTGAATTTGATGGATTTACTCGAGCAGGATAAGGATTACCATCATGCATGAGCTGACTTCTTTTTTCTTTTCTTGCATTAATCAATTCTTTTTCAGTTGGCATATTTAATTTTTCTTTTTATACACTGCAATGAATTATTTTTCATATTCTGAATTCATAATCCATGAGTATTACGCTACTTTAATTAAGTTTATTAATGTATAGTAACCCTATATGCATTTGAATGTAAACAAGCTTAAAATATTGAAATGAACTAGTTTTTTTGAATATAATTGAGGTTTTCGATGGATAGTGACTTCGATAGCAAAGATGATTTTCCAATCAATAAAGATATTTTTGATGATTATAGTCTTAGTGCTCCCCCAAAATCAAAAAAAGGTTTACCAGTAAGACCTATCTTGCTGATTGCTTTGATTGCACTTGCAATCTATTATTTTTTCCCATCAAGTAGCTCAGAAGAAAAAAATGTACAAAAAGAGATTCAGCAATATAAAGTTGCTAAAAAAAATATGCCTGAAAAACTACCATCTGAATTTATGCCAGTCTCTAATTTCTATGATATTGATATTATTGATCCAGACATAATTGGGAAAAAAATTTCAATAAGCTTAAAGCTTACTGAGCAAATACGCGAGAATGATGAGCCATTTTTTTATTATTATGATTCATTATATGGAACATGGCATAGACTTTCTAAAGCAACAACCAATTTAGACGGGACAATTGCATCAGGACAAATAGCAAAGCTTCCTAATAATATAATGGTTGTTTCTGCGCCAGATAGAATCAGGCAGCTAAGTTATATGAGCTGTTTAGAATGTGACAGTATTGAAAATATTGCATCAAATAGCGACAGCATTTTATTTGCTAGCCCCGATTTAACAGGCATAGATGGGAAAATCACCTTGAGGAAAACAGGCACAGTTGATGTCAATAACTTACCTAGTTCTAACTTCTTTTACGGGGTTGAAGCTAATGCAAAGCGAACATCTGAAATTATCAATTATATTCTTGCAGATTCAAACAGAATCGATGAACATATTCAAAATATTGTTGCAGAATTAAAACAAATAAATGCATCTGGAATACACATTAACTATCAAAATATTAAATTAGAAAATAAAAAATCATTTACTAATTTTATTAATAAGCTCAATGATGTTATTTCTACTCAGAGTTTAGGACAGTTAATCATCTCATTGCCTGTTTCTGATGACATTCTAAATGACTCATATGAGTGGCAAAAGCTGTTTAAGATTGTTGCGAAAGTATGGGTGCATCCTTCAGAGGATGGTTCAAAGTTTTATAAAGAACTGGATCATTTATCTCAGATATCTGAAAGACTAGAACTAGATAGTTCAAAAATGCATTTAGTTATTAATTCTATTTCTAGAGAAAGATCCATAGACGGCATTGATGCTATTTCTCGCGTAGATGCACTGAAAATTGCTAGTGATTTTTCTGTAAAACTCAATGAAAAAGCTGTGACTACAGATTCACCAATTACTTTAGATGCACTAAATTTAAATACTTTAAATACCGGAAATAATAAATTAGGCTGGGATGATGTTTCGAAATCGACATCATTTAGATATGTCAGTAATGATACTGAAAGAACAATTTGGATTCAGAACAGTTTTTCGTTACGTTTTCAAATTTACTATGCTGAAAAAAATAATTTTGCTGGAATTGTGCTTAATTCAAATGAGTTAGATAAACATACTGAAAAATATTGGGAATTATTTGAAAAATATTTAACTAGTGCAGAAATTGAGTTATTGAAACCTTTTGATGATTATGTCCGTTTGAATTGGACTGCATCAGGGGGTGTTTTTGAAAATAACAGTGGTAAATCTATTACTTGGCGTTCACCAAAAGAACCAGGTGCTTATAGTATTCAGCTTAGCGCTTCTGATGGCGAAGTATTTTTATCTACAGAGTTAATTATTAATGTTATTGCCGCTAAGAACACAGCATCCTTAATCACTCAATTAACCAAATCTTTGCCAAATGTAATTATTAAGCCATTTAACATTACTCAAGATGAATTAAACAAGCCTGTTATTGAAGAGGTGGTAAAGGTTGAAAAAAAACAAGATGTTAAGGTCGTGAAAAATATTTCTGCTATACAATATCGACCAATTCCTATTGGTCCACCTGGCCCTGCTGGCAATTAATATCTATTTAAGGAGTTATTGTTGCTGATTGTCACTGGTGGTATTGCAAAGGGGACTAAACTTAAATTACCAAATGAAAAAATTACGAGACCAACTTCACAAAAAATGCGTGAGTCACTTTTTTCTATAATTGAGAACTTTAAAATTGATTACAAGGTAGTTTTTGATATGTATGCTGGAAGCGGCATGCTAGGAATTGAAGCTTTATCAAGAGGTGCTGAGAGTTGTGTTTTCGTTGAATCAAATAAAAGGATATGCAGTGTCATTCGTAGCAATCTCATATCTACCGATTTAATTGGTAAATCAGAAATTGTTCATGCATCTATTGGCAGATGGAAAGCAAGCATAAATCATGACCCTACATTAATCTTGGTTGATCCCCCCTTTAATGATGAGCAGAAATGGATTAAGATAGAAAAATCTTTAGGAGATCTTACATCTTATAAAGATCTAATTTTGGTTATTGAGCATTTTCATAAAGATATTGCTCCAGAATTTATTTGTGGAATTAACAAGTTTCGTACAAGAAGACATGGAGATTCCATAATAAGTTTTTATAAAATTTAGAATTGTTTAGAAGTTAATTGAGGATAAATATGGTAGTTGCAATGTACCCTGGACGATTTGATCCGGTAACAAATGGACATTTAGATATAGTTGATCGGGCCTCCAAAATTTTCGATCACTTAATTATTGGTATTGCTGCTGGTGAAGCCAATACTAATTTATTTTCTGCTGAGGAACGTTCAGCAATGTTTAAAAAATCTACTTCTCAATATAAAAATATATCTGTAGAAATTTTTGATGGCTTAACAATCGATACAGCACGAAATTTAAATGTCAACGTATTAATTAGAGGCCTTCGTGCGGTAACAGATTTTACGACTGAATTTGATATGGCATTAATGAACCGAGATATGGAGCAAGATATCGAATCTATTTTTTTCATTACGGATTTAGGCAATTTATTTTTAAGTGCTAGTCGTGTGAGAGAGCTAGCTAGCTACGGAGTGAATGTTGACCAATATGTTCCAAAAATTGTTGCTGAAGAACTCAACAAGAAATTTAATTTATAGAGAGAAATAATGGATTTACTGCATCTTGTCGACCAATTGGAAGAATTAGTAGCTACTTCAAAAAAAGTGCCTATTGGCAATAGAGTAATACTCCAATATGATCGCGTTTTAGAAATTATTGATGAGTTGCGTATTGCAATACCTAATGATGTACGTGATGCTGAGGAGCTTATTTCTCAAAAGTCATCCCTTCTTAGGTCAGCAGAAGAAGAAGCTAAGCTTGTAATCTCAACTGCTGAGTCTAAGGCAAGTAGCTTGATGGATGATCATGAAATTGTTCAAAATGCAAGATTAAAAGCAGACCAAATTATTCAGCAAGGTGAAAATAATCTTAAGGAAAGAATTGATCAGGCAAATCAAGAAATCACTAAAAGAATTGAGGATTCTAGGGTGCTTGCTCAACAAGAAATGGGAGCCGCAGATAATTATGCTAAACAATTACTTGAACGCTTAGATCGACAGTTACAGGCTTTTACTTCATCTGTACATAATGGTCTAGAACAATTGGACAGAGTTCAAAATGTTGCTGAAAGTAAAATTGATGATAAGCAAACCTCTACTAATATTGATTTGCCTGATTCTGAAAACCTTGAAATTGAATCAGATAGTAATATGAATGCACTTCCTGAAGTTGATCATAATTTTGAACAATCTGGTGAAAATCTAAAGGACGTTATAAATTCTGATAATTCTACTGAAAAAATTGTCGATGATTATTCATTAGATGATTTTGATGAAAGAAAGTAATATAGATAAAATTGCTTATTTAATAACAATATTTAAAAGTTTGTCTTGAATATATATTACTTTAAGAATTTTTTTATTCTCTAAATATGATGCAATCTTTTCATTTTCTTTAGCTTTATTGAGCACAACAGATTCTTCAGCGCCAATCATAATTTCAAGTGAAGTACGCAATTTACCATTAATTTGGATTGGTATTTCTTGAGTATCGCTTATTGTCAATTCATCAATATAATCGGGCCAGGACATTTTATGTATCGAATATTTATTACCTATTTGCATCCACAGCTCTTCACTTATATGAGGGCAAATTGGAGCAATCATTAGGCAAAGAAATTCAATTGCTTCTCTCCAAGACTCTAAATCGCTTTGGTGTATTTCATCAATAGCTAGTAATGCATTTGTCATTTCCATCAGCGATGCAATCATAGTATTGAATCTAAAATTTTCAATATCATAAGTTGCTTTTTTTAAGGTAGAATGACTTATTTTTTTAATTAATGAGTGCTTTTCTTCTGTATCTGATACTTTTGGCTGTGTTAATACTAAATTCCATAATCTATTTAACCACCTATGTGTGCCCACGACACCTGATAGATCATATGGGCCACCTTGATCCCAAGGCCCCAAAAACATTAAATATGATCTGAATGCATCAGCTCCCCATTTTTCAACTTGGCTATCTGGAGCAACAACATTTCCTCTTGATTTTGACATTCTTTGCCCATCAGTGCCCAATATCTGACCTTGACTAAAGTATCGAGTAAATGGTTCATCGTCTTTCAATATTCCCATATCTCTTGCTGCTTTATAAAAAAATCTTGAATATAAAAGATGCATAGTTGCATGCTCTGCTCCTCCAGTGTATTGATCGACAGGAAGCCATGCATCTTCAGAATCTGAGCTTATTATTGATTTATTATTTTTTGGATCTGCATATCGTATGTAGTACCATGAAGAACACATAAAAGTATCCATTGTATCTGTTTCACGTTTTGCTGGACCGTTACATTGTGGACAAATTGTATTAACAAAATCTTCACTTAATGATAAAGGTGATTTTCCAGTTGGTAAAAATTCAACATTGTAAGGCAATGTAATTGGTAAATCTTCTTCTGGAACTGGAATGATACCACATTCACTTTTTTCACAATAAATTATTGGTATTGGGGCACCCCAATATCTTTGTCTAGAGATTAGCCAATCTCGCATACGATATTGAGTTTTACTTTTGCCTATTTTTTCATTATCCAAATATGCTGTGATTTTACTTATAGCAGTTTTTGTGTCCTGCCCGTTAAACTGTGCAGAGTTAATTAAAGTACCATCTTCAGTAAAAGCTGCATTTAATTCTTGTTCTCCATCAGGAGAGTTACTAATTACTTGAATGATTTCTAAAGAAAACTTACTTGCGAAATCGAAATCTCTTTGATCGTGAGCTGGTACACCCATTACTGCTCCAGTGCCATATGTAGGAGAAACATAATCCGCTACCCATATTTGAATTTTATTATTATTCAGCGGATGCAAGCAGTATGCACCAGTAAAAACACCAGTCTTTTCTTTGAGTAGAGATTCTCGTTCAATTTCTGATTTTAATTTTGTTGACTCTTGATATTCTTTTACTGCTTTTTTCTGTTCTTGAGTCGTTATTGTATCAACTAAAGGATGTTCTGGAGCAAGCACCATAAACGTTACACCAAATAAAGTATCTGGTCTTGTAGTGAAAACATTGATTTTTTGTTCTGTAGCAAGCATCTTTGAATCGAGAACAGAAAAATCAATTTCTGCTCCTACAGATTTGCCTATCCAATTTTTTTGCATTGATTTAACTGATGTTGGCCAGTCCATTTGATCGTTCTTTAGTAGTTCATCTGCATAATTAGTAATTCGAAAAAACCATTGTTCCATTTCTCTTTGCTCGACTAATGCGCCAGATCTGTCCGATTTACCATCAATGACCTGTTCATTTGCTAAAGTAGTTTCATCAACTGGATCCCAATTAACTAAAGCCTTACCACGATATGCTAAGTCATTTTTATAGAGTTGTAAAAACCACCATTGTGTCCATTTATAATAATCCTCAGAACTTGTGTTAACTTCTCTTTCCCAATCAAACATCGACCCCATTTTTTTTAATTGATCTCTCATCCTCTTGATATTGTCGTCTGTCCAATCTTTAGGATGAGTTTTACCTTTAATTGCTGCATTTTCTGCAGGTAAACCAAATGCATCAAAGCCCATTGGAAACAAAACATTATTACCTTTCATACTGTAATATCTTGCAAGTGAGTCAGATGGTGCCATTGCATACCAATGACCAATATGAAGATCGCCGGAAGTATAAGGGAACATTGTAAGGTGGTATCTATTTTTTTTCTTGGAATCTGTATTTAAAGTTTTATATAGATTATCTTTATCCCATTTTTTTTGCCATTTTTTCTCAATGGCATTTGGGACATACTCTTGCTTATTTTTTGAATCTTGCATTAATCTTTTTTCTTATTATAAATCATTATATTAAGTTATTTTATAACACTAAATCATTTATAAAAATGTTTATTTTTTAGTTTATGAAATAAATTGTTAACGTCGATGAAATAAAAATTTAACAATTTGAAATTAAATTCATGATAAAAATAATTAGTATTATCTATAACATAAATTTATGTTTAATTAATACGAAAAGAGGATTTAGGCTTAATTCATTGAGGAGTATTATGACAAATCTAGGTTTAACAGGTTTTTTGGCTAAGACAGCAATTAAATATAAATTTGCAGTCTTATTTATTTGGATTGTATTATTTATTGGTGGTGGTTATTTTGCTGCTGGCATAAATGAATATACAGAAAATGATCAAGGTTTTGTAACCGAACCAGAATCTGAAAAAGCTCTTGCTCTTTACAATAAAGAATTTTCTTCAGACTCCCCAGTTTCACTAAGTGAGAATATTATTATAAAATCGCTTAACAATCAGACTGTCAATGATGCTGAATTCAAATCTACAGTAAGCAATGTAACAAGTGAAATAAGAGCATTAGAAAGCAGCGTTGCTTTTGCTACCAATTTTTATGAAACTAATTTACCCAATTTAATTTCCAAAGATCAAAGTATTACATTAATCCCAGTTGAATTAAAAGGAACCTTTGAAAATTCTGCTTTAACTGCTAAGCCGTATGTTGAATTGATTCATGAATTAGATTCTAAACATAATAATTTTGATATATTAACTTCTGGTTTTGCCTCTATCGATCTTAATTTTGTTGAAGTAGCAGAAGATGATCTTGCTAGTGAAATTCAAGTTATGCCTATTGCCTTAATTGTTTTACTATTTGTTTTCGGTGCTTTAGTTGCTTCTGTTATTCCAATTTTACTAGGATTAATTGCTATTGTTATTACTATTGGTCTTTGTGCATTAATTAGTCGAGTATATCCACTTAATATATTTGTCACAAACATTGTATTAACGATTGGGCTCGCTGTTGGCATTGATTATGCGTTATTTATCATGGATCGATTTAGAGAAGAAAGATCAAAAGGTCTTAAAAAAATTGATGCAATAACTAAAGCAGGTTCTACTTCTTCACGGGCAGTGTTATTTTCAGGTTTTACTGTAATGCTTTCTCTTTTGGGAATGTTTCTTGTGCCCACAGATATTTTTCGTAGTTTAGGATTAGGTGCAATAATAGTTGTAGTTGTTTCTATATTATCCTCACTAACTTTATTGCCTGCCATTTTGGCAATTTTAGGAGATGGCATTAATAGGCTCAAAGTGCCTTTTATTCAAACTCACAATAAAGAAGAGAGTAAATTTTGGTCATCTATTGCTTTGAATGTTATGAAGTATAAAATTATTGGAGTAATTATTCCTGCAGTTGTATTGGTTTTAATTAGCTCGCAGTATTTCAATATAACGATTGGTGCTAGCGGTGTTGAAACTTTACCGGAAGACAATCAAGCGCGTAAAGCATATGAAATTTTAGAAGAAAACTTTTTATCCGGAGGAATAGCAACTCCGATTATTGTTGTTGCGGAGAGCAGTACTAATGAAAAAGCTGATATGCTGCTTGGATTTGAAAGATTAAATAATGAAATTAATGCTAGCAATGCCTTTGGTCCTATTTTAGGATTTGAAACTAGTAAATCTGGGTTAGCTTATTCCTTACAAGTTGCACCAAAGGGTTCAGCAACTAGCGGCATTGCAACTGATTCTGTTGATTTATTGAGGAATACATTAATTCCTCAATCTTTTGGTGACAATGACAATAAAGTTCTTGTTGGAGGTCAAAGTGCTGGATACAAAGATTTCTATCTATTAGTTGATCGATTTACTCCAATAGTATTTATTTTTGTTTTATCCACAAGCTTCCTACTTTTATTAGTAGTATTCAGATCTATTTTTGTTCCAATTAAAGCTGTCATTATGAATATGTTAGGTGTAGGTACTGCTTATGGCTTAATGTACCTTGTCTTTGAAAAAGGATATGCAGTAAACTTTTTTGGCTTTCAACAAGTTGAAAGTATTGAAGCATGGGTGCCGCTATTTTTATTTACAATTGTGTTTGGTTTATCGATGGATTATGAAGTTTTCTTATTGAGTAGAATTCGAGAGCACTTTGATGCAACTGGTAATAATGCTGAATCTGTTGCCCATGGCATTAAAAGAACCGGAAGGCTAATAACAGGAGCAGCAGGTATTATGATTGTTGTATTTAGCGGATTTGCTATGGGTGAATTAACGATGTTTCAGCAAATGGGATTTGGAATAGGCGTCGCTGTTTTAATTGATGCAACAATAATAAGAATGGTTTTTGTTCCAGCTTCTATGGCGCTTGCAGATAAATGGAATTGGTACTTTCCTAGTTGGTTAAATTGGATTCCAGATGTTAGAGTAGAACCACCAGAAAATATTTAATTTCTGCGGGAAGGTTTGAAAAATGTTTAATGGAATAAAAGGTGTATTTATACGTGTAAAGAATATTGAAGATGCCACAGATAAATACTTAAAAGTATTTGGCGGCAAGTTGATTCAAAGACATAAATTTGAGGATTTAGGTTTTGACACATCTGTTATTGAATATAGTAATGATACATTCATAGAAATTATTTCACCTTTAAGTGATTCAAGCCCGGTTCAAAAAGCATTAGATAAGTTTGGCGAAGGCGTGCACTTAATTGCAATGGATAATGACGATCCAGAGCAAAGGGTTAATGATCTAAGAGCAATGGGTTTAAATTTGATTAATGATCCAGGTGAGGGAAGCCCAATTACTCAGCAGATTTTTATACATCCAAAAGAATTAAATGGGATGATGGGGTTAATTTCTGGCACACCTGTAAATTAACAGTAGTTCTCAATAATTTATTGGAGTAACTTTTGAGATTTAGTTATTATTTAAATCCGCAGACTATTGAAGCTGAAGATGATAAACGAATTATTCATGAGATGTTAGATCATACAGATTTTGCTATCAAAAATGGTTTCACTGATGTTTGGATTACAGATCATAATTTCACTGGTTATAGTGCTTTTTCTGATGCAATTATTATGGCAGGAGCAATCTCTCAAAGATTACCTGGCGTACATATTGGCTTTGCTTTGAATGTTGTACCGCTTATGCATCCAATTAGATTTGTTACACAAATGAATTTACTTGATCAATTAACCAATGGGAATTTAACCGTAGGAATTGGTGCGGGTAATTCGCCTTCAGAATTTGCCGGTTATGGTATTAATGTTGATGATCGACATGAAATCATGGATGAATTTATTTCAGTTTGTGAAAAAGCATGGTTTCATAAAGATGGTGAATTAAATTATTCCGGCAAGTATTATAATGGAAAAATTAAAGGGCGAATCATACCTAAGTCAGTGCAAAAACCTCATCCTCATATTGCTGTTGGTACAGGTACTCCTGAGAGATTAAAGTTAACTGGACAAAATGGTTGGTCATTGTTAATGGGGCCAAGAGAGCCACAGTATTTAGCTGTCCGAATGCATATGTTTCAAGAAGGATTAAATAATTCTGGATTAAATAAAAAATCAATTGAACAAGCATGGCAATTTACCGGTGTCGGCAGGCAAATATATGTATGTGCTGATGGTGAAGATTGGCATGATACACTTCAATCAAATATTGATCACTGGATTAGGATCTCAGCAAAAGGAGATGAAGGAAAATACTCATTAACTAAAGAAGAGTATGATGACAGGTATGATAGATATATAAATGGAGGCTGGTTATATGCTGGAACTGCAGATGAAATTTTTGATAAGCTTGAACCATTAGCTAGATTGGGAATTAGCCATTTAATGTGTTGGTTTGATTTTGGTATGTTATCAGACACTCAAGTAAAAAGCAGTCTTCAAAGATTTATTCAACAAGTGATGCCACGTCTAGCTGAGATTAAAAAAGATTCAAAATATATTGAAGAATTGTTACAGGACAATCCAATGGCTACTAAGGCGCCTGACGCATTAAATACACTATAGTAGAAGGCAGGAGCCATTATGATTAGAGTTGCAGTTATTGATGATTATACGGCTGATGCAGTCAAATTAGCAGACTGGGACCGATTAAGGAATCATATCAGTGTGGATTTTTTTCAAGATCATTTAACTGATATGCAGATGATGATAGACCGTCTGCAGAACTATGAAATAATAGTTGTTATGAGAGAAAGATCATTGATTCAAAGTCAATTAATTGAATCATTGCCAAACCTTAAGATGATTGTCACTTCTGGTATGTATAATGCAGCGATTGATTTTGAATCAGCTCGCAAACATAATATTATTATTGCTGGAACAGAATCTAGCGGCATATCAACAACTGAACAGACTTGGGCTTTAATTTTAGCTTTAACTCACAATGTTGTATCTGAGCATAATAATATGTCTTTAGGAAATTGGCAAAAAGGCTTAGCAACAGAATTGAATAATAAAAACCTTGGACTCATAGGTCTTGGTAGGATAGGCCTAGCAGTAGGGAAGATTGGACTTGCATTTGGGATGAATGTTTTTGCTTGGAGTCAGAATTTGAAAAAAGAAGATGCTCAAGCGCACGGCATTAATTTTATTGAAACCAAAGAAGAAATATGTAAAATGAGCGACATACTTTCATTACATGTACGGTTATCTGCACGTACTGAAAATTTAATTGGAGGAAGAGAATTCTCTTATATGAAAGAAGATGCTTTTTTAATTAATACTTCTAGAGGACATATAATTAACGAAGAGGATTTAATTGATGCTTTGAGAAATAACAAAATTGCTGGGGCAGGACTAGACGTCTATAATCATGAACCTTTGCCTTCAGGGCATGCATTAAGAAAATTAGATAATGTAGTTTTATCGCCACATATAGGTTATGGTACAAAAGAATTAATGGGTAAATTTTTTCATCAAATATTAGAGAATATTGAAGCATATATTAATGATTCTCCAATAAGGGTGATAAAATAACTTTTCTATATTTATTGGTGGACCTGGGGGGGCTCGAACCCCCGACCTCTACACTGCCAGTGTAGCGCTCTCCCAGCTGAGCTACAGGCCCATTTTAAAATACTATCTTATATTTCTTTCTAAAAAAAGCAATTAATATTATAACGGTCTTTTAATAGCTATTCCTGGTTTCCTTGGAAAGCGGTTAGGTGTTTTATTTATTTTTTTTATAACAATTATAGCTTGATTGTTTTTTGTTAGATCATCTGGGAATTCAATAATATCAATGATTTCACATGCTAATTCCTTAGAGGCATTTTGAACAGTATTTGTTTCCTTTCTAGATTCACTTCCTTTTGGCGCAAACAGCATGCCATTAATTTTTAATAATGGCATGGCATATTCCATTACCACACTTAACGGTGCCAGTGCTTTAGCTACAGCATATTCATAAAGTTCTTTTTTTGTTTTTGCTAAATCTTCAACCCGTTCAGAAATTGCATTTATGTTATGTAATTTTAATTTTTTGATGATACTTGCACTGTATAAACTTTTTTTTCTATTTGAATCTAGTAAATCTACAAAACAATTAGTATTCATAATACCCAGGATTATTCCTGGCACTCCAGCACCAGATCCGATGTCTAATAATTTAGATTTAGCACTTTGAGGATATTTGTTAATGCATTTTTGTAAAAAAAGCGATTCACCAATATGTCTATTTGCAATATTATTTGGTTCTTGAATTTTTGTGAAACCTTTTATCACGCTCTCAGATTCAATGCTTTCACAATACTCACTAAGCAGTGTTAATTGTGAATCATCTATGTGTATTTTTAGCTTGGAAGCATATTCTTGGATTAACTGTTTGTATATCTTGACCATCTATAAAAATTTCTTTGCATTGTTATCAATAAAACTTATTTTGTATAATAAATATACATACTTTTTAGTAATTATAGTCCAGCGTGTAACTCAAATTATTTTGATTGGAAAAAAATGAGTAGTAGTGATTCATTAAACCCAGATGCATATTATGTCACAAAGAGTGGGTTTAAAAAATTGGAAGAAGATTTAGCGGAATTAAAAAACCAAAGACCAGCTATTGCTGAATCTTTGCGCGTGGCCATGCAAGATAAAGATTTTAGAGAAAATGCACCACTCGATGCTGCTCGAGATGCACAAGCACATTTAGAAGCTAAGATTCGTAATATCGAAAGTCAAATTAGAACTGCTGTTATTATAAGCGCTGATGATAAGGGTAAGTCTGCTCACATTGGTTCAAAAATTAAATTATTAAATATAGAAAAAAAATCTGAACATTCTTTTGAATTAGTTACACCATCTGAAGTTGATCCTAAAAATGGAAAAATATCAATTGAATCACCTGTAGGGCTTGCAGCAAGCAATAAAAATGTTGGAGATCAAATTGCTGTTAAAACACCCAGTGGCGAGGTTGAATTTAAAATTATTGAAATTACTAATTAATTATTAATACATCGACTCCCATACCAGCAAATAAAATAACTAGATATATGATAGAGAAAAAGAATAATTTTTTTGCTTGTGCGTCGCTATATTTTTTGTAAAGCTCAAAGGCATATTTAATAAATAGTATATTAATTACCATTGCTGATCCAAAGTAAATAAGATTTAGCTGAGCAATTAATCCAAAGATTATAGAAACACACACCAAGGCAATTGCATAAAGTAAAATTAATTTGCATGCTTCAATTTTTCCAACAACCACAGGCAACATTGGTATTTTTGCAGAAGAGTAGTCATCCTCTTTTAATAAAGCTAGCGCCCAAAAATGAGCAGGGGTCCAGTAAAAAACGATTAAAAATAATAAAATTGCCTCAAGGGATATTTGGTTTTGTACGGCAACCCAGCCAATCATGGGTGGAGTTGATCCTGCAGCACCTCCGATTACTATATTTTGAACTGTCCTTCGTTTCAAATACGCTGTATAAATAATTGCATAAAAAAAGATAGAAAATAAAGTAATCATAGCTGCCATTAGATTTATTGTGTAGTAAAGCAGAACAACTGCTATAACACTTAGAATCACACCAAGAATGAGTGCGTGCTTTTCTGGTAAAATATTTTTCGGTAGCGGTCTATTACTTGTTCGTTTCATTATTTTATCGATATCTCTGTCTAAATAATGATTCATTGCGTTTGCGCCTCCCGCAGCTAGGCTTCCACCAAAAATTGTGTAGAACATTAGCTGAAATTCAGGCAACTCATTTGCAGCAATTATCATTGCTGGAATTGTTGTAACAAGGAGCAACCAAATGATCCCTGGTTTAGTGAGAGCAACATAGCTGGGAATTTGCTTCAAAAGTTTTTGGTAATTTTTCATATCTATGATGTCAATATTATTTTTTATTAGTTATATTTTTTAATTCATCTTCAATTTCATTAATTTTTATATTCATAAAAATTAATAAACTAAAGATGATTATCCAAAGTCCAGTATAACCAATAAACAGATAGAACAGGTTATTCAATTAAGCCTCCTTTAATTTTTTTACGGTAACTTTTTTTACCGCATATCTATTTTTTATAATGCGAGTGTTGATTGTAATTAACCAAAAAACTAAAACAATGATTGCAATGATACTAATTAATAAAACAGTTAACATTTCAGTAGGCAATCGTTCCTCACTTACAGGCGCTAAAACAATTGGTTGCGGGTGTAATGTTCTCCACCATCTAACCGACATGTTGATCAGTGGAATATCTAAAAATGATATGACGCCGATAAAAGAAGCAATTTTTGAGTATCTTCCTTCTCCTAATGGATCCAAGGAATGAACAAGCAAATAACCAATGTAAAGCAGTAACAAAATTAGCGTACTTGTTAGCCTGGCATCCCATGTCCACCATACTCCCCATATAGGTTTTCCCCATGCCATTCCTGACCATATACAAATGCAAGTAAAGACAACACCAATTATTGCCGCTGATTTTGCCCAATGGTTATATATTGGATGCTTTTTCCAAAGAAAGAGAATTGAAAATAAACAAGTTAGCCCAAAGCAAAAATATGAAGCAAGAGCTGTAGGTAAATGAAAATAAAAGATTCTTTGAACATCTCCCTCTACGACTTCAGTAGGAGCATATAAAAATGCTCCAGCTAAAAAAATAATAATCAGAAAGAAAGTAATTGCGGGTAGTATTTTTTCAGCGAAAAAACACGATGGAAATTTCTCAAGAAATCGTTCTATTTTTATCATTATTCGTCAATTATAAATTGAAATAAAATTATGCTCATTATAGTTTGCCAAAAAGAAAACAAAGTTCCTAATAAAAGCCAATGTTGTTCTACTTCAATTATCCCAATTAACACAAATGTAATTCTTGTAGCAGCTAGGAGTAATGGTATTAATAATGGAACAACTATTATATAAGTTAAAAAAGTTCCAGATTGATCTTTATAGCTTAATGGAGATAAGCATGTAAGCAGAGAAATCATTCCAAGAGAAATAATAATAATTGGAAAAATCATTCTCAAATCTACAATTTGGATATTAAAAAATAATAATGCTGCCAGTATTAATACAAATTCAATTATAAGAATGAATAAAAAGTTTATAGCCGTTTTACTTATTGCCATTAAAGTTAAAGGAATATTTAAAACTTTTAAAGCATGCATTAAGCCATTATCCAACTCTTGCTCAAAACTTTTATTTGTTACTAAAATTCCACAAAATAAGAAAGTAATCCATAGCAATCCAGGCAGTATTGTCTTTACATCTAAAATAAATAAATCAATTGTAAGATTATAAAAAATTATTGAGGTTAATCCAAATGCTATGCCAGAGAACAATGAATTGAATTCTTGTCTGCTTATTGAAAGATCTTTATAAAATAAAATTTTTAGTTTTTTCATCCTTTTGAAATCTCTTCCACTTTAATTAAATTGTTTTTTATTTCAATTATCTTAGTGGCCCATTGATTTATATTATCGATGTCATGTGTAGCGGATATAATTGTAGTATCTTTCACACATAATATTTCATTAGTTAATATGTTTTTTGAATTGTAATCTAAATTTTTTGTTGGCTCATCTAAAAGTAACAATTTATGATTTTTAAAATTCAATAATGCTCTGATTAAGCTTACGCGTTGTCTCATGCCAGAAGATAGTAATTTAATCTGCGCATTAACAATATTCTTACATCCAAACATTTCAAGCATCTGGTTAATTTCATTCAAGGGATCTTGTATAGACATTAGTTTTGAATAAAATTCTAAATTTTCAATGACTGTTAATCTGTGATCAAGCATTGATTCGTCTAAGCAAATGCCTAAAATTGGTTTTTCAATATTGCTATTATGCATATTGCATTCGTCGATTTTAACAATTCCTGAATTTGGTGTTATTAAACCTGCAATCAATTTAATTAAAGTTGTCTTGCCAGTACCATTGTTACCAATTAGTGCAACTTTATCACCTTGTTTTATTTCAAAACTTATATTATCTAAAACATTTTGACCTGCGAAGGATTTAGATAGCCCACTTATATTTATTAATGAACTTTTACGCATTTTTCCCTCTCGCTTTTATAATCAATAATGTAAGGATTATTGAGATAATAATAAGTGAAATAGTTGCAAAAATATTGTTTTGCATAAGAAAAAAATTTCTTTCTACAAAAATTTTATTTATTAATAATTCTGCATTTATTGCTTTTGATATATTTTCAGCTTGAAATACTAACATCCTTTCTTTTTCAAGATATTGCTCTCCTATCTCTCGAAAATCTTTTATTGGTACTATTTCTTTCGAAAATCTTATTGGAATAGTTACTTCAACTATGCTTGTATCGTAGTTACTTTTATAAATAAAACTATATGAATCATCATCAGACAAAGCCATTGTATGAACAGTTGAAATTGTATTCATGCCTGGCAGTATAGGCATGGTAATATTTAGAAATTTATCATCTTGTACAAAAAAATCATTTCCCAAATTTCCTTTAGCACTAATTGTATTTTTTAATAAGTACATTTTGTAAGTTGGCGTATTGTCATTGTCAAAAAAATATGTCCAATTTTGAGTATTTCTAATTATGTCTTCTCTAATAAATGTAATTTCTTTTTTTAAGTAGTCTATTTTACTTAACGTAAATTTTGTAACAATATTTTCTATTTTAGGGGTTTTGTTACTTTTATCAAAAATCGTTAAATCAATCTTAATTGATTCATTGATTATTGCAGAATTATTATAATAGTCACTTATGTATTTTATATCCTGATAAGTCGTTTCAACAAAATATATATTCTTATCTTGATAGTTTGTAAAAAACAAAAAATAACCATTTAGCGCCATTGTTGATTGCTTTGATTGTTCTCCTGAGTCATTAATTATGACTAAATTAATTAATAATTCTTCTGGCACTTTTTTTGCATCTATATGATTTACCTGTCCTGAAATTGCTAAAAAATTATTTTGCGCTGTTGATATTTTTGTTGTTGGCAAAGTCATTATTATGCTTATTAATAATATAAGAATTGGTGTCCGTATAATTTTCATTCTTTCTCTTAATTTGCTAATTTGAATTTTTGAAATATAAAAATAGATATAATTGTAAATATTAAACAAATAGAGAAAAACACTAAGTAGATAGAGCTATTTGTTTCATTTAATATTTCATTACCATATCTTGTTTGAAAGAAATTTATAATTTCTTCGTCTTGCTTTCCAGACTGAATTTGCTCATTGATGCTTTTTTTCATTTCTCTACAAATTGGCAGTTCGCATAAATTTAATGCTATGCCGTCACATGATGGGCATCGGATTTGTTTTTCCATATTTTTTATTCGTTTTTCTGTATCCGTACTTATATTTGTTATAGAATTTTTTTGAATATCTTGATTGATATTAATAATTATTAAACCAATAGCAACTACTATTATTATTGGTATAGATTGCAGCAATATTTTTTTATTCATTGTAAGAGACTCTATATTTAACAAGTGCGACAGCTATGCCAAGCAAATAAATGACTCCGCCAAGCCATAATAAGTTAATGAAAGGGTTGATATAAATATGAAATTGAGAGTTTAGCTCTTCATCCCAAGTTTGCACAAATAGATATATATCTTTTGTTATCCCTCTATCAATATCTACTATACCAACAGGTTGGTTTGGATTACTATTAAAAAATCTCTTGCCTGGTCGTAATTCAGCAATCATATTATTTTCTTTAAATATTGAAATATTTGCACTAACCTCCATATCAATGCCATTTTTATTTAAATTTTCATAAGTCAAAGAGTGATAAACAAAATTGTAATCGCCTAGTTGATACTCATTGCCTGGAGATATAGTAAATTGTTGGTATGTCTGAAATGCTGTAGCGCTAATTGCGCCAATAGTGAAAATAGCAACACCAATATGTGTAAGGTGACTCGCTTGTTTAAGGAAATCCTTTTTAAAATTATTTTTTGATTTTAATAAATTTGTATAAATAGCCCTCAATGATCCGTAACAGATAATTATTGAACAACCAATTCCAAAAATTGGCAGAAACTTATCAAAATTTGTTGCTATCGCAATAAAGAAAAATGCAAGCAGCATTGTGCATAATGGGATTATTTTTTTATAACTACTTTTTTCATTTTCATATTTTGGTGGCAATATTGATGAAATTGACAAAACAATAATTAGAATCAATAATAAAGAACCAATTGTCTGATTATAAAAACTTGGACTAATAATAATTTTTTCTTGTTTAACCACTTCAAATATTATTGGAAGAATTAGTGTGGAAACAATAGAAAAAGTGATCAACAAATTAATGAATGCATTAAATATGAGAGTGCTTTCTTTGCTTAATAATCCAGGTATTCGTACTTTTTCTTTTGGTTGGATAAACATAAGTGAATATACATTCAATAGAACTAAAAATGTAAGATAAATTAAGTAATAGTAACCAGTATCTGATTGCGCAAAAGAATGCACCGAATCTATTGCACCACTTCTTACATTGAATGTAGTGAAAATTGCCAAAATAAATCCAAGCGAACCAAGAAAAATGTTCATATGAGTGAATGCCTTTTTTTGGTTTGTGAAATAAGAGTTATGCAATAAAGCAATCATTGGTAATAGTGCAAGCACTGCACTATTTTCAACTGGGTCCCACCCCCAAAAACCACCCCATCCAAGCACAGTATATGCCCACCATGCTCCAAGTATGTTCCCAAGTGTGAGTAAGAAAATTGCTAATAATATCCACCGTCTAATTAATAGTGTCCAATTTGTTAATAGAGTACTGCTTTTTGCAATTGCTATGCTCGTTGCAACGGTGAATGGTATTGCTGTTGAAACCAGACCGCTTAATAAAATAGGAGGATGAATTAGCATTGCAGGGTCTACTAGCAGAGGATTTAAACCTAATCCTTCAATTTGTTCTACAGTTGATATTTTGAATGGTTGTGTAAAAAAAACTAATGGAATCAGTGTAAAGATTAATATTGCAGCAAATATTGTCATGATGTGAAATTCAATTTTATTTAGTGCTTGTAAAGTAGTTCGTATAAATATTGCTATCATTGACGTTAGTAAAAATAACCAAAGAAGAAGAGACCCTTCTTGGCTACTATATAAAGATGCCCATTTATATTTTAGCTCTAGATCGCTTGATGAAACTCCGTAAACATAACTGATATTAAATTTATCATTAATGATTGCAAAGAATAATAATATGCAACAAATTAAACTTAAAAATGCGATAAAATAAAACATATATCTAATAATGATTCGAATTTTCAAGCTTCCTTTTTGTTTATCAGCTAAGCTATATAGGCAAACTAATAATATAGTAATTGCTAAAATTAAGCTAAAGAATAAACTAAGATATCCAAAAGTTGAAATTAAATAAGTCATTCAATTACCTCGAATAGTCTGGAACATAAACGTCAGCATCTTCTAAGTCTGTTAAGAATTCATTTTCGTGTTTAACGATTACCGATTTTGATCGAATTGCAGTGCTATTCATTGCCAGCCCTTCAGCAATAATAAAAGTACGTGGACCAAATAGGTTAGGAAGCATGCCTTCATGAGTTACTGAAATTTTTGTATTGTTTTCTCCAAAAATTTCAAACTTTGTTATGCCTAAGTCATTATATTTAATTGATTTTTCTACAACTCGCCCACCTACTCTTATACGTAAATTAGGATTATATTCTTTTTGAATAAATTCTTCAGGAGTAAGATAATAGGTAAATGCATTATTTGCAGAATAAATTGCAAAAACAAGAAATAATATGGTGCTAATAATCATTAGTAAAATTAATTGTGTTTTTGCATTATAAAAATTTATTTTTTTCATACTAGTAATTATTGTATATGAATTTCTTCTAATGATCTTATTAACTCTTTTTCATCAAATGGGCCAATAATTTTTTTCGTTATATTCATATTTTTTGAAATAAAAATTGTTTCAGGAACGCCAATAACTCCAAAATCTACTACTTGATCATTATTGCCATTATAACTAATTGGAAAGGTTATACCATTTTTTCTGACAAAATTAGATGCATCAGTATAGTTATCAAAAATATTTACACCAATGAAAATATAATCCATAGATTTATATTCATTCCATTGTTTTTCTATCATTCTCATTTCCTCTGAGCAACTATCACACCAAGATGCCCAAAAATATATGAGTAAATTTTTTTGCTTCAAATCAGTGCTTGTTATGTACTTATTATTATCAATTTCAAACGAGAAATTAGATGTGATTTGTTGATTAAATTTTTTATCTGGATCGTAATTATTAAAAATGCCAATCCAGAAAATAGCAAGAATACCTAAGGAAATAAAAGAATAAAGTAAAACAATTAATCTATTTTTTGTGCGCATTTCATTTCTCCTTTTCATTTAGTTTATGAAAAAATAGATTTTGAAGATTAGAAACAAATTTAGCATTTTTTAATTTCATTAGTTAATTCATTTGACCTGTACAATTTTATCCTTCAAAATATCATAGAAGTTATTTTGAGTATGTGTTAGTACATTAGGATAAAATGCTAAGTATTATGAAGCGAAAAACAATTGTCTTATTTAGCACCGCTTTAGGAACTTTTTTAACTGCATGTTCTTCATGGCAGACAGATCCGCAGACTACTGTTAATCCCCAATCAGATATGGCTAATCTAATTCAGGATGTGTATGTCTTAGTTACTTGGCTTGCATTGCTGGTTTTTGTTTTTATTATGGGTGCTATTGTATATATATCATTTAAGTTTAGAGAGCGACCTGGCGTAGAAGCGCAACAATTTCATGGTGATACTAGGCTTGAAATTATCTGGACTGTTATTCCAATATTGATTGTTCTTACCATTTTTATTCCTACTGCAAACGCAATTCCAAAATTAAAGTCAGATCCACCAGCTAATGCTTTACAAATCGATGTTGTTGGAAAACAGTGGTGGTTTGAATTTAAGTATCCCGAATTAAATATTACTACTGCAAATGAAATTCATATTCCCGTTAATACTCCTGTTGCTTTTAACTTAGAATCAACTGATGTGATTCATGCTTTCTGGATCCCCCAGCTAGGAGGAAAAGTTGATATGGTGCCTGGCCATACAAATAAAATGTGGTTTACGCCTACTAAGGCAAGACAAGAAGCTTATTTAGGGCAATGTACTGAATTTTGTGGTACATCACATGCTAATATGCTATTCCGTGTTTTTGTAGATGAACAAGATGATTTTGAAAAATGGGTTGCTGCACAGCAATCTGTCGCTTCTCCTGCTCAATCAGAATTAGCAAAACAAGGTGAAGCATTACTATTAAACAATGTTGCATTTATTTCTGAAAATGGAAGCGCAGTTGGATGCGTGACATGTCATAAGATTGAAGGCACAACTGCTATGGGCATGCTTGCACCAAATTTAACACACATTGCTAGCAGATCAACAATCGCAGCAGGTAGATTTGAAAACAATAAAGAGAATTTAATTAAATGGATAGCGAATCCAAGTAAAATGAAACCTGGAGTTAGTGAGCGAACCGGTGGTATGCCAATGTATGAAAATTATTTATCTGAAGAACAGATTGAAGCAATTGTTGCCTATTTAATGGAACTACAATAATTTAATTAATAAGGAGCTTAGTAATGACTACAGCGTTACCGTTAGCAGTTAAACAAGAAACTGAATCTGGCGTTTGGTCATGGTTAACCACGGTTGATCATAAAAAAATTGGAACTTTATACGGCGTTTCTGGCGTTATCTTTTTTATTATTGCAGGCTTTGAAGCACTTTTAATCAGAACGCAACTAGCAGTTCCTAATGGAACCATCATTGATGCAGATACATATAATCAATTATTTACTATGCATGCTCTTATGATGATATTTCTAGGTGTTATGCCTATGGGAGCAGCTTTTTTTAATTGGCTCGTACCGTTAATGATTGGTGCGAGAGATGTTGCATTTCCAAGATTAAATGCATTTTCTTTTTGGACTTTTCTAGGCGGGGCATTATTACTTACTTCAAGCTGGTTATTTGGGGAGGCTCCTGATGTTGGTTGGTTTGCCTATGCTCCCTTGACTGAAAAAGCATATACAGTAGGACAGGCAATGGACTTTTATGCAGTGGGATTACTTTTACTTGGAGTTGCTTCAACTGTTGCATCTTTGAACTTCGTTGTTACAATTATCAATATGCGAGCGCCTGGTATGACTTGGTTTAGAATGCCAGTATTTGTTTGGATGATTTTTGTCGTAGCATGGCTTTTGATTTTATCTTTGCCAGTACTGACAATTGGACTAACCCAAATCTATTTCGATAGGAATTTTGGTACAAATTTCTTCAACCCAATGGGCGGTGGAGATCCATTACTTTGGCAACATTTGTTTTGGATTTTTGGTCACCCTGAAGTGTACGTTCTTATTTTGCCATCTATGGGTATTGTATCTGAAGTTCTTCCAACATTTGCACGTAAACCTATTTTTGGTTACTCCGCTATTGTATTTGCTGGATTATCAATAGCCGTTTTAGGCTTTGCGGTATGGACGCATCATATGTTCACAACTGGCCTAGGTCCAGTGCCTTCAATTGTTTTTTCTGCTTCAACTATGGCAATTGGTGTACCAACTGGAGTAAAAATCTTTAACTGGCTTGCTACTCTTTGGGGAGGCAGCATTAGATTTAATTCTGCTTGTATGTTTTCAATTGGCTTTCTTGCATTATTTACTATTGGTGGTATTTCTGGTGTGATGCATGCATCTCCACCAATTGACACTCAGCAACAGGATACATACTTCATCGTTGCTCATATTCACTATGTTTTGTTTGGGGGAGCTGTTTTTGGAATATTCTCAGGATTCTATTATTGGTGGCCTAAGTTTTTTGGTAGATTTTTAGATGAAAAATTAGGACAAATTCATTTTTGGTTATTTTTTATAGGAATGAATTTGACATTTTTCCCTATGCATTTTCTTGGTGTACAAGGCATGCCTAGAAGAATTTATCGCTATGATGCTGACCTAGGCTGGGAAACATGGAACATTGTTGCTACTTTCGGTTCTTATCTCCTTGGTGTTGGAATGATTGTCTTCCTTTATGCTGTATGGAAAGCTTATAAATCTGAACCTGATGCCCCTGATAATCCTTGGGATGCTCCTACGCTAGAGTGGGCTACCTCATCACCACCTCCGGAACATGACTTTGATGTTGTTCCTGTGGTTGAGGCTCGAGATCCTCTTTGGTATGACAGAGATAATAATATTACACGAGAGAAAATTAAAGATGAACATATCCATATGCCACCTCCTTCATATTATCCATTATTAATTTCAATTGGATTACTTGTAGGCGGCATTGGTATGTTAACGACTTTAATGATTTCTGCTCTTGGAGTACTTTTAGTGTTTTATGCAATATGGGGTTGGGTTTTAGAACCAACCTCATAATTTAAGATAGGATAAATAATGAGTGAGCAAGCACATTCTGTTACAGGTATAGATAGTAGAAAATTATTAATGTGGATTTTCTTAGCTAGTGATTGCTTGTTCTTTGGTGCGCTGATTTCTACTTATATGATATTTAAGGGAAATATTAATAATCCTCCTTATCCAACTGATAGAACTATTGATGGTGAATTTTTTCATGGGCTTTTGAATATACCTTTAACTTCTGCGAGTACATTTGTTCTTCTAATGAGCAGTGTGGCGATGGTCTTGGCCGTTTATGGTGCGCAAAATAATAATTTGAAAATGATGAAGGGCTGGTTGATGTCTACCATAGGCCTGGGTATATTTTTTCTATTATTTCAAGTTTATGAATTTAGACACTTTCTCCATGAAGGCTTAGGCATAAGCACAAATCAATTTGGAGCATCGTTTTATTTGATGACTGGTTTTCATGGAGTGCATGTTGGTATCGGAGTTATCATACTTATTTCTCTGTTGTTTGGTTCATTTAGGCGGAATAGTTTGGGCCCAGATACAGGTTTTCATATTGAAACAGCCGGATTATATTGGCACTTTGTAGATATAGTATGGATTGTTATCTTTACACTTGTATACCTAATGCCGTACTGATAGTTTGATTGGGAAAATTATGGAAAATACACACTCGTCTGATGCTAATCATTTAAGTATTAAACAGTACTTAAAAATCGGCGCCTTGTTAACAATTATTACAATTGTAGAATTAATTGCTTCGTATGTTGCATTAGGTGCTTTACTTGTCCCAATTTTATTAATATTATCTGCAATAAAATTTGTTATCGTTGTGGCATATTTTATGCATTTAAGGTTTGAACATCGATTATTATCACAAATTTTTACATTTGCTTTTGTATTAGCTCTATGTATCTTACTAGCATTAGTCGCTTTGTTTGTATATGATCCTTCTATTTCAAATCGATAATAAAATAAACAACTGCAATACAATAGGTAGTCAATATTGAAAAGAATTAATGATTATAACAACTTAAAAAATAAAATTGTTCATTGGCTTCAAGGTTATTGTCAGGAAAACAATATTCAATCACTTGTCATAGGTGTGTCTGGCGGTATTGATTCTGCAACTACATCAAGCCTTTGTGCTTTAACAGGCTTGAATACACTTCTTGTTGGTATGCCAATTAATCAAGAATCAAACCAAGAAGCATTATCTGATTTACATATGGAGGATTTGTCTGCAAGATTCATTAATGTTCAGGTGGTAAAGCTGAATTTGACAGATATTTTTAATCAGTTTCAAAATACATTGAATGATTACATTGATAAAAACGCAGAGACTAATTTATTAGCTTTAGCAAATTCAAGGTCTCGATTGAGGATGGTGTCACTTTATCATTTAGCCCAATTAAATAGCGCTATTGTGGTTGGAACTGGAAATAAAGTTGAAGATTATGGTATTGGTTTTTATACAAAATATGGAGACGGAGGAGTTGATATAGCTCCAATAGCAGATCTGTATAAGACTGAAGTCTATGAATTAGGCAAAGCACTACAAGTCAATAAAAAGATTCTTGATGCGCCTCCGACTGATGGTTTGTGGGATGATGCTCGAACGGATGAAGATCAAATTGGCACTTCATATGAATTACTAGAATGGGTGATGGAAGAAGGCTTAGAAATGCCTGATAAAGAATTATCTAGCAAGCAAAAAGAGGCAGTTGCTATTTTTAAAAAATTTCATGCGCAAAACAAACATAAAATGAGTGATATTCCAACCTTTAAGCTTAAGGAAAATAGATAAAACTACTCTTCAAAACTTAATGTTAAGGCCATTTTCAGAGCGCCTAAAACCTCATTGCTATCTGCTAATTGTGGCTCAACGACTTTGATGTTTATTCCATTCTTGTTTATTTCAGCATTTAATAAGCTAGATATAGAAGCCATATCACTTTTTTGTGCACTAATGATAATTAATTCAGTATCTAAAAACATTGCAAAAGAAGCAATTTGGTTTATTGCATCATCTAACGCTTTGCCGCCTAGGTGTTGAGCATTTTTTAATTTTTCTGCAGTACTTAGATTTCCTGCATTAAAATTAGCACCATAAATAATTTGACCGTCTACTAACAGAGCAGCAGAAAATGAGTCTAGTAAATCAAAGTAAAGTGCGCTATGTATATTTTTCGCTACACCTTGCCAATTTTCACCAATTAAAGCATTGTTGACATTGTTTTCAATTCCAATCGGGCAATTGATATTTTTCTTTAGTTCGCCTGTTATGGAATGGTTATTTAATTTTTGATTTAATGGACAATCAATGATTTTGCCTGAAATTGGTTCAATAATGCCAGGAAATGAAATTGCTACTGAAGCGCTAGATCGTTGTTTTTTTTCCAATCCAAATGTCTTTGCAATCATGCCACCAATTTCCCACTGTAATGATTCTTCATCTAGATTTGATATTTCAAGTTCATAAGTTTCCTGATAAGAAATATTGCAATTTTGATCTGCAAGCACAATATCAGTTGCATGTTCATGCATATTTACTACTACAAGAGCGTTATCATTTGCCATTATTTTTCCTTTTTTAATTATTGTTCAATGGTAATTCTTAATATAATAGTATGTATAGTTTATTTGATAATTATTTTTAATATAATGAATAGCTAATAAATCATGATTATAAACATTAAATCTAAAAAGTATGATACATCTGAGAAGCCTCTTATTATGGGTATTTTAAATCTTTCGACTGATTCACCTATTGTAGAATCAGTTACGTCAGTTGATCTGGCAGTTTCAAGAGCTAAACAATTGATTTCTGAAGGAGCCACAATTATTGATGTAGGGGCTGATTCAACTAGCTCTAAGGCAGCTGACATAGATTTTAGAGAGGAATCTAAATTAATTCACTTAGTAGTGAGTCAATTAAGTGATTTAGGCATTATTGTTTCAATTGATACATGGAAACCTGCTATTGCAGAAGTGGCATTAAAAGCAGGCGCCAGCATTCTTAATGATGTTACTGGTTTTCGAGATCCTGCCATGGTTCAAGTAGCAAAAGAATATTCTGCAATTGCTCTTGCGATGCATATGCGAGGTGATCCAAAGCAACATTATGAAGTTGATCAAAGCTATCAGTCAATTCAAAATGAAGTTTTTGATTATTTAAAACAACAAAACGTAATGCTGAATGGGCATGGAGTCAATGATGTTTGGATTGATCCAGGTTTTGGTTTTGGTAAGTCTGTTAAAGATAATGTTGCTTTATTTCATTCGATTGCAAAATACAAAAAATTAAAACTACCCATAGTTATTTCTGCTTCTAGAAAAGGTTTTTTGGCTGAATTAATTGGAATGGGCAATACGCAAAAAGGTGATGAATTACTTGAAGCTACAATGCTATTTAACATTTTATCTTTTTTGCTAGGAGCAGATATACTTCGTGTTCATGATGTAAAAAATATGCAAACTACAATTAAAACATTGCATGCATTAGGACAATATCAGGATCACCCTGATATTCAATCAGATTATTACGGTGCATTGAAACAGCTATTTTAAATTTAATTTGTTATAAATTGTTTTTGAAACTTCTTCATGTTGGTCTGGTTCAACAGGGATGGGTAATTGCTGCATTTCTGATATCAGTATATCTTTGATTGCATCAATGATTTCTGCATCCAGCTTTTCCTCTTCTTGAATATGATTATTAATGTTTTCAAAATCATAAAGCACGACTTGTCTGAAACCAAAATCTGCAACTGCTCTTTGAATGATTGTTTGAATTGTTGTGTTATTCATTGTGCTAAGCTACCTCCATTAATTTCAAAAAGTGAACCTGTTATATAGGAAGCTTGATCAGAGCATAAGAATGCAACCATAGGTGCAATTTCTTCTGGGCGGCCTGCTCGTTTCATTGGTATGCCTTTTTCCCATTTTTCAAACAATTCTTTACTACCAGTGCTTCCTCTAGATTGCTGAGTATCTATAAGGCCAGGCACGATGCAATTAATTCTAATATTTTGTGTTGCAAATTCTAGACTGACTGTTTTTGTAAGATGAATAATTCCTGCTTTAGTGACACCATATGCTACAGAGTTATATGATCCTTTGATTCCAGAACCAGATGAGAAATTAATTACTGAGCCACCATTCTTTTCCATTAATGGAATGCCATATTTACAACAGAGAAATGTACCTGTTAAATTGGTACCTAAAGTTAAATTCCATTCGAATTCTGATGTTTCCGTTACTTTACCAGCATTAATTTTAATGCCCGCATTATTTACAAGAATGTCTAATCTAGAATATTTTTTGTTAATACTATTAAAAAAATTTTTCACTTCATCAATTTTTGAAATATCAAGCTGCATAAATGTGACATCTAGTTTTTTTGCTTGAAATTCTTGAGCTTCTTTTTCACCCAGAGGGGCATTTCTATCGGCAAGAATTACTGTAGCATCATTTTCTGCTAGCTCCCTAACAATTTCTTTACCAATACCGGTGGCTCCTCCTGTTACAACTGCTATTTTGTTTTCTAATAATTTATTTGCCATCGTAATGTCTTTCTTGTATTTATTTTTGCCTTATATATACTAAAATATAATTAAATAAATTTAAATAAGATAACATAATGATTGATAACGATATCACTTTTGCAAACATAAGAACCTTGTCTGGATTAATTAAAGATAAGGAAATTTTGCCAGTTGAATTAATCAGTATTTTTTTAGAAAAAATTGAAAAATTAAACCCTGCCTTATCAGCCTTTATTACTATTGCAAACGAATCAGCGTATAGGGATGCTCAGCAGGCAGAAAAAGCAATTATGACTGGTGATTATAAAGGAATGTTGCATGGCATACCAATTGCTTTAAAAGATAATATTTTTACTAATGGCGTTTTAACAACTGCTGCGACACCAGGACTTAAGGAGTATATTCCAAATTATAATGCAACATGTTGGCAAAACTTTGAAGATGCTGGCTCTATTTTAATTGGAAAAACTATGCTACATGAATATGCTATTGCAGCATCCTTATGGTCAGATGGCTATGGTGCAGCTCGCAATCCATGGGATCAAGTTAAAACAACTAATGGTTCTTCAAGTGGTTCAGCTGCTGCTGTAGCAGCAGGATTGAGTACTGTCGGCATTGGCACAGAAACAGGAGCTTCTGTGAGAAGACCTGCTTCTTTTTGTGGCTTAGTCAGTATGCTTGGTACATACGGAAGAATTAGTAGATATGGAGTTATTCCAAATTCTTGGTCATTAGATCATGTAGGTATTATGACTAGAGAAGTTGATGATGCTCAAATTGTTTATGAAGCAATTGCAGGGCACGATCATAAAGATCCTACATCACTGCAGCAAGATATCTATTCAAACAAAAACTTAACTCATAAATCTAACGATTTAATTGGTGCAATTATGTGGGATCATATAGAAGGCTCTGTTGACGAAGATGTCTTGATTGCAATGAAAGAAGCTGTACAAATATTACAGGACGCTGGGGTAAAAATTATGGAAATACAGTCGAGTGCTTTAGATTTTGCAGCACTGACTTCATCTGTAATGATGAAGTCAGAAGTCACGGCAGCGCATAGTCATGCTTTGCAATTATCTCCTGAAAAATATTCAGATTCATTACGTACATTATTATTGGCTGGACAAGATAACAAAACTGAAGATTATTTATTAGCTTTGCAAGCAAGGAGATTAATTCATAATGAAGTTAAGGGATTTTTTGATGATATAGATTTTATTATTGCCCCAACAACTGCCACAGCAGCAACAAATATTGTTGATGGATTTAGTGCAATGAGAGATCGACCGTTTGAGGTGGGTGGGAATTGGCATAATTTGCATCGTGTTTCTTCATTGTTAGGTCTACCAACTATTTCTTTACCTCACTCTTTAAATGATGATGGGCTACCTACAAGTGTACAATTTATCTTTGATCATTATGAAGAAAAAAAATTGTTCGAATTTTCTAAATTTTATCGGTTACTACAACCCTGGGATAAGAAGCCATCATTAGAGTATGACCCATCTGAGATGATCCAAGAGGAAAATATTGATAAAGGTGGGCAAGTTAAGCCAGATCCAAATTTTTTGCATCAACAAACCGCTGCTTTAAACAAGTTAGTCACTGATCCATTTACTGAACCCATGTTTTAATTAAGTGCTATATTTTAATGACGACTCTGCCAAATGCCTTTCTTGATTCGGCATATTGATGTGCTTCAATTGCCTCATTAAAGTTAAATACCTTGTCGATATATACTGCAAATTTTTTGTTCGCAACATTCTTGAGAATGTTATCTACTAAGTCATATACTCTAGTAAAATTTTTTGACTGTTCAGCAGCTAATAGCATGCCATTAAAAGATATATTTTTTTTCATTAACAATCCAATATCAACCTTATTATCACTTCTGCTGGCATTACCAACAGCAATAACTTTTCCACGATACTTTGTAGCATCAATTGCTTGCTCTAAAGCTTGGCCGCCAACTGGATCAATTGCTAAATCAACTCCTGCACCATTGGTTATTTTTTTTACCTCATCAACAACATTATTTTTTGTATGAACAATAATATCATTGACTCCAATTTCTTTTAATTTAGAGACTTTTTTTTCATCTGACACTGTTCCAATTATGTGTGCTTTATGCTGATGAGCAAATTGAGTAATAGCAATCCCAAGACCTCCAGATATGCCATTCACTAGAATAGTTTGCCCCTTATCTAATTGACCAAATTCAAATAAACAATCATGGGCTGTTGCAAATGTTACTGGTATACTAGCAGCTTCTTCAAAGCTAAGTTTGTCTGGTATGTGCCATGCTGCTTTGGCAGGCACAGATCGTAGTTTAGCATGAGAGCCATTGCCACTCATTGCAACAACATGCTCTCCAATTGAAAAATCGTTCACTTCATCACCTATTTCAGTGATGATACCAGCAGACTGATAACCTATAACATATGGAGGATTTCCAATAGGACCTAATGCGCGTGCTCTAAGATCGCCACCTTCAATACTGATCGCTTTATTTTCGATGATCAGTCCCTTTGGGTGGCATTGAGGATCTGGTTTTTCTTCTATCTGCAATACAGAAGGCGGACCACATTCATGAATTGTTATTGCGTGCATATTTTATTCTCCAATAATATACGTTCCATTTTCTTTTGCATTTGGTACTGCAAAAACTTCAATTTCGATCAATAGACCATATTGTGCTAGGCCACCTTGAAACGTCGTTCGTGTAGGAAACGGAGGAGTAAAATACGATTTATAAACTGTGTTAAATTCATCATAGTGTCTCCAGTCTACCAACGTAACTATTGATTTCACGATATCATCTGTACTTGAACCTAGTGTTTCTAGGGCATTACTGATGCCATCCATGATTGCTTTAGTTTGTGCTTTAATATCACCCGGACCGACTAACTTGCCCTCTAGATCCGTTGCGACCATACCTGAAATTGCAATGAATTCGTCAGTGCGAATTCCTGCACAATGAGGTGCTACCCCAGGCGTTAATCGATCATCTAAAGTAACATTTGGTCTATCAGCTTTTGTTTGATATTGTCCTGTAATTGCAGTATCTACATACTTTTTTTCTTGATTGACTATTGCCATAACATCAAATTCAATCAATCTATCTGGATCTGATAATGTTCCTTGAATAGAGGCTCGTGTTGGATATGGTTGGCCATAAAATTCTGCATAAATCTCGTTGTATTTATCAAAATCTCTCCAGTCAACAATTGTTGTATGATTTTTAATCACGTCTCTTGGAGTAGCGCCAACTTGCTCTAATCCGATGCGCACCCATTCTAATGCCTGCTGAGTTTGTGCTCGAATGTCACCTTTTTTTATTACCTTGCCATTGATATCGATTCCAGCAAATCCAGATAGAAAGACATAATCATCAATTTGTGTAATAGCGGGCATATTTCCAAAGCTAGATAAATTAGGAATGTTTATTCGTTTAACATTTTTTTTTGTAGTTCCTATACAATCAATTTCAATTAAAAAGCCATTATTTAATAACCCTTGACCAGCAATTGAAATTGCAGGTAAGTTAATGCAGTTTTTTGCTAATGCTTCTTCTAACTGTGTAAATTGATCCCAAGACGATAGATAGGAATTCATTTTAAGTAAATCGACGGAATCGATTTGAAGGACTTTATTTATACCATTTATGTTGTTAAAAATTTGATCTACTTGTGGTTTTAGAGATGGCTTACCTGCATTATTCCCTACTACCTCTTTGTCTTTGCGATTAAATCCTAATGTGCCTGAGACAAATAGAAAATCGTTAATATGTATTGCATTACTGTATGGGCCTAGGCCAATAGGTATTTCATTTGAGCGTAATATATTTTTAGTCATGCTTCTCCTTTCAATCTATTTTATAGTGATAATTTATTTATTACTTTTTTGTTAATCGTGCTAGTGTTAGATTATATTAGATTTAGCAAGGTAATTGGACATTAATGCAGAATAATGAAATATATTTTTCTGATGAAAGTTTTGCTTCAAAGCATGAACCAGGTTTAGATATTGCTCTGTCACGAACTTTGCTCGAACAAACTTCTCGTAAAAAATACCCTATAATATTACGTGCTTATAAAGGCACAGAGCAAATTGCCTTTGGTCCTTCTGATGCTAGAAATATAGGCTATGATTCTGCAGTATCCTTTGTAAAGAAAAAAAATTTTTCTGCTGTAAATAGATTAACAGGAGGACATGCAGTTACTTTTCATTCAGGGACTTTAATTTTTGGCTGGATGTTTCATGACTTACAAGCTAGGTCTAAAATGCATTACTATTTTGATTATGTTAGTAATTTTTTTAGAAGCGTCATAAATGATTTTGGACTCAATTGCTTTATTGGTGAAATTGAAGGGGAATATTGCTCAGGACAATACAGTTTAAATTTGGATCATAAAATAAAAATTGCAGGAATAGCACAGCGGATTGTAAATAATGCAGTTTATATTGGAGGTTTTATAGCTGTAGAAAATAGCAACTTAATAAAGGAAATGCTAATTCCAATTTATAAAGAACTAGGGATTAAGTGGCAACCTCAGACTGCTGGAGCGCTTAATGATTATAACAACACCATTGATTTCACGAGCCTAATGTCAAAAATATCAGAAAAAATACATGAAAATTATAATACAAATAAACTATGTATTAACTCAGAGATTTTACAAGATTCAAAAAAAAATCAAGCGAAATATGTCAGTTAATCTTTTTTATTGAAAAAAACTTATATTTTCTAAATAAATTATAATTGTTGTGCTGCCTGCCAATAGAATGCAATATTCTAAGAATACATTGAAACTGAGTTTTTTATTGAGTTCTGCATCCATTAATCCAGCAATGAAGTGGAAAAAAATAAGTCCACCAAGAATTGTAGCAGGCATGCTTAGTATAAAATATTCTACTATTATCCAGAACTCAAGAAAAATTGCGCTGACAGAAATAGCAGCTAATAAATTTACAATTGGTCTTCTTGTAAAATTGAATAAATAGCTTGTAGCAAGCATAAATATACATAATCCTAAAATAATTAGTCTGTCTATTTGGTCTATTGTAAATTGTTGAATTATAGTCAATAACATTACTAAAATACAATAAATAAAAAGAGAGTTAATGAAATCCGATTCTTTTTTATTTTGTAGATTTATAAAGTTAAAAATTTTAAATGAGAGAACATAAATTAAACATGGTGAATATAAAAGAAATATTTGTAAAAAATTAATATTTTTAAAAAATGAAAAAAATAAAAATGGAGCAAATAAAATATATAATGCTATAACTAATGAAAATGGCAATAAGGTTAAATTTTTGTAAATTAGATTTTTTGATAAGTTGCTACATAACATTGCAAAACCAAGGCTGCTTATCAAGGCAAAGAATGGAAGAGTCCAACTAGTTGCAGGAAAATTATACATGATGATACTAAATAGTATGAAAAGAGTGGATAAATAAGCAATGAGTTTGTTCCAAGATATTAAATTGACAACATTTGATTTCATTGAAATTGGATTTACTTGTTGATCAATCATAATTGCTTACCTATTTCATTTAGAGACTTAATTGATTCATTTATATGCCCCGTACTATTTCGATCTAATAAAATAGCATTTAATCCAATTTTTTTTGGTCCGAGATAATCATTCTCAAAATTATCGCCAACAAAAAGTACATTTTCTGATGGAACATCTATCTTTGACAATGCTAATTCATAAATCTTTGGATGTGGTTTACGATAACCAATTTGTGCACTTGATATAATGCAATCAAAATATTTACTAATGCCTAAGTGCTTAATGATATCATTTAAATTCCAAAGATGATTAGAAACTATTCCCATTTGAATATTTTCTTGAGAGAGCGCACTCAAAGTTTCTTTAACTTCTTCATAAAGCATATAAAAATTGGCATTTGATTCTAATTCAACAATGCGATCAGCAATTATTTTAATATTTTTTTGTACACTTAATGCCTCTAATCTATCAATGTGGATTTGTCGTCTTAACTCATTATAATTTTCCTTCGAATTAGAATATTCTAAATGCTCTACACCATCATTCGTAGTCCATTTCACCCAAGCATCTTGAACACTGATTTCATTAACAGGAATTAATTTTGTTGATTCAGCATATTCATTAATTGCCTGTTCATAAAGTTGCCTGTGACTTGGCTGCATATATGCTAAAGTGCCATCAAAATCAAATAGAATTGCTCTGTTCATCTTTTAGCTCTTCATTTCATTTAAAGTTTGTTACGATTTCTTTCATCTTACTCAATTTTTTGTTGTTGTCATATATAAATTCAAATACAATTTTCTTGTTACCCTGCAAAATAACTTTATCTTTTATACGCATAGCCAAATTCCTATGGTTAATTTTTTCTAGTCCTCTAATTATCAATGTGTTGTTTGACACCTCAATGTATTCGATTTTATTGTGACGCGCATTTATTATTATTGATTGTTTTGTAAGTAAATTAATCATTTCTACAGGTGGCTTGCCATATCTATCTTTTATTTCATCACTTAAATGATTCAGATCTTCATTGTTGTTACATAAGTTGAGTTTTTTATATATGTCAATTTTGATTTCATTTCTTTGTATATAATTATCAGGAATAAAAGCGTTAAATTCAAAATCTAGTTTAATTTGTGTGAAAATCACATTATTTTCTACTTCTTGTTTTTGTTTTTTTGATATGGCTTCAGATAACATTTGTGTATAGAGCTCTAATCCTATAGCAGCGATATGACCACTCTGCGTAGCACCTAAGATATTACCTGCTCCCCTAATTTCTAAATCTTTGAGTGCAATTTGAAATCCCGCACCTAGATTATTTGCATCAAAAATTGTAGACAATCTTTTTCTTGCATCTGCAGTCAGTTGTTTATTTTTTTTATGAAATAAGTATGCATATCCCTGATTGACTCCTCGCCCAATTCTACCCCTTAATTGATATAGCTGACTTAGACCAAAGTTATCTGCATCATCTACGATGATGGTGTTTACATTTGGATTATCAATTCCAGACTCAATAATTGTCGTACATAATAATATATCAAATTCCTTATTATAAAATTGATTCATAACTTCACTGAGATGATTTTCAGGCATTTGCCCATGAGCTACAGTAATTTTTGCTTTAGGGATTATTTTGTGCAACTCTTCTTTTTTTTGTTCAATACTATTTACTTTATTGTGGACAAAATAAATTTGTCCATTTCTTATGAGCTCATTTGTTATTGCTCTTTCAATTTGTATTTCTGAATATTCGCTAACAAATGTTTGAATTCCACGTCTGCCCAGTGGGGCAGTTTCAATTAATGATAAATCTTTAATTCCACCAATACCCATGTACATTGTTCTAGGAATAGGGGTTGCACTCATAGTCAAGCAATCAACTGATAATTTAAATTTTTTAAGTTTTTCTTTGTGTATAACTCCAAATTTTTGTTCTTCATCGATAATAATTAATCCCAAATTATTAAAATCTAGATCTGAAGAAAGCATTTTATGCGTACCAATTAGAATGTCGATTTGATTGTTTTTTACTTTTTCAATAACCTCTTTTACTTCTTGTATTTTTTTTAGTCTTGATAATGATTCAATTGTTACTGGAAAAGCAGCTAATCTTTGACTAAAAGTTCTTAAATGTTGTTCTGCTAACACAGTCGTTGGAACTAATATAGCTACTTGAAATCCATCTTGGATTGCTTTAAACGCAGCTCGAAGCGCGACTTCTGTTTTACCAAAACCAACATCCCCACAAATTAATCGATCCATAGGTACTATTGACTCCATGTCTTTTTTGACATCAGAGATAGCTTTTTTTTGATCATCAGTTTCTTCATATTCAAAGGATGATTCAAGATTCTTTTGCCATTCATTATCTTTAGAAAATTTATGACCCTTAACTTTTTTTCTCGAAGAGTAGATGTAAATTAATTGATTTGCCAGTACATCAATTGAGTTGTATGCTTTTTTCTTTATCTTAATCCATCTATTTGAATTGAGTAAGCTAAGCTTAGGTGCAAAGGATGATGATGCTATATATTTTGTTATTTTTTTTGTGTTTATGGTAGGTAAATATAATTTATCGTTTTCTGCAAATTGCAGATATATATATTCTTCATTTTTATTATCAACCCTCCTTTTTACTAAGCCTTGATATCTTGCAATGCCATAATCTTCATGTACAACAAAGTCGCCTTCTTTGAATGTCTCAATAATATTGATGAGTTTTTTTTGGGATAATCTGCGTACTTTCTTTACACCAAATATTTCTTTATCTGTGAAAACATTGATTATTTCTTTTTCTGTTTCAATGAGATACCCTTCGTTTAAGGCACCTTGAATGAGATTTATTTTTTCTATGCTTAATTCTGATTCTAATGTAGTGCGAACTTTTAATTCGTAATCGTGTTCATGGAAAATTTCAGCGAGCCTTTGAGCCTGCTGACTAATAATGATAGTAGTTTCATTTGAAAAACTTTTTGCCAACATCTTTTGTACAAATTCATCCATGCTTTCAAAAAAAATATCTTGTTCATGAATGGGAATTCTTTTTTTATTTTTTCCTTCCAATGCCCATCTATCTAGATATATTTGGTTCTTAAATTGCGAAGTTATTTTGTTATATTCTTTTAATGAAATGTTAGGGCTAGCAATTTTAATTTTATGCTTCTTTAAAAAATTTGATTGTTGCATGGCATGGATTGTATTGACTTCATTTTCATTAATTTGATTAATAATTTCTGCAGGTTCATCAATTACTAGTAAGAAATCATTATTAATATGATCTAGAATTGTACTTGTAGAAAAAGATGGCCCTAATATTTCTGGCATCTCATTTAATAATTTTTTATATAGGTGCTTTTTATTAGCCTGTATTGTATCTTCTGAAAAAATCCATTCCTTAGCAGGATAAAGACTTATTTCATTAATTGGTTTAACTGTTCTCTGCGTTGTGATATCAAAAGTTCTTAATGACTGAATTTGATTGGCATCAAATTCGATCCGAAGAGCTTCTCCATAATTTATTGGAAATACATCAACAACACCACCTCTTTTAGTAAACTGCCCAATATTATTGACAATGTTCGTTGAAGTGTAACCAGTCTGAATTAATTTTTCAATTAGTTCTATAATATCAATATCTAAATTGACTGATAAATCAATGGTATGGTTAGAAAGCTCTTTCTTGTTGATTGTTTTTTGTACTGCACTTTGACAAGATAAAATAATAATTTTTTCTGATTTACTCTTTTTGTTAATTTCAGCAATAGATTTTAATTTCTCAGAAGCTAATTCATTTGACAATTGATTTGGTTCATAACTTAAATTTGTATTTTCTGAACATAAAATAACCTCTTTATTAGTGTAATATTTGATTGTTTCATAAGTTTCTTGCGCAATATTCTGGTTGCTTACAATAACTACAATATTTTTTTTGTAATGTAAATTTAGTAAAGGATAAAGGATATGTTTTCCTGTATCTGGAGAACCAATAGTGTACCTAGACCTATCCAGATTCATTGTTTTGAAATATTTTTGTTTTGCTAGTAATTTTACTAAGCTATATAGTTTCAAAATAATAACCTTGTAATTCTATTGATTTAATCCGTTATATTTATTCATTGCAAAATCAATTCCGAATTCAATAATTGTATCAATTGATAAAATCGCTTGAACTAGAATTTTATTCAAATTTTCTTTTTCTTCTTTTGAAGGATTGCTTAAAACCCATTTTGATACTTCTTCTGGATCAAAACTTGCTTTGCCATCAATATTTGGTCTACCAACTCCAATTCTAATTCTTAACAATGGCTCATCGTTTATGTAAGTAAATAATGATTTGATTCCATTATTGCCGCCATGACTTTTACTTTTCTGAATTAATAATTTGCCTACATTAATATCAATGTCATCTGCGATCAAAATGATTTTATCATTTTGTACGCCTTCTTTATTGATGAGATTATAATAGCTCTTTCCACTATTGTTAAGAAATTCCGTAGATTGCAAACAAAATATTTGCTTCTCGTGTATTTTCATTGATGCAATTAGAAGGTTGTTTTGTTTTTTAAATTTTGCATGATATTTATCAATATACATGCTGACAATTTTTTGGCCGATATTATGCCTTGAATCACTATAAGAAGACCCAGGGTTACCTAAACCAATTAATACATACGTGTCTTTATTATTTTTCATTAATAAGATTATAAGTTAATTCAATAAAGAGATGACATTTCATATTAAAAACCTTTTTCCAATAATTCGATATGCATAGTTTAATTTACTTGGTATCATAATATTGTTTTTATTAAGGACAAATAAATTGCACAAAATTATCAACACAGCACTGCAGGAAAAAAGATATTTATTAAATGAAATTGAATCAAAGAACTTGGTCAAATCATATAAGATTCCTGTCGTATCAACAAAATTAGCTACTAGCGCAAAAGAAGCAAGAAATATTGCGTCTAAATTAAAATTTCCATTGGTAATGAAAATTGTTTCCAATGATATTTCTCACAAATCCGATGTCGGAGGAGTAGTTTTAGATGTAGGCAGCTTGAAAGAAGTAGATAATCATTATAAGTCCATGATGAAGGCAGTAAAAAAAACAAATAAACATGCAGTCATACAAGGCATTGCAATTCAACCAATGGTCAATGATGGCATTGAATTAGTAATTGGAGTCACTACAGATAAACAATTTGGCCCAGTATTAATGTTTGGATTAGGTGGGGTCTTTGTAGAATTCATGAAGGATGTATCATTTAAATTAATTCCTTTGAGAAAAATTGATGCAAAAAATATTTTGTCTGAGATTAAATCAAAAGAAATACTTATGGGGGCTAGGGGTTTTCCAAAGATTGATTTAATTAAATTACAGACTTTAATTTTGAATGTATCAAAATTTGTTCAAGATAATCCAGAAATTGAAGAAGTTGATCTTAATCCAGTCATTGCTAATAGCAAAGAAATGCTTGCAGTTGATGCTCGTATTGTTTTAAAGCAGTAGGTTATAAAGTGAAAATTAATCCTAAAAAATTAAAAAGAATGCTCAACCCAAAAACAGTTGTTGTAGTAGGTGAAAAAGGTCCTAACTATCAATTTTTATCTTCTCAGTTAGATTTTAAAGGCAATTTATATTCTGTTCAAATTGATAAAAATGAAATTCCAGGAATAAAAAAATTAGGAGTTAAAAATTTTGCATCATTGGATGATATTCCTGGTCAAATTGATTTATTGATAGTAGCTGTACCGCGGCAGGTTGCTCCATTTATTGCTCAAGAAGCAATAAAAAGAAACGTGCAAGGTATTCATTTTTTCACTGCTGGTTTCGAAGAAACAAAAGAAAAAATTGGCATTGATTTACAAAAACAACTAATTGCTCTTATGGATCAGACTGATATTCCTGTAATTGGGCCAAATTGTATGGGTATATATAATAAGAATATTTCATTAAGATTTCATCCGGCACAAAATATAGCTGAAAATAAACCAAATGTCACAAATCATAATCTATCTTTTTTGTCTCAAAGTGGTACGCATGGAGTGAATGTAACAGTTGGTGCTCAAAGAAATGGCATTAATGTTGCTCGAGCAATATCATTTGGTAATGCATTATTTGTTAATGAATGTGATTTACTAGAGTATTTAATAACAGATAAACAAACAGATATAATTGCCTTTTATTTAGAAGGTGTTAAAGATGGTGCAAGATTTATTAATCTAATTAAAAAATCTAATAAGCCAGTTTTAGTATGGAAGGGCGGGAGAAATAATGCAGGTGCAAGAGCTGTGGCATCTCATACTGCTTCTATGGCATCTAACTATGTTATTTGGCAAAAATTGATAGAAGATGCTGGAGGCGTTAACGTAACTTCTTTAGACGAATTAACAAATGTGGCAATGTTATTAAATTATAAAAAATATAAGATTGGAGAATCTTTAGCACTCATTACAATGACTGGTGGACAGTCAGTTGCAATTACAGATGCTTTTGAAGATCAAGGATTTGTTATTCCTCAGCTTACGCGACAATCTTACAAAAAATTGTCTGATTTTTTTAATGTTATTGGTGGGTCATATCGGAATCCATTTGATGCAGGTTCTACCATTGGCAATGATGTAGATAATTTGAAAAAAATTCTCAGGATTATTGGGCAAGATAAGAATATTACTGGTTCTTTAGTTATAGACATGAACACAAGAATATATACAGAATCTAAAAAACGATATATTCAATTTCTCGATGCATTAAATCAATTTAAAGCGACTTATAAAATGCCAGTTATAATTGTCATACATGCTTTAACCAGTACTATTATGATGACTGATAATGAAAATATTACTCGTGAAGCTGTTTCTCGAGAAGTCACTCAACTTGCTGTTGACAGGGGCTTACCGGTTTTTACTAGCTTCAATGCTGCAGCAAGAGCAATGAGGCTTTCTTCCTCGCATTAATATATAATTTTTTTCAATAAATAATTGTTATATTGTATAAGCAATTGCCTTTCCTGTAAAAATTTTTTTGTATATCCTAAACATAGTTTAATACTAGATAGACGAATATTATGGCAGAACAAGCTTTTGATGACTACCTTGATCTTGTGCAAGCTTCTCGAGAAATTGGGATTCATCCGCAAAGTCTTCGACGTTTAATTAAAAAAAATCGTATTCCAGCAACTATGTTTGCAGGTAAATATTTAATTAAGCGTGATAAGTTAGCAATATTTAAATCTAATTATGATCCTAGGCCTGGCCGAAAACACTTAGGAACTTTATTATAATTCATTATTCTTGCTTGCTTTTTTCAATGTAATCTTGCAATTGTTCGTATTCTTTATTAGATATTTTTTGAGTTTCCTTTAAATACATAGCAATCGTTTCTAGATTAATAATTGAATGCATTTTGACACCACTTGAACTTAATAGTTTTGAAGATCCTTCCGCCCTATCAATAAGAGTAATAGCATTTTTAACATATAGGCCATTATATCTTAAAGTTTCAATACAATTATTCACTGAATTTCCTCCTGTTGCTAGATCGTCAATTATTAGAACAGTTTGCCCAGGCAAGTAACTTCCTTCTATTTGTTGGACACCTTCAACGCCTGCATTAAGATTTTTTCTTACATAAATTGTAGATTGTCCTTTTTCTAGACCTAGTGCAGTAGCAAGAATAAGTCCTCCTACTGGAACACCAGCAATAATGTCAAAATTATCTATACTATCATCTCTACGTGACTTAATAAGTTCTATTTCGTTATTTAAAAGATTAACGATTTTCTTCAAAGGCCCCGGGCGCAATAGTGGTATTTTTGCATTTATGTATATAGGTGAATTAACTGCTGTATTTCCCAAATTAAATACACCTAATTCAATTGCTCCTAAGTCCCATAATAAATCTACTAACCATAACTTCCCTTGATCGCTTACTTGCTTCATGATTATTTCCTTTATTCATTAACCATATTGGGTGGTTTGCGCCCTGCGTTCAATTCAATAAGATTTTTTATTGCTAGTGAAGCCATTGCTAATCTAGTTTTTTTGGTAGCGCTACCAAGATGCGGTGAAATGAAAACATTTTGCATTTTTAGTAATTTTGATGTAGCAGGCAGAGGTTCTGGATCTGTTACATCTAATGCCGCTCCACCGATGATTTTCTTTTTAAGTGCATTCTCAAGATCCGATTGGTTGATTATTTGCCCTCTTGATGTATTAATCAATACAGCATCATTTTTCATCATCGTAAAATGATCCATATTTAAAAATTTTGTTGTTTCTTTATTTAGTGACAAATGAATTGAAATAAAGTCTGCATTTTTTAATAAATTTTCTAAATTAACAAAATTTCCAGGAAAATTTTTTTTAGTTTTTTTGCCATAATACATAACTTGCATATTTAAACTCTTTGCAATTTTTGCTACTTCATGTCCTATTTTGCCTGGACCAATTATTCCAAGCTTTGAATTATCTAAATCTTTTCCTAGCATCCAGCTAGGATGCCATGGGCCCCATTCGTTATTTCTAATCGCCAGATTTCCTTCTTGTAATCTCTTAGCCATCATAAAAATTAATGCTATTGTTAGTTCTGCAGTAGATTTTGTTAAAACATCAGGAGTATTTGTAACCTTGATTGAGAATCTATTTGCTGCTTGAATATCAATATTGTCATATCCGACTGCCATATTTGCAATAATTTTAAGAGAAGGATTATCAGAAATTATATCTAAGTCTATTTTTTCTGTAAGCATAGTTAATAAACCCCAGCAACCTTTAGAACGAGCTTTTAAAATTTTCTTTGAAGGAGGATTTTCCCCTTTCCAAACATCAACAATAAAAAACTTTTCAAGTTTTTTGACTAACTCTTCATTAGGAAGTTGTCTTGTAACAAAAATTTTGTTCATAAAAAAATAATTCCTTTTTCTTTACTTTTTATTTTTATTTAAATATCCTAGAATTTCAACATACTAATTAGATTAAGGGATCATAATTATGACAGATCAAGAAAATAATGCATTTGAAGTTATTGATGTACATGAAGCAAAGTCTATGATTGATACTCAAGATGTACAAATTATTGATAGCAGGGAAGTCGATGAACATGAATCAGGACATGTTCCTGATTCTATAAATATTCCACACATGGAAACATTCAATAGGATTGCAGAGATTGCTACTGATAAGCCTGTTTTATTCATTTGCAAGGCGGGACAACGTTCTGCGGTAGCTGCAGAGTTTGCTTTTGCGGCAGGTCTTACAAATGAATTATATAATGTCGATGGTGGCCATGATGCTTGGGAAGAATCTGGCTATCCTCTCAGCTAATTTTAATTTAAATTCGAAGACTCTGCTTTTAGTTTTCTAATTTTTTCTTTAGCTTCTTTTTCTGCATAAGATAATATAGTTTTCATGATTGGCTTCACTGCATTTAATCGATTCATTGAATCTAGCTCCTCAAGTATTTTTTGTAGTTTCTTTTTGTCCCAAAACGTAATGGCTTTAACTGCAATACTATCAGCTAGCTCTCCAGGTTGCGTTGGTATCGTTTTGTCAATAGCAAAACTACCACTAGCAATTTCGCTAAACTTTATAAATTCTTTATATGCTTTGGAAATGTCTAAAAAAATACTTTCATCTAAAGAATCTACCTCATTCAATAATTTAATATTCGCGGTAAGATAAGGTTCTTCAGAAATGATATCTAATATTTCAAATCTTTGAATGCCAATTGTCTCTATCAAAATCATTCCTGTTCTATCAAAAAGAGTTTTATTTATTTTTGCAGTGGTTCCAACTTTATATATTTCTGGCAATACTTCACCTACTTCATTGCCAGACTTTATTGATACAACCCCAAAAGATTCATTATTATCTATACATTCATTTATCAACTGCATATATCTTTCTTCAAAGATTTGTAATGGAAGAGTCATTCTTGGAAACAAAACTGTCGATAATGGGAAAAGCCTTAAAGTGGTCATTTACAGCCTTACAGTTTTCAGCTACTAGAATTTAGTTGCAGCTCATTTTTTTCGTCATGATTTTGATTTAAAAATTCTAAAACAGCAGCTTGGTCATAATATTGAGGAATAAAAATTGTGCCAGGAGCAATTCTATCTGTAAGATCTATTTCAATTTTTATCTGTGCATCATTTTTATTAATTGTAATTTGCGATTCATTGCTTAATCCAATTCTTTCTGCATCTTGGAAATTAATCATTGCTTTCTGTTCACGCTCCATTGGGTCAGCATTTAACGCGTTCATTGATGTTAATTCACGTGATGTAAATAAAGTTTTGCCAGCTAATATAGTCATCCCTGATGGAACAGCTTCTTTCCTAGTTTCTTTTGAATGAAGTTGAGTAGTTGAATCTTGTTCTTCAATCGTCCTTGATACACCTGAAATCATATTTGGATATTTTGCATAATTTTTATTTAAACTTCTTATATATCCTTCTAGATTAATTGTTTGTTCTTTGTCAGCAAACTTATTATTTAAACTATTGATAAAATCATACAAATTCTTCTCTGTATTTTTTGTTTCGAATAAATCTTCCTGATTAAAATTATGTTTAAAAAAATAACTACTGACATTTGTTGTTGACCCAGACTTCAAATAGAAGGGCTTGTCAGGAATCAAGTATGTTGCATATTCACTTAAACTTGATTGTACGGAATCTATTACTATAAGATTTTCTAACATTGTTAATGCTTTTTTTAACTTTCGTTGATCAGCTGCTCGTATTAATGGATTATCTGCATGAATAATTAAACATTTTATCTCTTGATTAATAATCGCATCAATCATTTCATAAAAAGTCTTTCCTCCCTTTTTTGGTTTTATTTTCATGTCATCAAGCCCGACAATATTAGCTTCATTCGGAAGATAATATAATGATCGTGAAGCTTGTTCGTCGCAAATTATGCTTGCTAAGTTACCAATCTTTTTTGCTTGATCAATAAGAATATTTCTTGTATTGCTCATGTAATAATTTGGATGCGCAAAAATAATAGCTACTTCATCTGAGCCTTTTTGATCTGATATATATAATTTAATCAAGTCTATAGCTTTATCAAATTCTTCTTTATCAACATGGCTTAAATCATCTAAATGGTTAATTTCATTTTGCATTTTAATTGCATCGTTGATTTTTTCAATTAATGTTGATTCTTCCCCTGCTTTAACTTGTATCCAGCTTTTTGCAAACGGTACTAATTCATTCCATTTGGGAGAGATTACAATTAATTTTGCATTGCTATCAACTACTGCGTCTTTAATTCGCAATGATGTAATTTGATGAGATTCTTCAAGATCAGTAGCTATTGCAATAATTAATTTTGCATTTGTAATATTTTTTGTATCAGAGCTCAGTTTTCGAACTTTTGATATATTCTCCCATGTTTCTATGACAGCTCTATAATTTTCTCCATCAATGTAATCTAAATTTTTTGTACCTATTATTTCATTAGAAAGAAAACTTAATAGTGCCGCATCTTCATTTGTTGAGAATGGTGATGCAACTACCCCAATAGAGTTAGTTCCATAATTGGTTATAGTTGAAGATAAATCTCTTGATACCTCATCAATTATTTCCTCAAAATTAAGAGTATTAAAAGTACCTTTTTGCTTTTTCATGGGATTTACTAATCTATCTTTTATATTTATTTCTGAGTAGCCAAATCTACCTCTAACGCAAATTTGATTTTGACTTGTTTTATTTATTGGTACAGGCCTAACTATGACAGGTTCTCCTTTGTTAGAAATACCATAAGAAATAGTACAATTCATTGCGCAGCCATTACAAACTGAATTTGACCAATCAGTTGCTAGCCCGCTCCATTTATTAGGCTTTTCCATTAACGTTGCAGTAGGGCAGACATCTATACACGCACCACAAAAATCACAATTAGATTCGTGAACTGCACCACCTGCACCAAATGCTATTTGTGTCTCAAAACCTTTTCCTGCTAAAGAAATTGCTCCAGTGTGCCTTATATCTGCGCAAGCCCTTACACATCTTGTACAAAGAATACACATTTGAGGATCAAATTCTAAAAATGGGTTAGCCCTGTCAGGTTTTGGCGGGGGCGTTTCATAATAAGATCGATCTTCTCCAACCCATGGTTCTTGCCATTCACCTAAATCAACAAGTTCTGTAGCTGTTTGCAATTCACATCTATAGTTTTTTGCACAGGTTAAGCATCTATGTGTTACTACATCATCTCGAAGACAAATTTCTCCTGGTTGACAGTGAACTCTTCTATGACACGTTAAACATCTATCTGGATGATTAGTTGTAATGAAAGACATAACTGATTGTCTAATTTCTTTTGCTTGCGATGATTCTGTATTAATTACCATCCCTTCAGCAATTGACGTTGTGCAGGATAACTGCATTGAGGTTGGTTTAGCGTCTTTAATTTCGACTACACAAGTTCTGCATCCGGCATAGGGCTCTAGGCCATCGATATAACATAAATTCGTGATTGGAAAACCATTTTCTTTTAATACTTCAACAAGAGGTTTTCCTGCCTCAGCATCAATATTTTTACCATTAACAATTATATTTACCAATGAATTTACTCCACTAACTTTTTTTGATAGGTAAGTGGTGAGGACCTATAGGTCCATTTTTACCAGCAGGATTGACTCTTGATCGAGCAGTGGGAATATTCGTGATAGGCGGGTCAATACTTTCTTGATCTTGCCCATTAGGATAAAGTCCATTTGTTTCCACCAAATATTCTCTAGACTCCTTTGCAAGAGACTCCTTATTTCTGTACATTTCTTCAAATGTGAAAACGGCATCATTATATCTGCCGCCTGATTGTATTGCTTGATAAGGACATGCTTCTGTACATAACCCACAATACATACAAATTCTAAAATCTATTTCATATCTATCTATGTTTAATGTGCCATCATCTCGAGGTGAAGTTTCAACTAAAATACAGCCATCTGGACATGCCTGTGCACATGTTGAACAACCAGTACATCTTTCTTCAAACCATAGTAAATTTGTGCGCGCTCTAGTAGGTACATTTCTGTTTTGCTCAGGATATTCAACTGTAATAGGAGGTCTGAACAAGTGCTTAAGAGTAACTAACATTGATCTTAGTACACCGGTGCCATAAATCATATAATTTCCTAATCAATGACTAAAAAAATTCTAGCATATAATTGTGTTGAAAAATTTAAATTATAATAATAAATTTTTTTCTTTCAACTTTTAAATTGCTTCATAGCATTCCGATAATCTGACATTTTATTTAAATTAATATTTAGTAAAGGGGAATTCACTTCAATAGTTTTCACATCAAGATTTTCAATTATATCCCTAAGACTTGTATTATCATCTTGTATATCAAGAAATTTACTCGCTTGGTCAATATGCAAAATTATGGGATGGCGTTTTTTATTTTCAAAAAATGGCTGTATAACTTCATAGTTTTTTTGTGTATTAACAAAACTGATTATATCGGTAAGAATTTTTTCAGTAATGGGTTGGTCGACATTTTGTATTAAAAAGTTATCTATTGGTGTTTTTTTATTTTCAGATAAAATTGCCTGAATTCCACATAATATAGATGAACTTCTACCTTTTTCCCAGTCATGATTAATAATGACATTGACATTCAGGTCTTTAATTTTTTCTGCAATATTAGCATATTGGCTTCCAACGACGACAAAAATTTTCTCAATACCAACAATATTTAGACATTCAATTTCCCATTCAATAAGCGTTTTTTCTTTCCAGGGCAACAGAGCTTTTTGTTGTTTCATCCTTGAAGATTGGCCGGCAGCTAAAATTAATCCTGCAGTTTTCATTTCATCTTCGCAATTTGGAGCTTTTTTATTGCTTCTATGAATAAAGCTGCTGCATGATTTTTATTAGCCGGCAAGCCGCCAATTCCTTCTTTTAATTCTGATGTGCTTATGGTTTTAATTTCATTCATTGATTTCCCAATTATATATTCAGTGCCATATGCAGCAATTGCAATAGTGGAGGCGCATCCACTTGTTAAAAATTTTGCATCAATAACTG
>CEWO01033205.1_pt1 | contig 50261 bp, 39 predicted proteins | sample 361561 | NCBI WGS metagenome assembly CEWO01 (sample SAMEA2623627, study PRJEB7988) | marine metagenome | isolation source: saline water (ENVO:00002010), including
CTCTGGCAAGAATGCATCAACAAGCATCCTATATGCCTGTTCTCTCCTTGGAGCATGTGACAGGACACCTCCTGAACCAACAATCATGTCCAACTCATTCATATTAACTAAAGTTTCACCAGACATAGTTTGATCAAAAGTATCAGATATTGTTCTTTCTTGCTGAACACCTTTTAAAGAAACTGCAAATTCTTTATGCTGAACAAAAGATAATCTTAAAGCTTCTCTTGCTATTGATTGCTCTATAATTAATTCTTCTAAAGTTTGAGGAATTGTAGTTGGCCTAATCATTTTATTAGCGATACGATTTGTTAGATCTTTTTTATCTATTTTTGAACTTAGCCATCTTGAAATGTTTTCTATTCCAGTTTCAGCTAAAACATTGCAAATTGAATAACTCATACCATAATTAGCGCTTACAGTTCGATTGAATTTTTTGTTAAAAACCGAAAACACATCAGTTGTTGCACCACCAATATCTACACCTACAACTGAGATATTCTCATTTTCAGCAATTTTCTTTATTATCTCTCCAACTGCTCCAGGTGTTGGGATAATAGGATAATCTGTCCAAGTTAACAACTTATTATATCCTGGCGCCTGAGCCATAACATGCTCCATAAACAAATCATGAATCTTATCCCTGCTTGGCTTTAAATTCTCTTTATCTAAAGTAGGTCTTATATTATCAACAATTTTCAAATCTGTTATATCACCTAATCGTTTATCAATATCCTTAATAGCATCTTTATTTCCAGCATATATTATTGGAATTTTAAAATTATTTCCTAATCTAGGATTTGGATTTGCTGTCTTAATTACTTCTGCCAATTCAACAACATGTGATTTAGTTCCACCATCAACTCCTCCTGACAATAGTATCATATCAGGTCTTAACTGTCTTATTTTTTGAACTTTTTCATGATATTTCCGGCCATCATTTGAAGCTATTATATCCATTACAATTGAACCTGCTCCTAGAGCGGCTCTTTGTGCACTTTCTCCTGTCATATTTTTAACCACACCACCAACCATCATTTGCAAACCTCCACCTGCGGAACTAGTCGATATATATAAATCTACTCCAGTATTATCACTTCTTGGAGAAATAATTTTATCTTCAATTAAAATTCTTCGACCAGATAATTCTTCAAGCTCAATGATTGCATTAATTACTCCGCATGTAACATCTTCAAATGGAGCTTCAACGGTTGTTGGAGCTTCTCCACGAAAGGTTAGTCTATATTCATTATTTATAAACTCAATTAAAATGGCTTTAGTTGTTGTAGATCCACAATCTGTTGCTAAAATAACTTTTATATCTTTTAAATTTTTGTTCATAAAACTAGATAATAATAATAAGTAAACATTGGAACAACAAATAACAATGAATCAAACCTATCTAAAAAACCTCCATGACCCTGCAATAAAGTCCCTGAATCTTTAATAGAAAAAGATCTCTTTAAATGTGATTCAAAAAAATCACCTGCTTGACCAAAAATACCTGAAATTAATCCTAATATCAGTACATCTACTAAATTGAACGCATAAAAACTATTAGTAAAATAATTATATTCATACAATATATAGATAAATACTGTACACGATAAATAACCAGAAACACAACCAACCCAGGTTTTATTTGGACTGATTTTGGGTAAAATTTTTGCCTTCCCAAATTTTTTGCCAAAAATGTAAGCAAAAGAATCTGTGATCCAAACAGACAAAAACATACAAGCTACAACTTTAAAACCTATTTCAGGTAAATTCCTTAAATAAATAGCACCTTGAAATAATACTCCAATCCAAAAAAATGCCAACAATGAATATCTCATGTTTTGAAACTTATATTTCTTTGCATTAAACAATGAAGAAAAAGTTACAATTAAAACAGATAAAAATAAAAACATATGGAATATATTATCTGAAATAGGAATAAATAGATAAAAACAAAGAGATAGTAAATATATAAAATAAAAAATAGGCAGATGTAATGAGAATGATTTTAATTTAATCATATTATTAAATTCATAAGTACTAATAAAAATCACAACAAATATAAATAATGTAAAAATAGTGCCTCCAAAATATATAGTGCTCAATAATAATGGTGCTCCTATTAAATTGACTAATGTTCTTGGTTTTTTATTTTCAATCATTACGCATTAATGGTGCATATATTCACCATCTCCTTCTTCTATAATTTTAATTTCAACGTTTGCAGTACCTTGCTCATGAAAACCTAATTTTTTAGCAGCTCCAAAAGAACAATCTAATATTCTTCCATCTACATAAGGTCCTCTATCATTAATTCTAAGAATTAATGATTTCCCATTATCTAAATTAGTAACTCTAACAACAGTATTTAATGTTAATGTTTTATGAGCTGCGGTAACTCCATACATATCATAAACTTCTCCATTAGCAGTTAATTTGCCATGAAAATTCGGGCCATACCAAGAAGAAACCCCCCTTAAAACACTACTTGATTTAATTTTATTATTCTTTATTTTTTTTTTATTATTAACTTGAGTGCTAGCCCCATATCTTGGAGAGACTGTACAAGAAATAGTAAACAAAAAAATAACCAAAGATAATTTAGCTATCATTATAATTTCCAATAAGATCAGATATATCCATGATCTTTTCTTTAATTAAGAATAATTCTAAATCATTATATAATGCATTTATTAAAGATGGATCTCTATAGTTTAAGGTACCGATTTGAATCATTGTAGAACCAACTCGAATAAATTCAATAACATCCTTAAAAGATACAATTCCCCCCATCCCTAAAATAGGAATACTAACCTTACTATATAATTTATGAATTTTTGCTAAAGCAAGAGGTTTTATTGGAGGACCTGATACTCCTCCATATTTAGTACTTAATAGCATATTACCTGTTTTATAATCAATTGCCAAACCTGAGAATGTATTTACAGCGCTAATAGCATCTGCGCCACCCTTTTCTGCTGATAAACCAATTTCTTCAATATTGGTAACATTTGGACTAAGCTTTATAATTAAAATTTTATCTGTAATTTTTCTTAATTCTTGAGTTAATTTAAAAGTTATATCTTTATTTAATCCAAATTCCATTCCACCTTCTTTTACATTTGGACAAGAAACATTTATCTCATAGCCAATTTGATTGCCATTATATTGTTCAATTCTTGCTAAAACATCCAAATAATCTTGAATTTTCGAACCAGCAATACTAACAATAAAATTAGTATCAATTTTATTTAATTTAGGAAGCTTTAATTTACAAAAATTTTCAACTCCCATATTTGCTAAACCTATTGAATTAATCATACCAGAATCAGATTCATAAACACGAGGTGAAGGATTTCCCTTTCTTTCTTCAATTGTAATAGACTTTGTAATAATACAGCCTATTTTATTTAGGTCTACAAAGCTATCAAACTCATCACCATATCCATATGTACCACTAGCAGCTATAAGGGGCGAAGAAAATTCAATATTTTTTAATTTTATTTTAAGCATGACTATCTAAATCTTTATCAATTTTTTGACACCAAATTAAGTACTTATATATATCATTTATTAATTCAAATGGATTTTTAATGGCATACTTCCAGCCACCAGGGTAAGCAGTAGTTAATCTCCAATTAACATATTTAAATGACCACTTCCTCATTGACCATATTATATGTAACTTTGATTTAACCTTATTTCTCCTTATTTATACATGCAAAATATATTATAATATTACTCATTAATAAATAATTTATATTTTTCTCTATAAAAATTAATATCTATTTTATCTGATTTTAAATTATTTTTTAATGTATATATATTATCTCGTTTAGCTTTATCAATTAACAAATTAAATAAATTACTATCTTGTGTATTTATAAATAACAAAGAATCCCACTGACTATCCACATCTAATATTGCCATTGAGGATAATGAATTATTTACATTGGTAATATCATCGCTATTATTGATTATATCCTTGTAAATTGTAATAGCTGAAGAATCTAAATTTAAATTTTTGTATAAAATAGATGCTATATTAATTCTTACAGAATCTAAATTTTTATAATTTATTTTATATAAACTATCATTAATATGATAACGATTTAATGCTTCAAGATTATTTTGACTAAACTTCTTAATTTCTCTATCTCTTCCATTCTTAGCTAAATCAAAATAATAAATACTAGAATCATAATTATTATCAAAAAAATCCATAGCTTTTCTAAAATCTATTTTTTGATTTAAATAACTAATTTTATAATCTAACATATCTCTAATTTCTTCTAACCTATCGGATATTTGCATAATATATTTGCCTTTAGAATAGGTACTTAAATACTTATTATAATAATATACTGTACTATCAATATTTTTTTCATAATTATCATAAATTTTTCCTATTATAAATAAAGATTTTTCATCTGAATAATTACTATGTATATCATGAAATTTTTTAATTGATTTTTTTCTTGATATCAGTAATAAATCCCATGCATCATCTATGAGTGAATCTAATTTAGTTAAATTATTATCAACATTATGCTCTTCATTTAAATCAAACTCTATATCTTTTCCTAAATTCTCCATATCTAATAAAATCATTGATTTATATCTATAATTTGATTCAGGATAATTATCAATGATATCTTGAAATTTTTGCAATGCTAAATCCTTTAAATCTAAATCATAAAATAATATTTGACCGGATAAATACAATAGAGAATCTACATCCATATTCAAAGATATAATATCTTGCTCATTCTCATCTAAAGTCACATCAGAATTTGACAAATCTAAATCAGACGTTTCTATCAAATACTGGACATCATTATATTCATTAATAATCTTCATATAAGAATCTGAATTCTTACCATATTCAGAAATTCTTGAATTATCAATAGATTCTTGAAAGAAAAATTTAGCTTTTTCAAAATCACTATTAAATTCTAATTCTAATTGACCCAATAAAAAATATATATTGCTAACTTCAGCTTTGAGCGAACCATTATCTTTATATATGTCTAATAAATCATTTAATTCATTATTAGCTTTTGAATAATTTTTAGAATTCATATAATTTTCTATTAATTTTAAATTATAATAAATTTTAGATTTTAAATTCATTTCTAATTGAATATAACTATCTAATTTTTCAGAAATAATTTCAAAATTTTCTAATGTTGTATTGTAATCAATCCACTTACTAAGCAAATCATTATTTATTTTTTGATCATCCAAACAATACTCAATTTGATTTATATAATAAATAGCATCAATGTAATTTTTATCATTTTCTGCTATTTTTAACAAGTTATAATAAATTGGAATTTTTTGTGTTTTAGTTTGAGTGTAATCTATTGCTAATAAAGAATTTTTTATTACACCATTAATGCTTTCATTATAATCATCATATTCAACTAATGCTAAATAAAACATCACCTTTTCATCTTTATTTAAATCTTTATCATTAATCATAGTTATATAGAAATTAAATTTATCTGAATCACCCATTTTTAGATGTAATTTTGATAACATTATAATAGATTTATTAAAAAAATCATCTTCATTATATTCATTATAAATTCTTTCAAAATAATATTTAGAAGCAGATATTTTATTTTGATAAAAACTAGACATCCCTAATATAAAATATGCATCATCTATATACTTAGTCTCATAAAAATCTTTCTCAATAATTTGAGCGTTCTTTATAGCTTTATCAAATAGAGTATTAATAGATACTAAGTTTTGCTGATTTCCTGATTCCTCTATCTCATTTAGTGCTAATAAATCCAAAGCCTCATTGTAAAAACTATTTGCCATATAAAACGTATTATAATATGCCAAAAAATTATTCTTTGATTTATTTTTTACAGGATTAAAGCAACTAAAGAATAGTAAAAGTAAAATATATATTTTAATAATCAATTTATACTTATTTTAAATGTTTATTTAAGAAATCACCCATTGCTCTATAAAAATCAAATTGATTTTCTTCATTATAAAAGCCATGACCTTCATCATTTTTAACCATATAGGGGACATCTATACCTTTTTTCTGTAATGCATCTACTATTTGATCTGATTCTGACTTTTTAACTCTAGGATCATTGGCTCCTTGTGCTATAAATAAAGGAGCTTTAATTTTATCTATATGTAACAATGGAGAGGCACTTGCCAATAACTCTTTATCATTTTCAGGATGCCCAACCATTTCATACATCATATCTCTATAAAGCTCCCAATATGGAGGCATACTTTCCATAAAAGTAAACAAACTTGAAACACCTACATAATCAACACCACATGCATATAAATCTGGAGTAAATGTTAGACCTGCCAATGTTGCATAACCACCATAAGACGCTCCATAAATTGCAATTCTATCAGGGTCAGCTATTCCCTCATTAATCAACCAATTTACTCCATCTGTTATATCATCCTGCATGGTCTTTCCCCATTGCTTAAAACTTTTTTCCCAAAAATTTCTACCATAACCTGTGCTTCCCCTATAATTCATTTGGAAAACAGCATATCCTTTATTTGCTAAGTATTGTATTTCTGAATTAAAACCCCAATAATCTCTCACCCATGGTCCTCCATGAGGATTAACTACAACAGGTAATTTATCTCCCTCTTTATAATTAACAGGAAGTGTTAAATAACCATGAATTATTAACCCATCTCTTGATTCATATTTGACTGATTCCATTTCAGACATTTCATCTGGATTAAGCCAAGGACTTAAATCAGCTAACTTGGTTAGCTTATCTTCTTTAATATCATAATAATAATATGTTCCTCTTGTTCTATCACTAAAGGCTACAACTATTGACTTTGTTTCATCTTTACTAAGACTTGAAACTCTTACTTCTACTCCAGGAATTTTATCTTCCAATGATAATTGCAAGTCTCTTCTCCAGGCATCATAAAACTTATAATTTTGTTTATCAGTATAAAAACTAACTCCTGTTATAATCTTTCTTTTTTTTGATTTCATAAGACCATAAACATCTACATTTGGATGCTCAAAGATAAGATCAGTTTCAGTGCCTTCTTCTAAATCAAACTTATATATAGAACTTTTATCTCTGTGTCTATTTGAAGAAACATACAACTCTTTATTATCAAATGTAAAAAATAATGGTGAAACAGACTCTTTAAAATTAGTTGTTAATACTTCTTTAAAATCATCTTTTTCATTTTTTCTATATAATAAACTAGAATTTACTCCATCAGATGTCATTGCGATCCTTAATTTTCCATCATTATCTGTCATCCAGCCAGATATATTCCCTGGATTTTCAGCAATAAGCTCTAGATCCCCAGTATTAACATTTAAACGATATACATCATGAACTTGAGGATTTCTTTTATTTATTTCAACTAACATAAAATCTTCATCCTCTTCTAAATCATCAGTTATACGAGCTTGAATATTATCAAATGGAGTTAAATCAATATCATTACTACCATCTATATTAACAGCATAAATATGGATATTTTCATCTCCTCCTTTATCTTGGATATATGCAATTCTATTATCATTTAACCAAAAATAGCCATACAAGCTTCTTTTTGAAGCTTTTGTTAACCTAATTTCTTCATCAGAATTAATAGGTTTAACATACACATTCATTCTCCTATTCCCATCTTCCCATGGTTTCATGTATGATATAAATTCACCATTTGGTGAAAGTTGAAAACTAGATTTTTCAGGATTTCTAAAAAAATCTTCTAAGGGAATATTTGGTAATTTGTTTTGATTTACATTAGAATTATTCAATGAACAACCTCCTATTATAATAAATATTGAAAGAAAAATTTTATTCATATACACCTTTTAAATTAATACTTAAATTTTCAATCTAAAATAAGATTCACTAGCATAACTACATCAAGAACATTTATAAAATTATCAGAATTTATATCAGAATAAATAATTTCTAATTCTGAAGGATTTTGAGACCCTAATATAAAGCTAACTAAAGAGACAATATCAAGCACATTGACAAGACTATCCTGATTAATATCTCCTTGAATATTATTAGAAATATCTAGCAAATCATAAATAACCGACAACATCCATTCAGTATCAATTTCATTATTCGCATAAGCAATAACACCATCTTGATCTATAATAAAATCTCGAGGATAAGGAGAACCATCATTTGGCATATAATATAAATCATAGATATCACCTCCTTGAACGCCTCCTGAACTACCGGAATCATACAATATAGGGAATGTCAAACTATTTTCTTGAATAAAATTAGAGATTGTATTTTGATTATTTGTATTTGATATTCCAACCATTTGAACATTCTCTTGATTAAAATTAAGCCATAAAGTTGTTTCCATATCCGATAACTCCGGACTACATACAGGTCAATTAGGTGCAAAAAATGCTAAGATAACAATTTTTCCAAGATTATCAGACAATTGAAAGTTTCCATTACCATTAGCCATTATTGGTAAATTAAAATCGGGAGCTATATCTCCGATATTAGCACCATTGATATTCCCATTTGTTTCGCATATTACTTGTTGCTCATCTAAATCATTACTAAAAATACGATAACTTCCAGATGCATTTATTGAATTTGCGGTATATATAATGTCAACAATTTGGCTCTGGCCTGGATTTAGATTAGCTAATTCACTATAATTAAATTCATTATTTGTTGTATAAGCATCAATAATTTCTAACACATCGTTACCATTGTTTGTAACTTCAACACTCAAAGTATAAGAGTCATTATTATCAACATAAGGATAATTTAATTCATAAACATCTAAATCTATATCAGGGCCACTAATTTCACCATATTCAAAAACTTGCACAGATGCCCATTCAGCTGAGTAAATATAATTATCTTTAACAGCAATTGCCATAGTTCTTCTTGTTGTATTTTTATAACCAATTAAGTTAAGAGAATCTTCAAAATTTGTTTCTAGAATTTCTACATCATCCCAATCAGAAACTGCAACTTTATGACCAAATTCATAATCTAAGACTGCTAATTTATTTGCTAATGCAGATGTATTATATACATCAATTAATGTGGTATTAAATTCTGAATCCATTTTATAAGCTGCAACTCCATCTGAACCAAGAGCTATATATAAAACATAATTACTTACAACAATATCCTTGATAGCATTACTCATTTCAATTGAATTAAAATAACTAAACTCATCATTTATAAAGTACATTTTTAAAGTTTGTTCATCAGCAACATACAATAATTGGTCGTCTAAAGTTACTGTCCATGAATTTTCTGTTTGAATAGTAGTGATAAAATTAGGATCTGATGGATAAGAAATATCATAAAGCAATACGCCATCTTCATGTGCAGCAATAGCTAGCAAATCATTTGAAACATCTAAATTTTCTAAAATATATCCATCAGTCCCTGATACAATTCCTAGATATTGGGGATTTGAAGGGTTAGATATATTAATAATACCAAGTCCCCTATTTGTTGTAACATACACATAATCATCCTTAGCAACGATACAATTAGGCTTGGTTCCACCACCACCACCTTGACCGCCACCACCGCCTCCTCCTGATAATTGCAAATTATCAAGATGATTTAAACTTTGTGAATTTGATATATCATAAAACTCTATACCACCTATCATTCCTGAAACTATCAATAAATCATCTTGGATAACAGCATCTAAAATATGAGAAGCTGAAGGGTTATCATAATCATGTAAAGTTAAATTAAGAGCATATAGAAAGGTAATATTTAGAAATAATAATATTACCTTTTTATTTATCATTTATGCATCTTTCAATGCTTGTTTAAGATCTTCTATAATATCTGTTTGATCTTCGATCCCAACGGATAATCTAACCAGACCATCTGTTAACCCTCTTGCATGTCTTTCTTTTACAGGGACTTCAGCATGAGTCATTGTAGCTGGATGAGTGATCATTGTTTCAACAGCTCCTAAGCTTTCTGCTAATAAACATAATTTAACATTATTCATCAAATGTTTACCAGAAGGTATTCCTCCCTTTAACTCAAATGAAATCATTCCTGAATATCCAGACATTTGCTCTTTAGCTATTTTATATCCAGGATCTGATTTTAATCCAGGGTAAGCTACTCTAGAAACTTTTGGATGATTTTCTAAAAACTCTGCAACAGACATTGCATTTTTATTATGACGTTCCATTCTTAAGTGAAGGGTTCTTAAACCTAGCATAGTCAAAAAACAATCAAATGGACTTGGAACAGCACCTATTGTTTTTTGAATAAATTTCATTTTATCAAAAATTTCTTTATTATTAGTATGTATTGAACCACCAATAATTTGATTATGCCCACTTAAATATTTAGTTGTACTATGCATTACTAAATCTGCACCATATTCTAAGGGTCTTAAGAAAACTGGAGTTGAAAAAGTTGCATCTACACCAAATAATAAATTATTTGATTTAGCAATTTTATTCATAGCTTCTAAATCTGTTATTTTTAAAAGAGGATTTGTAGGTGTTTCTACCCATAATAATTTTGTATTAGATTTTAAGGCTTCTTCTACTTCATAAGGATTAGAAGTATTTACATATGTAAATTCTATACCATAATGGATTAAAACATTATTAAAATGTCTTGATACACCTCCATATACATCATCAGAACAAATAACATGATCACCTGATTTTAATATTTTTAATACACTATCAACAGCTGCCATACCACTTGAAAAGCAAACTCCATATTTAGCTCCTTCAATTTCAGCTAAATGTTCTTCTAATAATTGTCTAGAAGGATTTGCAGCTCTTGTATAATCAAACCCTTTATCAACACCAACCTCTTCTAGAACATAGGTTGCTGTTTGATATATTGGTGGGACTACTGCTCCGGTAGTCTTGTCAGGCTTAGTAGATGCTCTTACAACTTTTGTATCAAACTTCAATTCTTACTCCTTTCATATAAAAATATAAACATATAATTCTTTTTTAATTTAGATAAAATTTTCTAATAAATAATTAGAAAAATCTTCATAATCATTTTTCATAAATAATGATTTTTTTTCTTTATCTAACACATCATTTAATCTATCAGGAACTTTAATTTTCTTATTTATTTCTGGCTCAATTATATCTAAAAATTTACTCGGATGAGCAGTTCCTAGAAAAATACCATTAAAACTATTATCATATTTAGCATAATTTTCTAACCCAAGTAGACCAACGGCACTATGTGGATCTAAAATATATTTAAAATCATTTAGAATTTTTTTAATTATACCAATTGTTTTATCATCATCATAACTCCAACTAAACATATCTTGCTTTAAATTGTCTGAATTTTTATATATATCTAATATCCTTTTGATATTACTAGGGTTTCCAACATCCATCGCATTTGATATTGTTTGAATTGTTTTATATGGTTTATAAACACCATTTTCAATAAAGTCTGGGACTGTTTTATTTTTATTAGTTGAAGCAATAAATTTTGCAATAGGCAATCCCATTTTTTTAGATAATAAACCAGCTGTTACATTGCCAAAATTTCCACTAGGAACTGATATAACTACATTGTTTTTATTTTTAACTTTTGAATATGCATTGAAATAATAAAATGTTTGAGGAATTAATCTAGCAATATTAATAGAATTTGCTGATGATAAATTAATCTTTTTCTTTAAATTTAAATCAAGAAATGCTTTTTTTACCAACGCTTGACATTCATCAAAACTTCCATCAATTTCTAAAGCAAATATATTACCACCTAAGGTTGTTAATTGTTTCTCTTGAATATAACTAACTTTTTTACTTGGATAAAGTATAATAACGTTTATACCTTCGACATTATAAAACCCATTAGCAACAGCACTTCCTGTATCTCCAGAAGTTGCAACTAAAATATTTAATTCTTTATCTTTATTTGAAACGATTTTTTCCATAGTTCTTGCCATAAATCTTGCACCAAAATCCTTAAATGCTAATGTAGGTCCATGAAAAAGTTCTAAAATTTGAATATTATTAAATATATTAACTAATGGAGAATCAAAAGTTATTGAATAATCAATAATTTCCTCTATATCTGAATTTTTAAAGTCTTGATTTAAATAGCTATTAGCAATGACATAAGAAATATCTTTAATATTTAAAGATGATATCCCTTTAATTAACTTAGAATGATCAGGTATAAACTCTGGCATATAAAGGCCATTATCTAAGGGCATACCTTCAATCAAAGCTTCATTAAAGGACACTTTATTACTATTATTATTTGTACTATAAAATTTCATTAAACTTAAAGAATAGAAATACCCGTTGTATTTATTTTTGATAAATAACTATGATATGAAATTGAGTGTGAGTTGAAGACTCTTTCCATTTCTAATAATATCCTTTTTGAATTTTCATAATTTTCAGATATTGAAAAAATTGAAGGGCCAGAACCTGATATAGAACATCCAATAGCTCCATTAACCAAAGCATTTTCTTTAACTTCATCATAATGCGGAATTAATTTTGATCTCACTGGTTCAACAATAAAATCTTCCATAGATGATTTAATTAGATTAACATTATCACTTGTAAAACCATAAACTAATGAAGCAATATTTCCCCATTGTTTTACAGCATCTTTTAATTTAATATTTTCAGGGAGTAACTCTCTTGCCATTTTTGTACTAATCTTTATATCAGGATGAATAACAGAAAAGTAATAATCATCTACCGGAACATTTATTAATTCTAAAGGATTTGTACTTTTTATTATTACAAATCCACCATTAATACAAGGGCCTATATTATCAGCATGAGGTGTTTTAGAAGATATTTTTTCTCCTTCTAATGCATATTTAACGACTTCCTCTTTTGATAGTTTATTGTTTAATAATTTATTTATACCATATGTAACACCAGCTGCTGTGGCTGCACTTGAACCTAATCCTCCACATAAAGGAATACCTTTTTTTATATTAATTTCAAAACCAAAATCTAAGCAATAATCTTTAATAATCATTAAAGCAGGAATTCCTCCAGTATTCTGATTTGGTATTACAGGGATATCTGAAAATGAAGATTTAATTGAATTTATTACAACTTCTCTACTAGATATTTTTTTTATTTCAATTTCATCATAAGGAGCTTCTAGACAAATTCCAAGAATATCAAAACCACATGCAACATTTGCAATTGTAGCAGGAGCATGTAGTTTTATAGAATCCATTTTATATCCTAAACAACCTCACCTATAGTTGCTAAGCTATTTGCTTTAGCTCTTTTTAATAAAGATTTTTGTCCATCTACGACATTTTTTCCAAGCCAGGTATTTAATGCATCATGCTGCAATGCTCTCCCATATGAAAATGTTAAATTCCAAGGCATATCATCCTGATACTTATCATTCATTTTCTGCAAATGAGATGTAGCAAGGTCACTACTTTGCCCCCCAGAAAGAAAAGCTATACCAGGAACTTCAGCTGGAACATTTTCTTTTAAACATCTATATGTCATTTCAGCAACTTTATTAGCATCTGCCTGATAATCACAATCTAAACCTGAAATAATCATGTTAGGCTTTAATACAATACCTTCAAGCATAACATGATTCAATAACAATTGCTCAAATACTATATTTAATGTCCTTTTACTAATTTCATAACAAGTTTCTATTGTATGTGAACCATTCATTAATACTTCAGGTTCTACAATAGGTACAATATTTGATTCCTGACATAAAGAAGCATATCTAGCTAATGCATGTGCATTAGAATATATACATGCATCAGAAGGAATATCATTATCTATAGTAATTACGGCTCTCCATTTAGCAAATCTAGCACCAAGATCATAGTATTCATTTAGCCTCTCTCTTAAACCATCTAAACCTTCAGTTATTTTTTCATTTCTGAATCCTGCTAAATCTTTTGCTCCTTTATCTACTTTAATTCCTGGGATAATACCTTTTGAAGTTAAATATTCAACAAATGGAATTTTATCATTACATGTAGTAGATTGTCTAAATGTTTCATCAAATAGTATTACTCCGCTTATATATTCTTCTAAATTATCTGCAGTAAATAACATATTTCTGTATTCATTCCTATTTTCATATGTTGAATCAATAGATATTGAATCAAATCGTTTTGAACAGGTCGGAGTACTCTCATCGGCAGCAAGTATTCCTTTTCCTTTTACAACCATTTTAGTTGCAATATCTCTTAATTGTTTTTCATCTTTCATGAATATCTCCTAATAAAATATGTTAATTGTGATATCATATATTAAAAACTTATTAACTCTTTTATATAACATTTTTTTATTTAATATATATAAATTAAATTTAATTATTCAAATGTCAAATTATTCTAGATATATATGGTTTAATGGAAAATTAACTAATTTTAATGATGCTAAAATCCATGTATTATCACACTGCATTCATTATGGAAGTGCAGTTTTTGAAGGAATAAAATGTTATAATACTGACAAAGGTCCTGCAATATTTAAACTCAGAGAACACATGGAAAGACTTCATGAATCAGCAAATGCTTTTAAAATAAATATTCCATTTGATGTTAACACGTTATGTGATGCAACTATTGAATTAGTTAAAAAAAATGAAGTACAAAATTGTTATTTAAGACCAATAGCATATTATGGTTTTGATACCCTTGGTGTTCATCCTAAAAATTGTCCAGTAGAAGTAGCAATTGCAACATTAAACTGGGGCGCATATGTTAGTAAAGAAGCCTTAAAAAAAGGTGCAAAAATCACAATAAGTCCATGGAAAAAATATAAATCAAATGCTTTTCCTGCTAGTACAAAAGCAGCAGGACCATATTTAAATTCAATGCTTGCTGTGCAAGATGCAAAATCGAGAGGTTTTGATGAAGCATTATTATTGAATGAAGATAATAGTATTGCAGAAGGTTCTGGTCAAAATATTTTTTTAATAAAAAATAATACCTTTTATACTAATGATGAATCATCTAATATTCTACTTGGCATAACAAGATCAACTCTATTCCAGCTAATTAAAGACTTAGGTTATAATTACGAGATAAAACCTCTATCTCAAGATGATTTATTTTCTGCTGATGAGATTTTTTACTGTGGCAGTGCTTCTGAGGTTACTCCAATCAGACAGATTGATAATCATATTGTTGGAGATGGTAAATCAGGAAAAATAACTTTAGAAATTCAAGAAAAATATTATAATATTGTCAGAGGGAAAGAAAAAGAATATCATAAATGGTTATCATTTGTTAATTAACCACTCTTTCATTCAACTTTCTGAATTCTAAACATATTCGTTGAGCCTGATATACCTACAGGAACTCCTGCAGTCATAACAAAAGTCTGACCATTTCTTATAAACTTATTATCCAATAGAATTTGTTCTGCATTTATAAGCATCTCATCAGTAGATAGATATTCTTGAGATTGTATTGGTGTTACTCCCCATAATAATGATAATCTATTACATACATTTATATGAGGAGATAAGGCATATATACTTATCTTTGGTCTAAAGAAAGAAACAATTTTCGCTGTAGAACCTGATTCTGTCATAACAACAATTGCATCTACTTTTAAATTATTTGAAACTGTATTAACAGCTTTTCCAATTGCATACTTTGAATCTTGCTTATACTTATGATCAATCTTTTCATATTGAATATTTTCATTCTCAATATTTAAAATAATATCATTCATCATTTTCACTGTCTCAACAGGAAATTCTCCAACTGCAGTTTCTCCAGAAAGCATAACAGCATCAACATTTTCATAAACTGAATTTGCAACATCATTTACCTCAGCTCTTGTAGGTAAAGCACTAGAAATCATAGATTCTAAAATCTGAGTTGCCACAATTACAGGTTTATTTAATTCTTTACATTTTGAAATAATATTTTTCTGTAAAATTGGTAGCTTATATATAGGCAACTCAACCCCGAGATCACCTCTAGCAATAAGGATTCCATCAAATTTATCAATAATTTTCTCCAAATTATTTATAGCTTCAGGCTTTTCAATTTTAGCAATAATAGGAATTTTAGATTTTCCTTTATTTATTTCATTAAAATCATCTATATCTTTTGGCGACCTTACAAATGATAATGCAAACCAATCAACTTTATATTTAATTCCTAGCTTAATATCTTTAACATCCTTTTTAGTTAATGAAGGAATTTTTAATTCTACACCAGGAAAATTCACACCTTTATTAGGTTCAATAGAACAATCTGATGTAGCTTTAATTTTAACGATATTATTTGATATAGAAATAATTTTAAAACTTATCTTTCCATCATCAATCTTAACAAATGAATTTATAGGGTTACTATTACTTTTAAAATTGACATCCATACTTATTGGGATATCATTCATTTTTGAAAAACCCAAAGTATAAACATGACCTTTAATAATATTAATTTCATCTTCTTTTAAAGAAGTTAAATCAGTTCTTATTTTAGGACCTGATATATCCATTAGTATACCAGTAAATTTATTTAACTTAGAAGACTCTTGTCTTATAATATCAATAATATTTTTCAAATCGTCCTCTTTATATAAATGAGCCATATTCAATCTAGCTAAATTCATTCCATTTTTTATCATTTTTGAAATAATATGCGGATGATTTGATGAAGGTCCTATTGTTGATATAATCTTTGTTTTTTTAATCATTACAATTTTATTCCTTAATATTTTTTACCATTTGGCATGCACCTACCATTGTTGATAATTCACGCAACTTACTCCTCGCGATAATAATTTGGTTAACATTATATGATGGTGAATACAATTTGATTTCAGAAATCATTGATTTACTAAAACAATCAAATGCTTTTGAAAGACCACCCCCTATAGAAATAATTTGAGGATCTATCATATTAATAACATGAGATAAAACTTTACCTAAATTTTTTCCAAATTCATTATATATAATTTTAGCTTTTTCATCACCGTTGTGATAAAGTTCTTCTACTTTTACTGGGCTTAATCTTTGACCATACAAATCTTCTGATTTATTTCTAATAAATTCAATACATGCATTTTTTTCTGCAATACCCCATTCAAAAGGAGACAATCCATATTCCATTGCCATCCCATTGCCACCTGTGAAAATTTGATTATTTATTATCAACCCAAAACCTAATCCTGTTCCTAAAGTAACACCTAAAACAACATCATTTTTTTTATAACTTAAAAGCCACTCTCCAAGCGCAAATAAATTCGCATCATTTTCTATAAAAGTATCTATTCTTAATTTTTTTGTTAAATCATAAGTAATATGATAGTTCTTAAATATTTTAAGGTTAGGAGTATCTAATATTATTCCTTTTTTTGGATCTAATGGCCCTGGAGCTCCAACACCAAGCCCCAAAATATCAGTTTTAGAAATATTTACAGAATCAATCAAATCATTAACTTGCTTAACTATAGCATCTACAACATCATTTTTTGATTTATAAAACCTTATCTTATCTTTTTTTGAAATTGCCACTTGATTCAGAGAATCAGTAAAAATTCCAGAATTAAAAGTTGTTCCACCAATATCAATTGATACTATATATTTCATATTTTTAACGATTTGATTTGTATTAACTTAATACATTTTTTGACAAACAAACATTTAAATTAATTGAAATATTATTAATAAATTTTATAAGCTAAAAACAAGGAACTTTATGAATAATGATTTGGATTATAAAAATGTTACTAATGTGATAAAAAATGATGCAATAAAACTACCTAATATCGTTTTATCTGACAGACAATTATGTGACTTAGAACTTATATTAAATGGAGGTTTTTATCCTTTAACTTCTTTCTTATCAAAAAAAGACTACGAATCTGTACTTAACAATATGAGATTAGACAATGGAAAACTATGGCCTATTCCAATTATTTTAGATGTAAATAAAAAAGATATAGATTCAAATATTAAAATAGACAGTAAAATTGCTCTTAGAGATAAAGAAGGTTTTTTAATTGCAATATTAAATGTTAAGGAAATTTGGAAACCTAATAAAACGGAAGAAGCTAAATCTGTTTATGGAACTGATAATATTAATCACCCAGGTGTTTCACAATTATTTAATAAAACCAATGATTACTATATTAGTGGACCTATTGAAAACGCTGTATTACCTCATCATTATGATTTCCAATTATTAAGACATACTCCTAATGAGTTGAAAAATCAATTTGATAAACTTGGATGGAAAAAAATCGTAGCATTTCAAACTAGAAATCCAATGCATAGAGCTCATAAAGAAATTGCATTTAAGGCAGCAATAGAAAATGATGCAAATCTTCTTATCCATCCAGTTGTTGGGCAAACAAAAGAAGGAGACGTTAATCATTTTACAAGAGTTAGATGTTATCAAGAAATATTAAATTACTTCCCCAAAGGAACAACTGCACTTAGTCTTCTTCCACTCGCAATGCGAATGGCAGGACCAAGAGAAGCTTTATGGCATGCAATTATACGTAAAAATTATGGCTGTACTCATTTAATCATTGGGAGAGATCATGCTGGTCCAGGAAATGATGAAAATGGAGAACCTTATTATGGACCCTATGATGCTCAAGAATTATTAGTCAAACATGAAGAAGAAATTGGGATTAAAATGGTTCCATTCAAGATGATGGTATATGTTAAAGAAAAAAATCAATACTATGAAATTAATAAAGTACCTGACAATTGCAGCTCACTTAATATATCAGGAACCGAATTTCGTGAAAAACTTGAAAATGGTGATGATATACCTTCTTGGTTTTCCTATCCTGAAGTTGTTAAAGAATTAAGAAAAGCATATCCTGAAAAAACAAAACAAGGATTTACATTATTTTTTACAGGTTTATCGGGTTCAGGAAAATCAACTATTGCTAATGGAGTATTATCAAAACTTCTTGAAAAAGGGACAAGAAAAACAACTCTTTTAGATGGTGATATTGTAAGAACACATCTTTCAAGTGAACTTGGTTTTTCAAAAGAACATAGAGATATCAATGTTAAACGTATTGGTTATGTTGCAAGTGAAATAACTAAAAATGGTGGTATTGCTATCTGCGCACCTATAGCTCCATTTGAAGAACCTAGGAATGAGAATAAAAACTTGATTTCTCAATATGGAAAATATTTTGAAGTATATATTTCAACATCAGTTGAAGAATGTACAAAAAGAGATACAAAAGGCCTTTATGCAAAAGCGATTTCAGGGGAGCTAAAAGGTTTTACTGGCATAAATGATCCATATGAGATTCCAAAAAATCCAGATTTAAAAATTGACACTGAAAATATGACACCTGAAGAGTCAGTGCAAGAAGTAATCTTGTTTTTAGAAAAACAAGGATTAATCGACTAATTGAATTATACTAATCTTTTAAAATCTATAATAGAAACATCCTATTTGGCTGGGGATAAAATTTTAGAAATTTATAATGATAATAATTATAAATCTTCTATTGAAATTAAAAAAGATGCATCTCCTCTAACTATTGCAGACAAAGCTTCAAATAGTGTTATTGTAGATTCATTAAAAAAAATAACTAATGATATCCCAATATTGTCTGAAGAAGAAAAGGAAATTGATTACTCTACTAGAAAAAAATGGAATCGTTTTTGGCTTGTTGATCCGTTAGATGGAACAAAAGAATTCATAAATAGAAATGGAGAATTCACTGTAAATATTGCATTAATAGAAAATAATACTCCTATAATGGGAATTGTATATTCTCCAGTTAAGGAAAAGCTCTGGTACGGGTTGAAAGATCACGGTTCTTTTATTATAAATAATAAACAAGAGCCCATTAAAATTTCAAAAAAAGAGCCATCAAATGGAACTATTAAAATTGTTTCTAGTCGATCGCATGCTAATAATGAAAAATTAAAAAACTATCTTAAACAATTTAAAAAATATGAACTTGTAAATATGGGCAGTTCAATAAAGATGTGTTTAGTTGCTGATGGAACTGCTCATTATTACCCTAGATTTGGGCCTACCATGGAATGGGACACAGGAGCTGCTCATGCTGTTGTAAAATATGCTAATGGTAATATTTATAATATTGATACTGACGAAGAATTGAATTATAATAAAGAAAATCTTTTAAACCCAGGATTTATAGTCAAATAAATGAAACAAAACTTTACATTTTTTTTAAAGAATATTTAGTAACAATTAAATAAATTAGAATATGAAGAAAATTATATATATACATTTACTTTTAATTAATATGATTTATGCTGACTTATTAAAGCCTGAAAATAATGACATAATAAATTATATTCATGTATTATTTGAATGGGAACAAGTTTATCAAGCTGAAAGCTACAATTTTCAATTAAGTACAGACCAAGCATTTAGTAATATTATAATAGATACTATTGATGAAACAACTTTATATATCCATAAAGAAAATATAGAATGGAACTCTGACTACTTCTGGAGAGTTAGAGCAAAATTTAGTGATGAATCATTAGGAGATTGGATTGGTACGAACTCATTTTCAACAAGCTCATCGATTTCAAACGCTTATTCAATAAACTATAATGATGATGGCTATTCAGATGGAGTAACAATTTTCAGTTCTTTTTTTAATTATTACAGCGGAATGATTGACCAACAAGGAAATGAAATCTGGAATTCTGCTGATACTGATATAGTTTATTATAATACAGATTATAATGGACAACTTTTAGGCTGTTATGTTAATAATGATTTAGAACATTATCTTCCTGGAATTGAATTTTCTTTAGATAATCAATATATATGGGAAGAACCAAATGATTACTTTTTACATCATGAACTTATAAAACTTCCAAATGGAAATTATCTTGGTCTAATAGAAGATATCCAAATAGGTCCTATACCCTACGGACCATGGACAACACTATTTCAAGCATTAGGTTATCAAGCGAATGGCTTCACTCCAGAATTTCCATGGGTTGGTGATAAAATTGTAGTTTGGGATAAAGATACTAAAGATATTATTTGGGAATGGAGTACATTTGATTATTACAGTACCAATGATTATGATACAATTAGTGATACATGGTTCCAAGCTGCAACTCTAGGAAGATTTGATTGGACACACTCAAATGCTCTTGATTATGATTGGTCTTTTGATTCTAATTCAATAGAAAAAGTTTATTTATCTGTTAGACACTTATCTAGAATATCTAAAATTGATTATAATACTAAGGAAATAGATTGGAATATTGGACTTGAGATGCCCTCTGGAGATACAATACTAGGAAATGATTTAAAATTTAGTTTTCAACATAGCCTTCATAAGAATAATTCATATCCATCCTGTTTTGCAACATTAGACAATGGAAATATTAGTGAACAAATTCTTGGTACAGATTATCCAACTACACGTGCATTACTATTATGCTATGATGAAAATATCGATGATGAACCATATATTCAATGGGAATATTCTTTACCTGAAAATTATTTTGGTTTTGCTTCAGGCAATGTTCAAATACTAAATAATGGAAATTTCTTAATTACTACTGTTGGAGATGGAGGTTCAGTACTTGAAATTGACTATGATAAGAATATTGTTTGGGAGGGTAAATTGAACTTACAATTACCTAATGGGGCGGTATACAGAGCAAATAGAATTCCAGGATTATATCCTAATAACTATAGTGTAATATTAAAAGAATATACGAGTGATATAACCGCGAATACAATGACTACAAATAATGGTAACTATTACACTGACTATAATCATGTTCAGCTATCCATCTACGATGAAGGTGAACTAATAAATAATGAATCAAACTTTGAAATAACAGTTGATTTTGAAAATGAAATAGAAGAAACTGGAAACTGCTTAATAAATGATAATATATGCCATTCCGGAATATTTAATACAAGTAATTCTAATTATGTTAATATTGAAATTATTCCAGATAACAATCAAAATCTAAAAAAGAATTTCACTATTTTTTTTAATAATAGCTCATGTGAAGGTTCTATAGATTGTGCTGGCATTTGCGGTGGTGATTCAACTATTGATTGTAATGATGAATGTGGTGGCTCAGCTATTGAGGATCAATGTGGTATATGCGATGGAGACAATTCAGTGTGTTCTGATTGTGCTGGTATCCCAAATGGAAATGCCGTTCTTGATGAATGTGGTGTCTGCGATGGTGATGGGAGTACATGTCAAAACTGTAATGAAGGATTTACATATTACGAAACAGTACCTAACTCAACTATATTACTTGATGGTAGTTATTGTTTTAACAATAATGATTTAAATGCTTTAAATGATATTATAACAGAAAATTCTCTGAATGTAAACTCCCCTATTTATTTAGGCTCTCAAAACTGGGTTAATGGAAGAATTACAAGACTAGAAGTAGGAAATTATTATCAAGGTGGCCAAGTAACCTTAACAACATTACCTGAATCAATTAATCAGATGACTCAACTAAGTGTTTTATATGCAAATTATAATCAGTTAACTGAACTCCCAAGCAATATAACAAATTTAGAGAATCTATTTTTCTTAGTTTTATCATTTAATGAAATTACAAGTTTACCTGAAGAAATTGGGAATTTAGCAAACTTATACTGGCTTGACATGGGATACAATGAATTAGAATCATTACCACAAAGTATTGGAAATCTTGAAAACTTAGTTTATCTATGGATTTTTAATAACAATTTATCTTCTCTTCCAGATTCATTTTGTAATTTAAATGTAAATTGGAATTCTGATGATTATTCTTTTCTTCCTTATTTTGGATCAGGAGGTAATCAATTATGTGCTAATCTTCCAGAATGCATTGAATCTAGTCCTAACCTAAATAGCTCTATAGATCCTTTATATTATTCATTTGAAATTACTACAGATCAAGATTGTGAAACTTCCTGTGTTACAATGGATTTAAATCTGGATGGAACAATAAATATTGTCGATGTTATTGCTACAGTTAATATAATTATTGAAAATATCGATGCTACTGAAGATGAATTATGTGCTGGCGATACTAATAGTGATGGAACAATAAATATTGTTGATGTTATTAGTATTGTTAATTTTATCCTTGATTAAAATCTAAGCAAACAAGATGCTACTGAAAGCCCTGCTCCTGTTCCAATAAAGTATATTAAATCACCTCTTTTAATTTTATCTTGTTCATAAGCAAGAGCAAGAGCAAGAGGCAACGAAGCTGCTACACAATTCCCTGTTTTATCAATTATATTTACAACCTTATCATTACTAAAACCACCGTATTTACTATATGCTTTAACAGCTAAACCCGATGCCTGATGAGGAACAACTAAATCAATATCATTTATATTTAAATTATTATTTTCTAAATCCAATTGGATTTGATTATAAACTGTTTTTCTAGCCATTTTATAAATCATTGGTCCATTCATTGTAAATAAATTATCCGAAAAGCTTGTTTCTTTATCATGAGGATGAAGATTTGTCCCTCCACCTCTTACTTCAGTTAAGTGTGAACCTTCAGGATATGTATTCATTGCAAAATCTAACATACATGACTCTTCATCATTTAATGATCTCTCAACTAATACAGCGGCAGCAGCATCTCCAAGAAGTGCAGCACTTTCTGGTTCATTAAAGTTCCTCCCCCTTGCACCTCTATCCGAAGATACAATTAAGATTTTTTTATAAGTATTTTGAGAAATAAAATTTGCTGCAGTGTTTAAAGCTACTAAAAAGGATAAACAAGTCGAATGTATAGTAAATGACGGAATACCTTTAAACCCAAGCTCTTTTTGAATAAATACAGACGTATCAGGTATAACTTGTTTTCCAACACCTGAAGCATTAAGAATTAAATCAGGAACTTCATTTTTTAAAGCTAATTTAGAAGCTTTTGCTCCCATTAAATCAACATCAATATTTGAAACTCGTCTCTCTTTCACACCGGTTCTTGAAATAATCCAATCTACTGATTTTCCAATTTTAGGAGCTAATTCTTCAGAAGTTTCTATATTTTCTGGTAAATAATATCCTATTCCTGAAATCTTTATTTTCATGCTTAAAAATTATAGGTAAGCTGAGTTCTAAATGATGAAAAATCTTCCATAGAATTAAAACGATACAAATCTCCTAAAGAAGAATCTCCATTGATTTTATTAAACCCTACAAGTCCCACAAGTCCACTTCCAAAATCAAATTCTGATTCAAATGCAAAAATATGGCCATTCCCTTCATCTAAATCTTGAACTAATGTTAACGATAATTTTAAATCATTATCCATTAATAATTTTTCTAAGTTAATAAATGTTAATTTTTTTGATAATATAGAATAAGGTGCTCCCATTCCAGGCAAAAATAAGTCTTCACTATCAGCATTAGATATATCTATCTGAATATTAGGTAATTGAACATTACCTGGCAAATCATATTCAGTTAATAAATTAGTATATTCTTTAATATCATATTGAAAATATTGAATGTTAACTTGGTAATTATTAGGCAATGGTAACTCAATCTGGAATATTCCCTGCATATATTTAGCATCTTCTTTAAATGGATAAATACAATCTATATAAACTGTCTCACCATCATCATTAGTCATAGCACACTCTTCATCATCTGCAGTTAAAATATTATAATTATCTGTTTCTGCTTGGACATCAATTGAATATGGAGCAGATAAAAATGAATCATTATCATTTCTATCAAAAGATCTAAAAAAGGTAATATCCGAACGTACAGTAAAATCATTAAATAAAGCAACAAAACCCAAATTATTTGCCTCAGTTAGCCTGTAGGAATATTTTATTTCAGTTTGTGGATTTATACCACTTGTTCCAAATTGATAAAGTGCAAAACCTGATACATTAAAAACTCTATCATATGCTCTAAAATGAGATAAAGTAAAATCAAAATTTTGCAATGATTTCTGCAAATATATCCCTGATTCATAAGGATTATTCACTGATAAAAACTGTCCTTCTTTAGGAGAGACAGGTAATGACAATGGATATTCTGGGTCATCAATTGGAAATCTGCTTGTATTATGTAGTGGAGATACAATCCCTGCAACTTTCCAATCATTCTTTAGGTAAAAATCAAAAGAAGCTGAATAAACACCTAGCTTTCTTTCTTGAGTACCATTTAACAAATAATAATAATCATATGGGCTTATATTATCTATAGGAGAATTTTCATCAGCACTTCCCCAAGTATATCTTTTTTTACCAAAACTAAATTCTCCATTATCTAAATAATATGTAATATATAAATCTCTTAGAACTAGATTGAAATCAGTAGGGTTATCATCAAATGAAAAATCTGTATCTAATCGAGGTCTATATTCAAGTGCAAATTGTCCATTAATATCTAAATTATCTCTTTGATGATAAACATTAAGATTTAATAATCTAAACGGAATATTAACTATATTACTATTAGATAATCTTGACATAAAATAATACTCAATGTTTCCATTTACAGTAGTATTTTGACTACCGATTAATACAGACAATATAAAAATACTCAATAACTTATTTTTCATTAATTCTCCTCTAGATTTTCAGATAAATTACTTAAAACTTCATTACCATGCCTTACCCAAGCTTTCGATAATGCCCAACTAGGAAAATCACCTAAAAGTTCTCCATTCCATATATATGAGACTTCAGTTAAATGCTGATTAATTGGTGATAATCTCCATTCACCTCTTGCATTTATTAATCGTATATAATCTAAATCAACTATTTGATTTAGGCTATCATTTGTAGCAAATGCATAAACGATATCATTTCCATCAATAATTCTTTTAAATTTAACGATATATTCTCTATCTGTAAATGGAAAAGGATAATCAATCCTAATATGTGCTATATCATTTTTATCTTTAGTAGAATAGATGACTGAATCTAATATTTTATAATAATTATTAACATCTTCTATTATAGGTAAAATATCTTTAATTGAAAATGGTAAATTTGTTTTTGCTTTACACCAAGGAAAATCACTTTCAAAATGACCAATCCAAATATTATCTTCTTGAAGTATATTCCAAGAATCAAAATTTTTACTAGGAACTCCACTAAACAATATAGAATTTAATAAAATACTAATTAATAAATGTCTCATAATATTTTTTACAATCTTGTTCAATTTTGTCTTTTGTTAAACCAAATTTTGATAAATCATACTTATGCTTACTTTTATAAGCTTTCTGATTATTTGATGTTTCTTTAATAATAGATTTTAAACTTGATGAATTACTGTGATTTGTAAATATAATTATTTTATCCATTAATAAATCAAAATCATTCATCATAGAATTAAAGTTTACTATTAAAACTTTATCCTTATTAATCTTATTATTTGACCAGTCTCTCTCAAATCTTAACAACAACTCAACTAGACCTCTATATAAATTACCAATGAACCTATCTCGTTTATCTTTTGGTTTATTCCAAAAACCAAATTTTTTATCTAATACACCAGTAACAAGGCTTAATCCAGATGGAATTACATCTACTGGGTTTCTTACCATATATAATAATCTTGAATCTGGATATCTTTCTTGAAATTTCGGACAATTTGCGCTTACTGAGAATAATTTAGCAACAATTCTATCATTATTAGAATTTATTAAAATTCTTTTCCAAACAGACTCTAACCAATTAAAGTCTCTTATAGAATTATCTCTTATTTCAGGATCAACCCAATCAAACAAATCTTTTTCAGACCATGATAAAAAAAATCCATATAAGAAAAATCCATCAAAGAACCTAAATAGCATACCCACATCATCGGTTTCGACTGAAGACAAACTTGTCTTATGAGCAGCTGTTGAATGATGTTTAGCAGGACTAATAAATTCCAATAATGGCAAAATGGGTTTCAATAATTTTTGCAGAATAATAGATGGATAAATCATTTGCCAAAGCTGAGAACCTTGACCAAATCCATTATTAACCAAAAATCTTTGTAAAAAAGTTGTTCCTGATCGAGGATTTCCAACAATTACTATAGGATTTTTAATTGTATTTGATGATAAAGAAAAATAAAAACATCTATCTAAACTCATAAATAAAAAAACAATGAATCTAAGAAGAAAAAAAATGGGGAATAAAATGAAAGGTGATATCCATTTTCCAAAAATTTTACCCATAATAGAATATACAACAACTATTCTTTTAAATATTGAAATATGCATATGTAAAATTACATTATAATTACAAACATAATAGTATATAAAACGTAACTATTTATTACAACCAATTACATTTAATAATTATATATTTTTTATAATATTATTTAAACTTACAATAAGTAAATATAAGGGAAATATGATTAAAGCACTTTTTATAACATTTTTATTACAACTAATAATATCACAAGATGTTTTTGAAGGATATGTTTTATATACTCCACAAGGTGGGGGTGGTCCAGGTGGCGGTGGAAATTCAAATCAAACATCTTATTTAAAAGATACTAGTGGTTCAACTTTTAATTCATGGAATCATTCAAATGGACCAGCAAGTATGCCTTATTTACATCCAGGAGATGAACCTGGATTTGAAAATACTTTGTTATATTATCCTTGCAGAGTTAATAATCCAACAATGGAATCTGGAGGTGTTGGTGGTAGAGTAGAAATATATAATTGGGCAGGTGATTTACTTTGGTCTCATGAAGTATCAAATCAAACATATCAACATCATCATGATATTGACGTTTTGCCAAATGGTAATATTATTTTAGTAGCTTGGGAAAGAAAATATCAATCTGATTGGAGCTCTTATGGCAGAACTTCAGTTAATAATTCATTAAATCAAATGTGGTCAACAGCAATATTTGAAATTGAACCTAACTTAACAACTGGTGAAGCAACTATAGTTTGGGAATGGCATTTATGGGATCATTTAGTTCAAGATAGAGGCACACAATATGATGCTACATATGGTATCATATCTGAACATCCAGAACTTATGGATATAAATTGCAACTCAGTTGGAAGCAATGGTGGTCCTGGTGGTAATGCTAATGGAGATTGGATACATATTAATGCCATAGATTACAATGCTGATTTAGATCAAATAGTTATGTCTTCAAGACATATGGGCGAAATATATATTATTGATCATAGCACTACTACAGAAGAAGCTGCTTCTCATTCTGGGGGTAATTCAGGTATGGGTGGTGATTTTTTATATAGATGGGGAAACCCTGCAAATTATGATAGAGGGAATAGCTCTGATCAAATACTAGATAGTCAACATAGTGTTAATTGGATTCCTCGGGGATATCCAGGTGAAGGAAATCTGATATTATATAATAATCAACACACTAATAATAATTCAGCTGCTTTAGAATTTTCTACCCCTATCAATACGAATGGTACTTATGATTTAGAAAACAATCAACCCTATGGTCCTGAATCATGGGAATGGTTATATCAAAGTAATTTTTTCTCAGATGTTCAATCTGGAGCTTTTAGACAACCAAATGGTAATACATTAGTAACTGTTGCAGATGACTCTTATATGTTTGAAGTAACATCCGATGGAAATGTTATATGGACCTACACTCATCCTGGTTCACAAAATCAAATGGTTGCTAGAGCACAAAAATATGGTTATGATTATTTTGATACCCAAGTACTTTTGGGCGATTTAAATCTTGATGGATTGATTAATATATTAGATATAATCTCAACGGTAAACATCATCCTAGGTAATACTGATTATAATGAAAATGCTGATATGAATTCTGATAATATAATTAATATTTTAGATATCGTTAGTTTAACAAATATTGTATTAGGAACACCTTAACCTAGTCATCAAAACTAATTTTTTCTTTAATTTCAACATCACCATCTTCTATTATTTCTCTCCACTCATTTCTAGAATTAAGTGATCTGATAACTGTGATAATAGAAATAAACAACAAGATAGCTATTGTCGAAAATTTTTGAATACTGTTTTCTCTATCTATAAAAACAATTAATAAAAAAACAATAAACCAGGTAAACTTAATTATATAAGATATATATTTAGACATGAGTACTATTTTTTGCGGAAACGTGTGGGAATCGAACCCACCTTCCAGTTATTCACCAGAACAACGGCTTTGAAGACCGTGGTGTCCACCAGGAACACATTCGCTTCCATAACTACTTAATTTCAATAATGATTGAATCATAAATACCAATTCTAGAAATTAATCTAACCTGCTCTTTTTTAGCTAATCTTAAAGAATCAAACAATCCAACCCTTACTGAATAAAAAATTTGTCCATTAACAGATACTTCTTCAATTCTTGATAAAAACCCTTCACCATTTAACATCTTTTTTTTATTTTTTGCTAATTCATAATTTTTAAATGAACCTATCTGAACAGAAAAATAATTTTTATCAATTTTTTTTGATTTAACTTTATATGGATTTGGATTTTTTTTCATCTCATTTTCAAATAAATATTCATTAGAATAATCTAATTTGGGATACTTATCTTTAAAAATCCCCATATAATAATTTACAGTATCTTTATGTCCAGCAATTAATAACGAATTTAAAAAATATGCAATTGACTTATCTAAATGTTGTGATTCGGTATATTCAAAAGGTATCTTCCTATACCACTCACTTGACTTTATATAAAGACCACTAGAATAATAATATTCAGCAATTTTTACTACAGCGTCATCTGCATATTCATTATTAGGATTTACTTTATAAAAGCTTTCAAAAAATTCAGTAGATTTTTTTCCATCATATTCTATTAGTCCATTTAAATAATTATTTTTTGGATTATCTTCAGATAAAATATTATATATAGAATTATAATATAAGCTTTCACTATTTTTATTACTTATATATTTATCTTTATAGATATAATTACCATCTAGAATATAATCGATGGATTCTTCTAATGATTTATCATCTAAAATAGCAAAACTAAATAAAATAATAAAAAATATATAAGAAAAAAAATTATGAAATATCTTTATCATTGCTAAATAGCCATTTTATATCTGAATTTGAAGATTGATCATTTATCATCTGGTAAGCAGTATCTTTTAGAATAAATGATATAATATCATCGATATCATTCAAAGAGATATTTTGAGAGTTTTTTTGAATATTTAATTTAAATTTGATTAATTTAACTAATATAGAATCCTTATTTTGGCTTAATGCCTTTTCTATTATATCTATAGCTTTATCTAAATTACCTTTATTTGAGTAATAATCTGCTAAAGCTGCTAAAATTTCTATACTATCGGGGAATTTTTCAGATAATTTATAGAAAATATCTTCTAACTCTGAATATCTGTCTAATGAGAATAAGGCATCTTTTAATAAGGGAATAACAAACCATGATTGTTGAGGATTAATTTCTAAATAATGAATCCACATTGGAATTGCCTTTGACAAAGCATCTTTTGCATCTGTAACATATTGATTGTAATTATCTTTATCACTAATACTATTCAAACCATTTTTTTCTAACTCAACAGCTTTATCATATATCAAGCTACTTTCTTTTGAATAAGTTTTACCTAAATAATAATAAGCAATAGCTAAATCATCTTCTATATTTAAAGCTCTTTCAAGTATTTCTCTAGCTTTTTCAAAGTTATTATTTTCAATTTCTATTCTTGCATTTTGAATTTTATATAATGCTAATTTATGATTATCTCTATTGCCAACCACATTAAAATATGTCTTAAGATATTCTGTAGCCTTCATCCAATCATTATTTTTTTTATATAAAGAAATTAAATGATGAATTGCCCATTCATTATCTTTTTCAATTTTTAATATTTTTTCAGCCTCTAAAATTGACTTATCTAAATTATCTAATGAATAATAATTCATAGCTATATTTTTATGCAATTCAATACTTTCATAAGTTGTCATTTTTTTTCTAAGCAATAAACTTTTATGTATTTTAAGTGCTTTAACAGCATTACCACCTTCTCTCAAAATTTGACCTAATCTTAAATAAGCTTTTATATTATTAGAATCTTCATCAATAATATTTTTAAAATTCTTATAAGCTGATATCCTTTTACCTGAAACTAGCATATCTAATCCCTCAGCATACATTTCTCTTATATTATTAACTTTATGTGGTTTTAATTTTCTATAGTATAGAAAATAAATACCTAAACCAATAATTGGAATTAAAATAAGAATTGAAAACATAGATTATAAATCTTCTTCCATGCTAATTTCATCTTTTATATCTATATCATCATCAATTGATTGATTTCTTAGATTATCTAACTCATGATTTAATCTTCTAATTTTGGATTTTAAAGACATTATTTCCGATGTTTGAGAAATAATTTGGTATAAAGCAATTAGAAACCCAATAAATACTCCCATAGAAACTGAAAGTAAAATTGCTTCCCAAACCTTAACTCCATCATTTGAAGGATCTATAGCGCTTATATAAGGAATTTTTATTTTAATTGGCTCTTGATTTACTGTATTTAACTGATCTAATTGAATAATAAAAAAAATACAAGAGATTAAAATGATTGTAAAAAAAATATACTTTAATAATTTCATGAAATTTGACCCCTATTATTAATGTTTTCACCAAACAAAGTCACACCTTTTGCATCTGTTATTAAAACATCTACGATATCTTTAATTTTTTCATCTGTTTTTTTTATAACAGTCCATATGTTTCCATCAGTTCTGCCTGACCAAAACAAATCAGACTTTTTACTATTTTTTTCTATTAATACTTTTTCTACTTTTCCTATTTTAGACTTATTAACCTTTAGCCTAATATTATTTTGTAATTTAATCAATTCCTCTAATCTTTTTTGTTTTATATCTTCATCTATTTGATTAGTATATTGCGCTGCCTTTGTTCCAGGCCTTGAAGAATATTTAAACATATAAGAAAAATCAAATTCAACTTGCTGAACTACTTCAAGTGTTTCATTAAAATCAAAATCATTCTCTCCAGGAAAACCAACTATTATATCAGTAGTAATAGAACAATTAGGAAGATATTCCTTTATAATTTTAGCAAGATTTAAAAACTCTTCTTTTGTGTATGTCCTATTCATAGTTTTAAGAATTTTAGTAGAGCCAGATTGTAATGGAAGATGAATATTATTGCAAATATTATCATATTTTTTCATTACTTTTAATAAATCCACATTGATATCTCTAGGATGAGGAGATGTATAACGAATTCTTTTTACACCTTTAATATTAGCAACTCGTTCTAATAAAACAGGAAAATCACCGCTAGGAGTTTTATAAGAATTAACATTTTGACCTAATAAAGTAATTTCAACAAATCCTTGCTTAACAGCTAAATTTATTTCTTCAACTATACTATCAATAGCTCTACTTCTTTCTCTCCCCCTAGTAAATGGAACTATACAAAATGTACAAAATTTATCACAGCCTCTCATGATAGAAACCCAAGCATTAACACCGGATTTTCTTGATGGAAACATGTTCTCATACACTTCATATTTAGATAATTTAGTATCAACGATATGATCTATTTGATTATTTCTATCAAATATAATATTTGATATTTTTCTATAGGAGTCTGGACCTAATATTATATCAATATATGGTTTTGAACTTAGTAATTCGTTTTTCAAGTTTTGCGCCATACATCCGATAACACCAATCAATAATTTTGGATTGTTTTTTTTTAAATAATGCAAACTATCCAATCTATTATGTACAGTTTCTTCTGCTTTTTCTCTTATAGAACAAGTATTAAGTAAAATTAAATCAGCTACTTCTATTTTCTCAGACCGAGTATAACCAATTTTTTCTAATTCATTACTAACTAATTCTGAATCAGAAACATTCATTTGGCAGCCATATGTTTCAATAAAATAAGTAAGAGAACTAATAACTTTATTATCAGATAAATCAGATGATATATTTGAATTTTTCAGCATCTATAATGACAAATCAAAATAAAAGTCAGAAGGATCTAGTCTTTTATTTTTGTATTTAATTTCATAATGTAAATGAGGAGCTGTAGATCTGCCTGTATTCCCGACCTGTCCAATAAACTGACCTCTCTCAACTTTCTCACCTTTTTTTACATTTCTTTGATGCAAATGGCCATAGCAAGTTATATAACCATTTCCATGATCAATTTCGATATAATGGCCAAATGAACCATAATATTTAGAAGTTTTTACTATTCCATCAGCTGTAGAAACAACTTTTGTACCTCTTTTAGCAGAGAAATCATCACCTTCATGTAATTTTTTTTTATTAGTAAATGGATCATATCTATAACCATATCCAGATGTCATTTTACTTTCATCTCTACTAACAGGCTTTATAGCAGGGTAATGAGTAAAATAATTAAATTCAGAATTAGCTTTATCTTCAATTTCATTATAACTCAGTTTCCCTAAATTAATAGATCGTTGTAAAAATGAAATATTATTATTCAATTCAGATAAATCTATACTTTTAGGTAGTAAATACTCTAGATCATTAAATTTATCATCTTTATTAGACGAGCTTCCACCAACACCAAGCTTTCTAACATCGTCATTAATTTCTGGTAACTTTAATAACTTTCTTATATTATTATCTCTTATATTTAAAAGTTCAATTTCTTCTAACAACAAAGAAATCTTATTGCTTTGTTTATCAACAATCATCTGTAAATCTTTATTATCATCTTTATGGTTTTGAATTGATCTTAAGGTAATGAAATTATTAAAATCTGTTGAAAAAAATAAAATAGAGAAAAACAATAAAAACAATAAAAATGCCGATAAAAATAAAAGAGACAATCTTTGAGAATTAATCTCTTTAACAGATGTCTTATCTTTATCAATAAGTATGAGTTTATATTTTTTAAAAAAATTTAGCACTTATAAAATGAAATTTTAACCGAGTAAAAATTAACCATAAAAATATCTATTTCAAAGATTAAAATAGGAGAGATTTTTAATCAATTTTAGATTCTATTTTTTCAATATACTGCTTTAATTTATTAATATTTTTATTTATGCTTTGATATTCATCATCATAAGAAAAGTCAGATATCTTTTCGTTATAATTTTTCTTTGATACATATTTACCTAATTTATAATACAATTTAAGCAAATCTAATTTCGTTTTTTCAATTTCTATTTTTTTTGAACTTAGATTTGAAACTTTACGTGATTTCCTTTTTAATAAATTAAGATATTTTATAAAAGTTTTATTCTTTTCTAAATCAACTTTAGATAAGTAACCTACAATTTTATCAATCTTACTCAACGTTAATTTGCCAAAGATTAACTATTTCTTCTAATTTTTTGAGATTATCAAGGACATCATTGTTTAAAGGGGCATCTAATTTAATTACACCATAAGCATCTTTACTTTTATCAACTCTGCCAAGTAAATAACTTGCAATATTGATTTGATACTCCCCTAATAAAGAGCCAATTTTTCCAACAACACCCGGAGTATCATTATTGATTATAAACAACATATTCCCTTCAGGATTTAAATCAATATTAAACCCCATAATATTAACCACTCTAATATGATTTTTATCAAAAACACTTCCAGAAATTTCAAAAATGCCATCTTCTGTCACAATCTCACATATAATTAAATTTAAGTATGCAACATCTTCTGTTTTATAACTATGAGATGATAAAACTCCCCTTTCTTTTGCTATGTAATCTGCATTAATCATATTAATTCTACTATCTACAATCCCACCTAGAACTGATTTTAATAAAACTGTAAGTATAGATTTACTATCTTCAGCTGAACCATAGCACGTAACATTAATATTTTTTATTGGTGATGATGATAATTGATATAATATACTTCCCATCTTTTCAGTTAATTTATAAAATGGAGCCATTCTTTTTAATAGGCTTGAATCTGAAACAGGAACATTTAAAACATTTAATAATTTTTCATTGATAAAATATTCAACCATTTGCTGACAAATACCAAGTGAAACTCCCTCTTTAGCCTCATAAGTAGATGCTCCTAAATGTGGAGTCAAAAGGATATTATCTGCAGTTAATAAATCATGCTCTTTGTCTATCGGTTCTTTAGAAAAAACATCTATTGCAGCACCTGAGATTAGACCATTATTTAAAGCTATAGCTAAATCTTTTTCATTAACTATTCCACCTCTTGCAACATTAATAATCTTTGAAGATTCTTTCATCATCTTCATTCTTTCTAAATCAAATAAATCCCTTGTAGCATCGTTTAAAGGCACATGTAAACTTATATAGTCACTATTCCTAGTCAACTCATCGATAGAAACAACCTTTATTTCAGTTTCATCAAAATGCTCTTGGCTTACATATGGATCAAAACCCAAAATATCCATTTCAAATGATAAAGCTCTTTTTATAACCTCTCTACCAATTTTACCTAATCCAACTACTCCTAGTGTTTTTCTTCTTAATTCATTACCTACTAATTTATGCCTATCCCAACTACCATTCATTAAACCCATATGTCCAAGCTGAATATTACGTGATAAAGCAGATATCATTGCCATAGTATGCTCCGCAGCTGAAACCGTATTACCATCTGGAACATTCATAACAACAACTCCATTTAATGTAGCAGACTCAATATCTATATTATCTGTTCCAACACCTGCTCTACCAATAATTTGTAATTTTTTAGCTTTTAAAATATGTTCTTTTAATATTGTAGTACCACTTCTAATAATCCAGCCATCGATATCATTCAAAACAAGAGAAATATCATCAATTGAATCATCTGGTTTATAAATAACTTCAAATGTTGATTTTTTTAATAACTCAATTCCTTTATCAGATAAAGGGTCTGTAACTAATATTTTAACTGACATAAAACCTCATCAAATACGTTTAAATATTCTTTCAAATCTTCCATATATATATTACCCATATGTGGGATTCTAAATACTTTTCCTCTTAAAGCACCATAACCCCGATCCATTCTAAAACCTTTTTTTAATAATATTTCATTAATACTATTTATGTCCCAACCTTTTATATTCTTAATACAGGTCAATGTATAAGACTCATAGTTTTCTTCAGGAAACAATTCTTGCCCGTTATTAAAGGCCCAATCTCTAGTGTACTTGGCCATTTCAATATGTCTATTCCATCGATTATTTAGACCTTCTTTTTTTATTATTTCAATTACTTTTTTAAGTCCAAACATATGCGGTATTGAAGGAGTTGTTGGTGTTTGTAATTTATTAATATATTTATCATACACTTCAACATCTAAGAAATAACCTTTATTTTCTATTGTTTTTGATGTATCTAAGAATCTTTCAGATACTGAACAAATCGAAAAACCAGCAGGTAAACCCCAAGCTTTTTGAGTTGAGGAAAGCAAAAAATCTATTCCTAATTTATCAACATCTATTTTAACTCCAGCCATTGAGCTTACAGCATCAACAAGCCATAGAACATCTGGATATTTTGATTTTAACAATTCAGATATTTCTTCAAGATTACTCATTACACCTGTTGATGTTTCATTATGAACCATAGCAAAAACATCATAATTCCCTGATGATAGATATTCATCTACATCATCTACTTTTATTCCATTCCCCCATTCATAATCAATAATATCTGTATTAAACCCACACATCGAAGAAGATAATGCCCATTTTGAGCTGAATGCACCATTTACACAATGAAGGATACCTTTTTTAACTGAATTTTTCGTTCCCATTTCCCATAAGCCAGTTGCTGCATGCGATACCAAATAAATCTTATTCTTTGTATAAAGAATTTCCTTTATTCCATTTACAATAAAACCAATTAAATCTGAGATTTCCGGAGTTCTATGTCCAATTTGATCTGTACATAATTCCTCTAATATATCTTTTGATACATGAGTAGGTCCAGGAATAAACAATTTAGGGAAATTATTTTCCATTATTTTCCTTTAAATTAATAAAATATGTTAAGCAGAATTCATTTTAACTTAATAAATTTATATGTCCATTAAAATAATTTTATTGTACTAATGAATTTAAAAATAAATGAAATTTACTACAGCATTCAAGGAGAGTCATCCTACTCAGGCTTACCTTGTGTTTTCATAAGATTAACTTACTGTAATCTTAGATGCTCTTATTGTGATACTGAATATGCGTTTTATGAAGGAAAAGATATAAGCATCAAAGAAATTATAAGAAAAGTGAACTCATATAAATGCAACTTGGTTGAAATAACTGGAGGGGAACCACTACTTCAAAAAAATTGCATAGAATTAATTAATCAACTAGAAAAAAATAATAAAAAAGTTTTAATCGAAACGGGTGGCTCATTACCAATTAAAAATATTTCAAAAAATACTCACATTATTCTAGATTTAAAATGCCCTTCAAGTAATATGGAGAGTAAAAATTTGTGGGATAATTTAGACTACATAAAAAAAACAGATGAAATAAAATTTGTAATTGGAAACAAAACAGATTATGATTGGGTAAAAAAAATAATTAAAAAGCATAACCTTGAAAAAAAATGTTTACTATTGATTTCACCGGTTCATGATAAAATAGATAAAGAAAAAATTATTAATTGGATACTAAAAGATAATTTAAAAATCAGATTTCAGATACAATTACATAAAGAAATATGGGATAAAGATAAAAAAGGTGTTTAGTTTAATATCAATGAGACTAATAGAATTATATCTTGAATATTAATCAAGCTATCTTCATTAAAATCAGAAGAACATAAATAATCATCTACGCTTTCATCACTAATTATTATATTTACTAAAAGAACAATATCTACTACATTAACTAAAGCGTCTTGATTAATATCTCCAAGACTACATTGATTATCATTCTCAAAGATAGAAATCCTAAAATCATCTAAGGCAGCTTCAACCAAAGATCCTCCTGAACCTACATCTCCATTATTAAAAATATCTTCAGCAATAAATCTAAATTGTATCTTATCTGTTAATGTTACATAATCTGATATTAAGAATTGTTTGAATTTCCAAAAATTATTAGATGAATTGGTATTTTCAAGAGAAATCCAAGATAATCCTTCATCATTACTAACATCTACTTTCCAATAATCAGACCCAGGATTATTCCCCAAATTATTAGTATACCATTTCCAATAAGAAACTAATGCTTGTTCATACATTGATAAGTCAAAGACTGGAGAAAATAGTGTTGTTGCTCCTCCATCAACATCTGATTGAGTTTCATTATCTGGATTAGTTGAATTTTCAGTCATATAACAATAATTTCCAAAATCAGTATGATCTTCATTTGGCTGAACTATTTGATTGTCATCTTCATATGTTGGATTTGGAATTGCTCTTTCCCAAACTCCTGCACTAGCCAAATCAGTTGATGAACCAACTTGCCATGAAGAATTAGATTCAAAATCATCGAAAATATATGAAATTGGTTCTCCAATTAATATTTCAATAGAATCAGAATAATAATAATAATCATTATCATATACATTAACAGTAATTGTTTCAATTGAGCCGTTAGAAGATTGACTACTTAACTGAAAATATGATATATCTCCTAAATCAATATACTCTCTCGAATCTAATTCATTTAATGTGATTTGATCCAACTCAAATATTATATTTTCAGAGGTAATTATATCCACCTTAACAGAGCCATTGGAATCACTCAATCCTCTATTCATTATAGAAATAAATAATGGATACATCTCATTAGAATTAAAACTTTCGCTATCTAGAGAAATATTAACATCATATTTTGAACCTGCATTTAAAGCAAGAACTTGATTGGGATATAAATTTTCTTGAGCAAGTGGTAGAATTCTTTGAGTTGGTGGCCAAAATCCATCTGAGTTACCACCAATCTCTGGTGTATAAGAAAAAATATTAGCCTCCCCATACATCCAATCACATGCATCTCCATTTACAGGATACAATAGATCTGGGCCAGTGCCTAATGTATATCCATTATATTGAACCATGTCTTCACCATATTCGATAAAAATATCTATATCCTCTTGAGGTGCATTGTTTTCATATTCATATCCAAATGGATAAATTAACAAATCACTATAACTATGATAATTAAAGTTTATTTTAAAATCATGTTGATTAACAAAGTCTCTTACTGCTTGAGTCTCAGGTTCTGAGAAAGGACTATTTCCTCTATATGTTTCGCTACATCCATCGGGACTAGAACCATCATTATCATAACCCCATAAATATCCATAATTCCTATTTAGATCAACTCCAACAGGAGTACTACTACATGTGTCTCTTGTATTTTTTCTTTGCATCCCTCCACCATCAGGTGCAATTGTTTGATTATAGACTAATCCATCTGGATTAATTGCAGGAATAAACCACAGTTCTCTATTATTTACCAAATGCTGAGCAAGTAAATCTGAGGCGTAATTTTCTCCTAGCCAATGCATAAAATAAAATAAATTCATATAACTCATTGGCTCTCTTGAATGGTGCAACCCTGTATATAGAGCTTGTGGTTCGCCTTCATTTATATTTGGATTATCACTTACTTTTAGTGCCCAAATATTTCTACCTTCTAATGAAAAACCAATTGAAATTTTTTCAGATATTATATTTGGATAGAGAGAGATAAGTTCATCAATATTTTCCTCTATTTCTTGGAATGTATAATAACCACCCATAGATCCATAATTAAAATCTCTACTAGAATAATTTTGTATTAATCTACTTTTATAAAATTCTTCTATATCTTCATGAATAACTTCATAAGGAATATTTTCTAATATTAATTTATCTAAATCATATTGACTAATAACAAATTGTATATATTCATTTGTTTTATGTATATGATCAACATCAATACCTAATACATGTAGAATACCATGATCATTTAAATCATTATTATATATTTTAATTTCCTTATAAAGATCTAAGCAAAACATATAACTAACAAAAGATAATATTATTAATATTTTTTTCATTTTAATTCTCTAATATAATATTTACAATTAATATAATATCTAAAATATTTACAATTGCATCACTGTTTAAATCAGATAATTGAATCTGATAATCTGATAAATCGCCTACCCCTAATACATAATTTACAGTTAACACAACATCTAATACATTAATATTTTCATCCATATTCACATCACCATCATCAACTAATTGTGTTGCTACAACGCTGAAATCATAATATCCAGCCATTGGTAATTTCTCATATCTATCTGAATAGTCTCGAGCAGTTATGAAGTAATAAATATTTGTATCTTCTGGCTGAGGAGGAATAGTAGCTTGATAGCAATCAGGAATATCGATATCACACACACTCATATCTATAGGATAGAATTGGTCCATCAAATCACTTTTATAAAAGATTCTTACTTCATCATCAATCAACCCAGATTCACTTAAATCGTCTATAATAGCCTGTATTTGATACCCATTACTCTGAGGTTCTATATAGTCATTTAATGGATTGTGAAAAATTTGAAGCATTTCTAAATCTGGAATCCCTTTCGTTCTACAATGCAGCGCATCAGTTGCTTGCCAAGAGCCAGAAAATCCTAAAACCTCATAACCTGGTAACGCTTCTTGATAAATATTTAATGCATCATCATCCCAAGAACTTCCCATTGTAGGAACAAATATTTTATCATTTAGAATCAATGAATTAGTATACGGCTGATCATCAGGTGTATATACTCTGAAAATCTCCCATGGTTCGCCATATGAATTCAATATTGATTCAAAATAAGAAACAACATCCTCTAATTCATTATATTGAGAGTGATTTGAAGGAACAGATCTAATTAGTAGTTTTTGAGGTGATAAAAATTTACCCCAGCAATCAATATGATCAATATATTCATTATTTGGATCAGCAACAACATGATATTGATTAATTCCATAATAATCACTCATTTGACTATCTACATAATTACAGCTTTCTAAAGGAATACTAGTTTCATCATTAGTATTACATTGATTGTTTTCAGTATAAGCTATATGTGTTGCTGCTGAAATACCAAGACCATCTGTCATATAATTACCACCAGTAGATATCATATCAGTTGCAAAGTATGGTGCTTGCAAATGGTTTGAAACTTTTATTGGCGCTTGATTATCATTAGGCCTAGGTCTATTATATGTAAAATCAACAATACCAACATTTTTATCTCCATCAACGACCCACCAAGGTCCATAATCTCTAGTCCAATATGAATCAGTAGAACCCGTAATAAATTCAACTTTCGACATATCAACATCTGCATTATTCATTGAATTGTAAGCTGAATTCTGCAAAGATGAAGACACTAAACAATATATCTTAACATCTTCAGCCATCTCTCGAATCATTGAAGTTGATATTCCAAATGGATATCTAATTAAAACACCTTGCATAGGTTCAAATTCAGCAATATTTCTAATAGGAGTATCAGGGGGATCAGTATCTCTTGTCATTGAATAAATCAAAGATCTGTTCTTTAATTCTTCATCAGTAAAATAGTGAGGAAGACTACTTATTTCTTCACTGTTAATAGTCGATAAATATAATATTATAAATAAAAAATACATAATTTCTAATTATAATATATGAAATATATATGTTTTTCAGAGAGTAAAAGGTGTAACAAAATGTAGGAATATTTTAAAAACTATCTAAACAATCAATAAGGTTTAAAATATTACCATCACAATCTAAATCTGGACAAGAATATTGAGCATACTCACATGAAGAAGTATAGTTACCAGAATTTAAATATAAAGTTGAGATTAATGATGCTATGTTTTTGTAAGTAAGAGTATAATCAGTAGTATAATTAGATTTATCTTCCATAATATCATAAGTTGAATATGAAGTATAAAATTGTTCAAGTAAAGCTATCATATCATCCGTTGATTCATCTGCTACAGAATCATCTATTATAGATTGAATATAAGATAAATACTCTAGATATATATATCCTACTTTCAAATCAATAACAAAATTCTCAAAACAGCTTACATAAGGATTACCATCCTCATCCACACAATCCGTATAATATGTAACCATATCTTCTAATTGAAGACTCATAAAATCTACGCTACTATATAAATCATCTATATCCACATCATCTTGATTGCACCATTCTAAAATTTGAGTACTATTTTGCAAACTTAAATCTTCATTCAATGTTGATTTATAAAAGTAACATTTTGCATTATCTCTGTAATGATCAACTATATCAGTACAATCTTCAACATTATCAATGCATTCTGAAGTATTTAACAAATTATTTGCTTGATAGGTAACCGCCCAACCCATGCCAACAATAGCACTATTATAATAAGTAATATCAGAAGATTTTAAAGATTGATCAAAATAATCTAATGCAAGAGTTTTGTCTCCATTAAAAATTTCTCCCCAGCCATAGGCAATAAAATCATAATAACTATAGCTATCTTCAAATTCCTGTACACCAAATTGTTGATCTAAATCACAACTAAATAAAAATATTAATATATATAATATCTTTTTCATTTTATTAATGTCACCTTATTCATTAAAATTTTATCATCAAATTCAATCATTACAAAATAGATACCAGATGTTAAATAATTACCATTATTATCTACACCATTCCATTTATATTCATTTAACCCTGCATTCGAATTAATATTGTAATTTTCAAATACTTTTCGACCGTTAATATTATATATTTTTAAATTCACATTTATATTATTATCAAGCATATAACTAATTGTTGTTGACGGATTAAAAGGATTTGGATAACAAGAAATTATACTAACTTCATTTGGGATTTGCTCAGAACTATTACCATCATATGAATTTATTACAATATAAGAGCCAAAATCTTGAGTATATGCAATAAGCTGGCCATTTTCTATACTTGAAGGAATAGGAATTATAGTATTTTCATTAATCTTTGCAAAAGTAATACTATTATTTAACATATTAGCAATATCATAAGATATTTTAATATCGTAATTAAGAATATTTTTGTTAGATTTTATTACTAATACATCTGATAATAAATTATAATCATTATTAAAAGCTAGGTCATCTTTATTATCTTCTTGCAATAGAATATTCATACTATTATCTGAATAAAATTCAATATTAAATTTCCCAGAATTTGAATCAATAGAATTATATGAATTTGGCAATATAGAATCATAAACCATACCTTTAACAATTATTTTGATAGTTCCAGCATCATTTTGAATGGGAGCATACCAAGCCAATTCGCCAAACTCATTAAAATCACCATTTGTGTAATAAATATTTTGAGTATTTAAATTATTATTATCATCGTCAAGTAATTCTAATAATGAAACATTATTTATTTCATTTGGAATAACTCCATCACCCTCATAATTCAAATAAATTTCTGAATTTTGATTAAAACTAATATTATAAAAATTACTTAAATCTGTAAATGATGATGCAATAGGACTTAAATAAAGATCAAAATAATTATTATACACATCGTTTAAGACAAAATCAAAATTTATAGAAGGTATATGTAAATTAACTAAATAAGAATTATCTGAAATTGGCGTAGAGGTATTATAAAAATCATAATTTTCTAAAATCTCTTCTTGCTCATAATTTTCAGCAACAACTCGCCAATTATAAATCGTCAATCCAGTTGTATCTATCTGAGCTTTTAAATCTGTTTGAGCATCATATATATCACCATTGATATAAGTTTTATATGGACCAGAGGACAACTTGACATTTATATAAGCATTATCAAGACCAGGATAATTACTATCAGGAATGCTATCTTTTAAAACAAACACTGTATTTTCTTGGTCTAATAATTCTAATCTATAGTAAAGCTCATAGGGATTATCATTTAATAAGGGATCAATATCAAAATCTAGATAATATCCTTCATCTGTTGTTCTGTTCCATTTAAAATACAAATCATTCATTTCATAAGGATTTAAAAGCATATTATCTCTAATTGCTAAAAAATTAGATTCATTAATGTCATTTATATCTAAATCTACTTCATTATATTGATAGGGCGGGTATTTGATTAAGTATTGATTATCAACACTTGCAATCATTGACTGATTATCATATTCATCATATTCATATAAATTTTGAACTAAACTATATGAGTTTATTCTATTATTTACTGAGTTAATCTTAACATTAAAGCTATCAGTAACGAATAAACCCTCATCAAAATTTTCTCTATCACTTATCCCTATCTTTATTTTGGCAAGTCCATTTGAATAATTTGTTAAATCTAATTTCAACAAATTATTTGCAATGATTTCCTCATTAAAGATAAGACCTGGATTTACTAGATTATCAACATTAAAAGTATCATTACTGAAATTAATTTTTTTAAATAATGATTGAGTTTCATTATTTGAAGTAGTCTGAGATGAGATATAATAATATAAATTATCTTCAGGATCTTTCAAATCATACCCATTAACTTCTACTTGATACTCTTGATTTTCAGTACAATCATCATCATTTTCAATATCACAAGATTCAACCAAACTACTACTTTCAATTAAATCACTTATTGAATCAAGTCTTGGTGTATCATTCACAGCAATGACTTCCCATTTAAGTACTATTGATTGACTACTATATGCATTAGCACCTCCGCAACTATCATCTCTTAATAGAGAATTATTTAATGATTCTACACATAAATCAGTATCATCACTATCTACAGTTTTATCCCATGGATAGAATATAAATGAAGGGAATTCTTCATTAATAGAATAATAATCATTATTAGGGAAGAATTTTATTTCATCCTCTTGGTCTAATAATTTAAAATTACATCCTACATCAGTACCAAAATTATTAAATGAATTTTGACCTTTCAACTTATACTTCCAAACACCTTTACTTTCATTATTTGCTAAATTACCTTGTATATCTACAGCAATTCCAAAATCAAATTGATTTGGATTATCTGAATCAATACAATCTGTATCATACCAAAGAACATTGTCTGAATCTTCATTACAAACTTCAGAAAGTTCTGCATTGAATGTTCGTAATTTTGATATAGTGATCCCTTCTAAATCATCGCAATCATCAAAGTTATTAGTAACTTCAGTTGGAAATTTATCATAATCCAAACAATCTTCATACATAACATAGTAATTAGATAGTAATAATGGATTATTGCAATCATCATCAATACAATTAACAGAAGGAGTATCATTTAATTTTCCAACAGTTACTTCAACATAAGGACATTGACTATCATCAATACAATCACCATTGCTTAATATTTCAGAATCATTATCATAACTACACAATTCTCCATCACATACTTTATATTGAAAAAAATCGGGGGTATCTTCTTCAGAAATATAATTTAAATTTGGAGTATAAGTTGCAACAGAGCCATTGAACACTACTATACCATTAGCTGGTTGACTTAATACCTCATAAGTTAAATCAGATGATTCAATATCGCATGCACCAGATAAGTACAATTCACTATCACAACTACAAATAATTCCATCAATAATATCATCAGTACACAAATTAGTATTTTGATTAACTTCAATATCTAGACTACAATCTTCTCCAATGCTTTGAATAATTTTTTTTGCCCTAGGTCTATCATTTATCGAGATTACATTTATAGAAATAGTTGCTGCATCTGAGTCTACACTTCCATCTGATACTTTAAATTGAAAACTATCGATTCCATTAAAATGATCATTATTTTGATACGTAATAATATTATCATCCAATGTAGCAATGCCTTTTAAAGGATCTGCAACAATCATAAAAGTTAATTCATCTTGATCTACATCAGAACCCGATAATTGAATCTGTATACTCTCATCTTCATTCACAGTTGTCTCTCCTGAAATTGCAACAGGTTTATCATTAACCGGCTCTACAGTAACATTGAAATTTTGCTCTACAAACAATCCATCATCATCAGAAACAGTGATAACAAATTCTTCTGTACCATTAAAATTCTCTAAAGATGTAAATGATAAGGGGACACCAAATACTTGGGGATCATTTATTAATGGATAAATACTTATACCATCTGAAATAGCATAAATTAAATCTTCATCATCAACATCTGAGGCTTCAAGAATTATTGAAGCTGTTTCATCCTCATTAAAATTTATATCTTCAACTAAAGATAATACAGGAGCATCATTAATAGGTAAAATAGAAATAGAATAAGTCACTTCAATTACATTTTCACCATCTGACACATTGAAAATAAATTCATCCTGACCAAAATAATTTAAATTTGGATTATATAATAAAAGATTCTGATCTAATTCATAAGTACCAAAATCAGGTTCATTTAATATGCTAAAATCTAAATTCTCTGATTCCACATCTGTCGCATCTAGTATAATTTCATAATTACTCTCATCTTCATTTATTTCAAATGATTTATTTTCAGCGATTGGCTGATCATTAATAGAAGAAACACTAATATTCACATTACCATTAGAGCAAAGGTTAGATTGATCGCAAACTTCATATATAAATTGATCAATTCCAGAAAAATTCAAATCAGGATTATATGTAACAATACTACCATTAATTTCTGCTGTTCCATTAGATGGGGTTTGTATAATTTGAAATGTTAAATTTTCATTCTCAATATCACATGCACCAGATTCTAAGTTTTCACAATCACATGTGATTGAACCATCTGAATTGTTAAAGACTATATCTGTGCATAATCCTGAACTTCCATACAATTCAATTTCAACCTGTGTATCTTCTTCTAAAAAAGAATTTATATCGCTAGTAAAAGGACTATCATCAACAGGCAATATTGTAAGGCTAAAATTTGTAGAAGCCGATAAAGCACCATCAGATACAGTTACTTGCACATCTAAATTGCTACCATTATAATGTTTACTAGGAATAATTTCCATATTATTATCATTAAACTCAAATGACAAATTATCTGAAGAAGCTGATAAAGATAAATTCTCTGAATCGATATCTTCAATATCGATTAATAAATTTAGATTAGAATCTTCATCAATTGTTTGATTACTTATATTTCCAATTGTAGGTGAATCATTAACATTATTTACAGTTACTAAAAACGATTGATTAACAGGGCCAGATTCACCATCATCCAGAGTAATAGTAAAATTTTCTTGACCAGACCAATCTAAATTTTCAGTTGAAAAATTTATAACTGCAGAAGAATTGCCAGAACCACCAGAATTTAATTGATGTATAATATTAGGATTTGATTCATTAGACTCAATTTCAAAAGACATATTTGCAATATTATAAGGAAGCTCATTTAAAAATGTATCTGTATCAGTATCAGAAATGAATATATTTACATTAGTATTGCCACCCTCATTAAAACTAATATTTTCATAACCAGTTATATAGGGATTGTCATTAACTGATAACACATTTATCTCTATTGTTTCAGTCGAATAGCTTACATCATCATCAGCAATAACCTTAAGTTCAAATGGTCCATTCCAATTTGGCCTTAATGAAAAAGAAGTACTGTAGTTTGAACCACTTCCTGAGGCTGAATAATATTCATTAACAATATTACCTCTAGAATATATAGCAATTATAGATAAATCACTTGAGTTAAATCCATCATCATCCGAAACAGTAAAATTGATAGTTATGTTACTGTCCTCATTTACCGTATTATTTAAATTAGTGAATTCAATAATTGGTAATTGATTATTAGAATCTACAATATCAACTTGATACACTTTTGTATCAGTTAAGCCTTCATAATCTGAAACATCTATCTGAAATGTAAAACATTCAGAGCCATTACAGGTATCAAAAGAATCAGATCCTTGCGGTGTGTATGAAACAAGCGCAGATGTAGTATAACTCACTATATCCATACCGGCAGGCTGATTAACTAAATCAAATGTAAAAGAATAGTCATCAACATCTTCCACTTCGATAAAAAGTTCGAAAGTATTCCCAATTATTGATTCTAAATTGTCATTTTGAGTTATAATCTCAGGAGGATCATTTATAGCATTAACTGATATAGATAAACCATCATTTTTTATGTATACATCATTATAATATATTGAGACATAAAAAAAACCTGTTTGTAAATCATAATTATTTTCAAGGTTAACGGATAATAGATTCTCATCATTTATATTACAATCTGCGATACCTTGAACATCACTACAATTAACAGTTAATGATATATTATCAAAATAATTACTGTATCCAGAAAAATTTTGAGTTAAATCTTTTTCAGCAATTGAATCTTCATCAGAAACAAAACTATTTATATTATTAACATAGACACATTCATTACTATCATTTGAATTAGCATTATAATTTAAAGCTAATGAATCATTACAATCATCTTGCGAAAACAATACAGAAAACAGAAATATGAATAATAAAAAAGGTTTAAAAAGAAATTTATATTCTTTGGGCATACTTATTGATGAAGTCTAGCTGAAACACTTTGAATTGTAACAATAAACCTATCAATCTCAGACTTCATAAGAAATAATTCATCAATATTTAAAAATTTATCAACAGGATATCTCTCTTCATCAAAATCCATCATAAAATTTGATTCTAGTTTTAACTGATAATCATTTATAATTTCTTTATGATCAACTTTAGTCCTCAAATTATTAAGTGGAAATTTTATTTGACCATTTGTAGTTAAATGAAAAAGTGAAATGCTTCCATAATCCAAACTATTACACTTGAAAGTCAAAGTTCCATAGCCTTTTCCTCTACCCCATGAAATAGAATCAGCATTTTCATCGCAGAAATTTACTAAAGCAACAATAAAATTACTTATACTAGGGGTGCATTCATTTTTTGATGCAAGTATAAAACTTTCTTTATTCCACTTGGTCATAGAAATTAATTTAATTATGTTAGAATTATTGTCTTAATATACAAAAAATTAAATAATTTTTTGATTAATAATTTGTAAGTATCATATTGACAAGAAGAACAACATCTAAGATATTTATTTCTGAATTACCATCAATATCTGCAATTTCAAGATATTCACTAGTATCAGGATTTAAAATAAAGTTTATTAGTAAGACAACGTCAGAAACATTAATAAAAGAGTCAAAATTAATATCTCCATATAAAATAGGTAAACATGTACCCCCTCCACAATCTTCAGTACAAATCCAATTACCATACCAATTGCTTTCATCACAAAAACATGATGATGGTGTACAATTACCAGGAACATCTATACACTCATATCCTTCAGGACAGCCAGCAGAAAAACATCCTACTGGATTTTCATCAAAACAATAGGCAAGATTACAGTTACCATCATTACATACGGAATTAGGTAATCCCATACAATCACATACTCCACCTCCACATTCATATGTACCCCAATCATTAACTAATGCATTAATTTGATAAAAAGGATACTCTTCCGTATTAACTGCATAATGACAACCACCTAAACCAATATCACAATTTCCCCAGACAGCAACACAGTCATTATCAAGTTCACATTCGCTATATACACCTGTATGTAATTCCTCGTAATTATCTTCAATATCTTCACATAGATAATCCACTTCCATACAATTTTCTTCACATTCTAAAAATGAATTATAAAAATCATTACTATAATCAACACCATCAACTATCCAACCACAACCTGAAACATGACTACACTGACCATTGACAAGAGCAATTCCTAAATACATATCACACATACCAAATGAGACATTTCCAACATCTGTACAATCATTAATATTATAGCAATCAACTAAATTATTATTTAAATCATAAAAATCAGCATAGCAACCACCACAATATACTGATTCGCAAGTAACTGGAGTGTTTAATTCACAGGGTGATGCCACTAAACAAGGATCAGCTAGACATGATACAGGCAATAGGCAATCATCTGATAAATTTATTTCTTCTACCTCAAAAGCATTACATTCAACACAATTAATTTCTTGACCAATTTCAACAACTACATATCGCTCAAGATATAAATCAATATTATTAAAGTTATTATTGAAAATTATATTTATTGGATTACCTTGCCCAGGGCCACCTTCAGGCTCAATGAAATATTCACTACACTCATCCATACAAAAGCTAATCTCTATTTCTTTTAAATATCCATAATGGATATCAGAATAGGCGATGTTAAATAATAAAATAAGGATATACAATATTTTCTTCATAATAAAATTTAAAAAATATATCCTTAATTTCTATAAAAAAACTGGCTAAAGAATATAAAAAAAGGGACTCATGTGGTTGAGTCCCTTTTTATGGGTATCATCTC